>Ga0164318_10001342_pt1 | contig 21689 bp, 21 predicted proteins | sample GuaBasSedimGuay9_FD_113734 | JGI IMG/M metagenome (GOLD analysis project Ga0164318, IMG submission 113734) | Subseafloor sediment microbial communities from Guaymas Basin, Gulf of California, Mexico - Guay9, Core 4571-4, 0-3 cm | ecosystem: Environmental > Aquatic > Marine > Hydrothermal vents... | reverse complement strand
GGGAGGAGTCCCGCTCCTTATGTCCGTCATCGATGCTGTTCAGGCACATATCGTCGAGAGGCTTGTTGCCTGCGCTGAGGAAGATGGCCTCCTGAGCCCTCACACATCGCTGGGGCTGACTGGCCGTGCAATCACGACCGGCCGCAAGCCGCGTCTTCTGAAGAATGAGTTACGCTCTGTGGACGGGAGCCTCTGGACCGAGAGTCGAAACCTTGTGGTGGTGGAGGACGGGTTGGCGATGGGGGCTGGGGTGGCAGCCCGGTGCATGAACTCCCTTGGTACTCCCAAGAATCCCCTCGGGGGCCGAAAAGGTGATTCCTGCATAATGGCGTTGCGAATGAAGCACCAGCGTCGCGTCCCTGACCACGGAGATACGTGAGATGGCATCCTTTATCTTCGCAACGAGGCCCACTGGCGAGCTTGAGGCTGTTGGCACATGCTTGTCATCCCAATTAAGACGCGTATCATGCGCCCAGGAGACAATCTTCTGAACGTGATTCTGGAGGGCCTTGCTGCTACGGGCCATGAGATTGTTGATGGTGACATACTTGGTGTTGCAGAAACCCCGCTGGGCACGACCGAGGGACGGATTGTCCGCCTGGCGGATGTGCAGGTTTCCCAGAGAGCAAAGGAGCTTGCCGAGATGTACGACCTGTTGCCCGAGGTGGCCCAATTGGTCCTCGAAGAGGCCGATGAGATTCTGGGTGGCATACCCCATGTGCTACTCACAATCAAGAACAACACTCTGATGGCAAATGCTGGGGTCGATAAGTCAAACGTTCCACATGGCTATGCATCATTATTGCCCTCCAATCCTCGCGAGAGTGCGGAACGGCTCAGGCGAGAGGTGAGAGAGCGTCTTGGGAGGGACATCGGTGTGCTAATCGTTGACAGCCGCACTCAGCCTCTCCGACTTGGAAATATAGGTATGGCCCTCGGAGTCGCGGGATTTCAGCCTGTCATTGATGAGCGCGGAAGAGAGGACCTCTTTGGCAATATCTTGCGAGTGACCCGACGCGCAGTGGCTGATAATCTGGCTTCCGTCTGTACGCTCATCATGGGTGAGAGTAACGAGTCCATCCCGGCTGTTCTGATACGAGATGCCCCGGTGGAACCGGTGGACCAATCATTCGACTCGTCAGAGATGTGGATACCGCCCGACCAGTGCATGTACATGGCGATATTCGAGCAATGGAAGGCTGCTAGGAAATAGCTATTTAAAGGGCCTTCGACCAGTGCCCACACAACGCATCCTGTGACGAGCCGTAGAAACCAGACTCGAAAGGCCCATACTGGAATAGAGGACTGGCAAATATCGCAGGGGACCACCAACAATGACAGAAAAGACAGTCCTTCTGGACGTAAGAACCGCTGGCGCATCTGGAGACATGTTCCTGTCAGCACTCCTAGATCTTCTCGGTGACCCAGAGGCACTTGTCCCAGTGGCTGCTAGTCTTCTCATCTATGACCCCACAATCAGAGTTAGTACGGAACAGGTCTCGGTAGGGGATGTTTCTGGGATTCGTCTACATGTCCAGGCGGACCGGGGACTGCGGCTCTCTCCCGAGGCCATTCGCGAGGTCTTGAAGGGCGTCTGTGAAGAGCTTGAGCTCACCAGCACAGCCACTTCGCTTGCCAACAAGATTCTCGATGAGATCTTACAGGCAGAGTCCAGAGCTCACGACATGCCAATCGAGCAGCTCCATCTTCACGAAACCGGCTCCCTTGACACGGTCCTTGATATTGTCGGTACAGCATATCTCTTGGAACGGGCAGGCCTCTTGGGTAATGCTCGTTTTGTTTCCACGCCCGTGGCCGTGGGTAGCGGTACCATAAAGACGGAACACGGGGACCTTGAAGTCCCAGTTCCAGCCGTCGCTGAGATTCTGGTGACTCACGACATCCCCTTCGAGAAGGGTGATGCGAAGACGGAGGTCTTGACGCCCACCGGCGCGGCAATCCTTGTCACATTGGTGAACGAGTTTGTCGACTCAATCGAGAGCTTTGAGGCCATTGAAGAAGGAGTCGGTTTTGGGACCAGAGATCTGGGCAATGTGCCGAACATGATGCGTATTGCTGTGGGACGAATGGCGCATGCCAGTCCTGAAAAGACAGTGTCCGAACCAAAGAGAGTTGAGCCTGAGGTCGAGCCCCAGATTGAGAGGGCGCCCTCTCAGAGCACCGCAGGGCCAACTATCGCCGAGGAGGAATCCGATGTGCAACGGGCTTGGGAAACCGACGAGGTAGTTGTAATTGAGGCAAATGTGGACGACGTGGACGGCGAGGCCATAGGCAACATCTTTGATGCACTTCTGTCTGATGCATTGGCATACGATGTAGTGATGATTCCTGCCTACGGCAAGAAGAATCGTCCCTGCTACGTTGTCAAAGTAATTGCGGCCGAGTCGCAACTTGACAGGATTGCCGAGATAATGGTTCGCCATCTTGGGACACTGGGCGTTCGCTACACAAAGTGGAACCGGCTAAAGGCGGTGCGGGAAGTCATCGTATGTCGGCTTGAGATTGATGACAAGGAGTACATGGTCCGGGTCAAGATTTCTCGCGGTCCGGATGGCAGCATTGTGAATATCAAGCCTGAAGCAGATGACATCGTTAGGGTGTCAGCCGAAACCGGAATCCCAGTGCGAGAGTTGAAGCCACGCGTTGCGATGCAAGCGTTCGCTGTCACCGAGTAGCTTGCGTCCTTGGCAGTTCTAGGTCCAGTTCAGTCGTTCGGAGATACTGATCCGGTATGAGATTTCTGAATGCTCGCCAGCACAGTTCAGCATAGGGCTGTGGATCGTAGCGTGTTGAGCGATCAACTAGCTCAACTGCTCTGACTCTATCCTCGGGTATTCTTGAGTCTGCGTCAACAATGACATAGTGCACTCTCTGACCGGCGTGAACTGCCCGCCCTATTGCAGCAAGTTGTCGGGCTACTATTGCAGCTCGTGATGTCATCTGGTACTCATCAGGATTGCGTGTCAATCGTGCATGGAGAATGAGGTCTCTAATGTCCACTTCACCTGAGTATAGCCTCTCGACAAACTCCTCGCAGATTGCATATGCCTCCGGAATGGCGTCGATAAACTCTTGTCTGTCTGCTGCACGGGCCAGCACGGCTATCATTGATCGCTGGCAGTCGCCGACGTAGAGGCATGTGTCACGCCGACGTATCTCAATGCCTCTGGCCTTTATTGCACCGTTGAGATACACACCGTAGTATCTGTTGAGCGGTGCAACCGATGGATACAGTCGCGAGGATGGTATCACCATCCAGCGGTATACTCCCCTCAACGACATATCGATGCCGACGGTCTTACTGACACGTTGACAGAACTCCTGAATATTCTCATAGTCTGGTGGTCCGTCGCTCTGCAGCCAGACCGAGTCTACAATTCCATGGATGGTTCGTAGTCCCATCCCCTCCGCAATCTCCTGTGTTCTGAGCAATACCTCTCTCGCAAGAGCTGTGACCGCAGTATGTGCCTCCACGCGTCCGAATCTTGCATTCTTGAAGCCGAGGTACCCGAAGCACGAAACTAGAACCCCCTTCAGGGTGTTCTGCATGAGACTGTACTTCTCAACGTCACGCCCCTCGTCTATCAGCTCTTTGAGTCGCCTTCGTTTCTCAATGACGAGTTCCAGTGACTTGGACACTATGCCTCTTCTCTGTCTACAGATCTTGAACGGCATATCTGGAATCTCTATACAGTTCTCTGTACGCTCACAGTGCTTTCTGATACAGATGGTTTCGGGAGAGATGTTGTAGTTGACCATGAGCGTGGGATACATGGATGAGAAGTCGCACTCCACAACGTTCTCGTACATATCCGGCCGTGGCTGGAGTATCAGCCCCCCACGGTCTATAGACGCCAATTCGTTCACAGTCTTGAGAAACTCTGGATTCTTTTTCGCTGGCGGGATGAGAATTCCCATCTGGTATGCATTATAGTACTGAACCGCGGCATTGATGCTGCCTATCGACATTCTTGCTGCTTTCTGTGGTCGCACAAGTGCGAGTCGGGCCGCCTCAATAATCCCCTCCATTCCCAAGGGTGAGTAATAGAGACTCTCAGACTGGTCTATGTGAAGCCTTCCATTGAACATGACCTGATTGCCTGCACGATATACAACCTGATTGTATTGCCAGAACGAAACGGGCTCTCTGGGTGTAATCTCAAGTGGCGTGCCATCTCGGGAGAATGTCAGCTGCACACCATTGACCTTGGCCCGCAACATGAGATAGTGAAAAAGGAACTCGTCCCCACCATGGGTGATTATGACATCGGGGTCTATGTCATTAATCACCTCTTGGAGCTGAAGTAGTGTTGTACGTTCGTCATCCCCCCTGACTGTAATGCTCTCTCCATTGTGGATTATCTCGATATGATGCACGGGGTCCTCGGCCTTCGGAAAGACCCCTGTTGTGCTGGCATAGACCTCCAGACGAATCGATCGTAGCTCAGGGGTTTCATACTCGACATCTTCTCTTCTGTCAACACACTTGATGCCTGTCACAATGCCCGTGTCGTCGACATCGAATCGGACTCGACTGAACGGAAAGATGCCTCCCTCAATGAAGAGCTGTTGAACAGCATCTATGTCTGCATGATATACCGTAGCACTCGTCACTCGTCGTATGTCGTCTGCAACACGTCGGAGGGCACACGGCGAGGTAAAGACGCGCAGTACCGGCGACATGTCTTGGTCGTAGGCTGTTAGGAATCTTCTGACGATCTCTGTTCCCCTGACAAGTGGGTGCTGCTCAATCAGCTCTCCCAATGTGGCCATGTCATAATGGCAGCCCGAGGACGGGGTGACAAACAGCGACGGGAGGAAACCATAGTAGGCATAACCCCTCACGTGTTCTCGGGTCTTGATCCAGAGCGTATACGCATCTCTCTTGCAGTCCACACTTGCATCCAGTAACCATCCGGTGTAATGCATCGGCCCCTACTCCGTGGCATCACCACGCATTGTCAGCTGTTTCTCAATGCGGTCAATCGCCTTGAGAATCTCCAGTAGTGCTGAAACTATGACAACCTCCACCGCCCTTGGGGTGACGATCATGGTCCCTGCATCTGCATGGGCCCTGCTGTACTCAAAGATACGATCCAATAACTCACGTTCGCTAGGTTGCAGAGTCCGCCTGAAACTGCGCCATCGTTCTGCCTCACTATCGATGGCATCTCGAAATGTCTTTACCGTACGCCCCATAGTCGCCACGACCAACTGGTGGCTGAAGCGGCGTATGCCTGTGGGCACCACACAATCTGGTATTTGCGTGACCACTATGTCCGTGTGTAAGGACTCCTATGGTGCGGACACATCACCGAAAGTTATCTCTGAATGACTAACACTGCCCTATGACTGCACACGACTCGGACACACAACTTTCTTATTACCCATTCTCAAACAGTCCACAGGACCGGACACTCATCGAAACACGATATTACAACTCATCGGTCGACAGTACAATCTGGTGGTCACATGGTAACCGCACTCTTCAAAGTAGTTCTCATGGGAGACGGCTCAGTTGGCAAGACAAGCCTACGGCGAACATACATGGGTGAGGGATTCAGGGCATCGTACATGATTACAATCGGTGCCGACTTTGCGGTCAAGAAAATGAGCCTTGAGGGCGGCCATGAGGTGAGTATTCAGATCTGGGACCTTGCCGGGCAGGAACACTTCAAGAACGTGCGTTCCACCTTCTACAAGGGTGCTCAAGGTGCTCTTGCTGTATACTCTACCGTAGAGCGCTCATCATTTGATAATCTGCCCAACTGGATTAACGAGTGCTGGCACAATGCTGGCAAGAAGATTCCCATCGTCGTCATAGGAAACAAGATTGACTTGCGAGAGCAGTTCAAAGACAACCCCGTCATGAAGCACAACATCGTGACCACTGAAGAGGGACGGCAGTTCGCAGAACAGCTCGCCCAACAGGGTGTCCATACCTCGTTCATTGAAACCTCTGCCAAGACTGGTGAGAACGTCGAGGCCGCGTTCCTTGAACTCGCAATCAAGATTCTCGAGGCAGGCGGTCTATCATAGTATCAATCGAAACACAATGCAAGTCAACAGACTCGTACGCATGGCATTCGCGATTCATAACACTTTTAGCACGCACACCTGGGCCATCATTGGATGTGAAGTCACGGAGTGACCTGTATGGACTCAGAGGAAGTTACCCTCTTTCTAAGACCCAAGACTCTTCGACCTCGGGCCGAACACGGATCCGAGATCACCCGTCGTCTTGCAATGAATCATGTGGGGCGTATGATAGCCGCCGCGATGCAGGACCGTACAATTCGCCTATTTGACGTCCAGAGTGGTGAGGAGATTCAGCGTTTCGTAGACAGCTATCTCTGCACGTCTGTCGCCTTTAGCCCGCGAGGAGACATCGTTGCCACAGGTGGCGTTGACAGAGTCATCAAACTCTGGGACATCCGAACGGCCGAGCGGCTTGCGACACTGGAAGGACACACGTACCCAATCCTGAGCCTTTCTTTCTCACCCGATGGTGACCGCTTGGTGTCTGGAAGCGGTGACACAACCCTGATGATCTGGGACATTGATAGTCGAAATCAGCTTTGCCAGATGAAAGGCCACTCCCTGTACGTGGTCACGGTCCAGTGGGACCCCCAGAGGGACAGGATCGTTTCAGGCGGCGTTGATGGGTACATTGGAGTGTGGAACCCCAATACAGGAGAGAGGGTCGACTGGATTCAGGAACACCGGACAGCAGTTCACGCGGTCAGATTCACGAGCGACGGTAGTGTCCTTGCCTCGGGGTCATCAGACCGGACCATTTTGATATGGGACGCCACCGGGGACTCCCTCCGACCCCAGCGGAGGCTAACGGATCACACTGGCGAGGTTCGATCCGTGGCCTTCAGCTCAGACGGCCGATACATGGCCTCCGGCTCGAGTGACAAAGACCTCTTTGTGTGGAGCACTGACGGATACGTGCGAAGTGGTGAGAGTACTACCTACAGTGAGGTTGACGGAATCGAGTGGCTGCCGGACAAGCACGCATTCATCACGGCCGACGGGACCGGGGCAATCATCAGATGGGACGTACAGGTGCTGGAGTCGGTGCTGGCCCCCTTCAAGAACCTCCTATCTGAGATTGAGGCCGACACGACCCACGCGCGACATGACGAGCTTGTTCAGAAGTTCAATGAACTGGTTTCACAACACGACCCGGAAGTCCTACAGGACAAGCGAGTGTTCTATGTCATGTGGCAATGCAAAAGAGGCCTCGGACTTCTGAAGGGAAAACCACGACGTACGCTATAGCATCCCCTTGTGTTCCTGACGAGCGCGATCTATCATGACCTCGCAGAGGACCTTGAAAGCCTCCTCAACGTTCTGACCAGTGAGCGCACTGGACTCAACATACAACGACCCAATCTTCTTGGCGTAGGCCTCTCCTTCCTCCGTGCTCACGACTCTGCTATCCACAAGGTCTACTTTGTTCGCCACCACAATGACCGGAATCTCTCGGCCGATGCTCTCGAATGCCTCGGCCCTCCAACGATCGAGATTCAGGAAGGTCCTTCTTCGCGTCACATCGAAGACAAGTAGGCCGCCCCGTGCCCCCCGATAGAATGACTGTCTAACAACCTCAAACCTCTGCTGGCCTGCGAGATCCCACACCTGCAGAGTGACATTTGCGTTCCGGCTTGGCAGCTCTACTCTCTTTATGGCGAAGTCACTGCCAATGGTACGCTTGTAGTCTGCCTCAAAGTGATCCTGCGTAAAACGTACTGTGAGGGCGGTCTTACCGACCGCACCATCTCCCAGCATGACCACCTTGAAACGATACTCTGCCGGCAAGCGGTTTTCACATCCTCTTTTACTGCGTGTGCGAAATCACCTTAAAACCATTGTCCGAGAGCAATTCGCATGGAATCTCTCAGGCACAGTGCTCTTTCAGCACAACACGTTATTCTGCAGGTGATGGCGAGCACTAATAGGCAGAGTGAGATGATTGCTCTTGGAGAGTGAAGTGTATTGATATTTGACAGGACTCGTTCGAAGATAGTATGCACAATTGGTCCTGCGTCTCGGAGTCGCGAAGTACTTGCCGACATGGTTGAGGCCGGAATGGATGTTGCAAGACTCAATCTCTCGCATGAAGACCATGCCACCGCACGCAAGACCTTCGAACTCATACGCTCTGTGGATGACACCATTCCAATCCTCTTCGACCTCCAAGGACCAAAGATTCGAATCGGAGAGCTGAGAGAACCTGTCAATTTGAAACGTGGTAGTGCGTTCATTATCACAGTGGATGACATCATAGGTGATGAACACAGAGTTTCCATCTCACACAAAGAGCTCCCACAAGATGTCAAGCCTGGCGATACGATTGCAATTAACGATGGTATTGTGAAACTCAAAGTGAAGGGAGTTCAGGGTTCTGAGGTCGTCACAGAGGTCACACACGGAGGCCCAATCTCAAGTCGAAAGGGCGTGAACATTCCTGGCATCAAACTGTCCTGTGGAATCCCGACTGAGCAAGACCTTCATGATCTCGACCTCGCGTCTGAGCTCGAACCTGACCTGGTGGCCCTCTCTTTTGTGACCGAACCAGCAGAGGTGAAACGTGTTCGCGAGATACTGACTGCCAATGGCCCCGCTGATGCCAGCATAATCGCCAAGATTGAGCATATGCTTGCTGTGAAGAACTTTGACGCCATAATCCGGGAGTGCGAGGGTGTGATGATTGCGCGTGGAGACTTGGGAATAGAAGTTCCCATTGAGGAGGTCCCTATTCTTCAGCGTGAACTCATTCGGAAGGCCAACTTGTGGGCTCGCCCTGCCATCGTTGCAACACACATGCTGGAGTCCATGACTCACGAACGGATGCCCACCCGTGCCGAGGTCAGCGATGTCGCACATGCTATTCTGGATCGTGCGGATGCTGTGATGCTCAGCGGAGAAACCGCTGTCGGCCATGATCCCCCTGGTGCAGTGGCCATGATGAATCGGATTATAAAGCGGGTGGAGGAAACAATTCCTCCCGGAAACCCCATAGAGATCACCTCTCCCCGCAAGATGATTGTGGAGATAATAGGGAATCTTGTCTATAATGCGGTGTGCCTGATTCCGGACAAGGTGGATGGAATAATAACCGCAACGAGGAGCGGTTTCACAGCTCGCTGGATCTCAAAGTTTCGGCCCCCTGTTCACATCTTTGCAGTGACCGCGGACATCCGTGTTATGCGCAGGTCGCGCCTTCTGTGGGGTGTACATCCTGTTCATTACGAGCAGGACATCGACAATGTGGACGATCTCGTCAAGGCCACGGTTCAGGTCGTGTACGAACGCGGTCTGATCTCAAGGGACAAGGACATTGTGTTCACTTCGGGAACACGTCACATACGTGGGCGAACCAATGTGGTTGCACTCTTTCACGTGCGCGATTTGGTCGAATAGGTCCACTCAGGGCCAATGTGCGGTCTGACATCACACATGATTTAATAGGATAATGCGCATTTGCGAGGCTGAGGCTACCCCCTGAGAGATGACAAGACTATGAAGCGTCCGGACTATGCGGCACTTGCTAGAATCCTTGAAGAGATGAACAGAGAAGGCGGATACTCGGCCTCGATACTGGCCCGCGACGACGGGCTCCTGATGGCCTCGGCTACAGATCCAACAACAAACCGCGAGATAGTCGCGGCAATGTCCGGCTATGTTGCCTCAACAGTCGAACGAATGAGAACAGAGTTGAAACTGGGAGAGCTCAGAGACATCTCCGTGCGCTGCTCGGAGGGCAAGGCGGTGTTCAGAAAGATATCACCGGAGGGGTGCCAGCCCCTCATTCTTGCTGCGATAATGCCACGGAGCGTCCGCTATCACTCTCGAGCACTGGGAAAAGCGGCGACACGGATTCGCCGTCTGCTGGGGTAAGCCGCGGAACCTCGGCACCTCTGAAACTCGACGAAGCCACGAGCGCTCTAGGAGAAGACGCACTTGACGGATGAGAATGGGGAAGAAACCGAGGCGGAGGATGACTCTGAGAAGGTGGAGATAATCCTCTTCAAATCGGACACATGCGCCTTCTGTCCTAGGGCCGAAGAAGTGTTGCGCCAGACGATTGAAGATTTTGATCCTGGGATGTTCAAGATAACAACCTACAATGTTTCTGAAGACCCCGAAAAGGCAGAGGAGTTCGGAGTGTTCGCTCTTCCAACTATCATCATTGGAGGTATGTCTGTGACCGGGATTCCGGATCCCGAGATGTTGCTCAAGATGATACTCGGGTCGAAAATTGGGATGAGGAGATGACGTGGTGCGATGACACAGTACAAGATTGAACGTGTCAAGACGGGTATCCCCGGCCTTGACGAACTTATAGAAGGCGGGTTTCCGAAGGGAGACACCATACTGGTCGCTGGTAAGGCCGGCACCGGTAAGAGCATTCTCGCGACACAGTTCCTATATCGCGGTGCCGTGGACTATGGTGAACCGGGCGTGTTGGTGACGCTGGAAGAACCCCCGCGCCTGATAAAGAGAAACATGATGCGTTTCGGGATGGACTTGGAGAAGCTGGAACGCGAGGGCATGCTTGCAATTGTCGATCTGTCGCCCGCAAAGCCCTCCCCTGTCAACATCGGGGAGTATCCCAGCTTTGACCTGTCTGGTCTTGAGGCTATAATAATGCACCACGTCAAGAAGATCAATGCCCAGAGGGTGGTCATAGATACGCTGTCAATCCTTGCATACAAATTCAAGAGCAGAGACATCCTCCGCGAGGAGATATTCAAGCTGTGCGCCCACATCACGAGCTACGGCTGTACGTTGCTCCTCACAAGTGAGATTCCAGCGCAGGACACAGGGCTGGGAGTGTTCGACATCGAAGCCTTCTTGGCCTCTGGTGTGATAGTTCTCTACAACGAGAAGATCAGTGACACATCGCGATCTCGTTCAATCGAGGTGCTGAAGCTGAGAGGGTCGAAACACAGCTCTCGGATTCACTCGATGCGGATAACCGACGAGGGAATCAGGGTCTGGCCTGGAGAAATTAGTCCGGGAACGTAGGGTCGGTTGGGAGGTGCCGAGTGTGAATAGCGACAAGAGCAGTGACACCGATCCGCCACGTCCGACTATTGCAAGGCCCATGATTGGGGACCTTGTTCAGTTTGGACAACTGACTCAGGTGTCAATAATGCTTGTTGGGCCCCTAGGTTCAGGAAAGACCACCTATGCGGAGGCGTTCCTCGCAGAGGGATTGCGTCTGGGTTTTCCTGCCGTATTTGTCACGACGGATGTGTCGCCACGGGTGATTCGTAATGACATGAGCCGCCACGGCTGGGCGATTGACGATTACGAGAACTCGGGCCAGTTTGTCTTCATCGATGGCTACTCAGAGAGAATGGGTGCTCCCAAGAGCAGCAGCGCGTACTCCCTCTCGAAGGTAGACGACATAAGCGAACTCGGCATCGTACTATCTGAGGTCCTTGATGAGATGGTTGTTGCCAGAATAGTTGTTGACAGTCTGTCAACCTTGATTCTACACTCGTCACCAGCCACAATGCCGCGCGCAGTCCAACGTCTCAGCGGGCGTCTGACACAGAGCTCTCACAGCATAATGTACATTCTTGAGGAGGGGGTTCACGACGAGAAGACTTATGCCACGTTCTCTTATCTTGCCGACGCCGTACTGCGTTTCAAGGTCGATGACAGCGGTCCTGTTCCGAGGCACTATGTTCGGATGGAACGAATGCGGGGCACAGAAACAACAAGATCTTGGATGGAGTTCGTTCTCGAGTGACCGAGACATCTAATAGTCCTGCTGGGGGGCTTGAGGAGTAGCGATGGCCGCATTGGATACTCCAATCATGGCGATTCTCCGGGATGTCCTATGTGCGTCTATATCTCTTGACGATGGCCTATCTGCACTACAGGGCATCGTTCGTACTCGACCGGAGGAAGTCGATCTCGCCTATGAAGTGGCACGTGCCATCGAAGAGATAATCCTCCGCAGGCCTGCCCTTGCGAGCGCAAAACTGACAGAGCTCACAGTCAGGCTCTCCTTTTCTGAGAACAGGGTATTGCCGAAGATGCTCATGCTGCTGGAAACTCGCTACACGAACTCCTATCGGCGTAACGAGGCTGAGCTTCTACCGGACAAAGAGGCCATCCCCCGTCTTCTTGACATCCTCGGCGAGCTTGCTCAGTCAATGGGAACCGCCCTGGACTTGAACCTGCGTCCACTGCTGCCGTTTCTCGCCGACGAAACTCTTCTCGTCTTGGATGCCATTCGTGACAGAGGCCACGAACCATCAATTCGGCTTGCACTACACGAGGTTCACTATCTAACGACTCTGTTGCTGGAGAACGGGCTGTTCGAGTGTGCAGAGGCTCTATTGGGCCGCTTGGTGAAGATATCGGGGCAGTTGGGCCTGACCGAGCTGGAATTTGAGGTATCTCTGGACGAGGCCGCGGTCCTAACGGAACTCGGTCTCTATGAGGAGTGTAGAGAGCTCCTTCAGCCCCTGATAGATCGGGCGACCAAGGACAAGGATACCGTGAAGCTGGCTGCATTGACCCTACAGCTCAGTGTCAATGAAACTCGTGACGATGCTGTTCACTATCTCACGGCTCGTTCTCTCAGCGATCGCGCCACATCTCTCTATTCCGACGCGGTCGTTGCTGGGCTGATTGAGAAAGACGAACTCGGGGCCGCTTACCTGACCATTGCATCGAGTATCCTTAGCACTGGCTGGAGAGAGAGTGTCAAAGAGGCGCTGTCAAGGTTCAGGTCGGCGCTTGATGTTCTTGAAGACATCCCTGACCGCTCACCTGACCAGTCATTGATGTTGTTCAAATGCTTTGCCGGATTAGGTTTCGCACACGGGCTGCTAGGCGATCACGACAACACTCAGCGTGCCATTGAGTACATGAATCGCGCCATGTCTATCGTTGCGGACTTAGAGGATTGCGGCCGAGATAGCAGGATTGAGCAATCTCGCTGCGACAATGCTCTGGGCTGGATCTGTCTCGTTTCCGAGTCCGACGAGTTCTGGGACATAGGTATCGCCGCGTTCGAACGTGCGATTAGAGTGCGGAGGTCCCTACTAAAAGAGGGGCGAATCTCTACAATTGAGCTGCTGGGATCCCAGCTTGGACTTGGCCTATCACAGTTGCGATCGTCGGACTCCGTCGATGCATCATTGTACTCTACACTGCGAGAAACGCTGCTCCAGTACGTCCCCCTCTTTCCCACAGACGACCGAGCCTTTGTTGAGGTCGCCATTGCGGTCTATGATATTGTCTGGATGACCCACCGTCACGGCGTCACGCTTCCTGAGAGAATTCTCCGGCTCTTCGATGACATAGTCAAGATGTTAGACGAAACTCCCACCCACGAAGCGATGCCCTTTATTGTCGGTCCCAAGATGATTGTTCCATACCTCGAACGCAATTGGGAGCAACTGGAACGAGTGACACGGGAGATTGCACAATCCGAGACCGCACTGTCGCCAGTGGCCCATCTCATGTCAGCACTTGCAACCGCCAAGCGCAATCAAGAGGCACTGGCGTCGGGTCTATTCATCGAGATTCGGAACCCAATCGATGACAAGGTCATTGATGCAGATCCACTTCTTGCCCAATATTGGAAGGGACAAGTCGCACTGGGGGCAGCCATTCACTCTTATTACTCCAATAGGAACTTCCAGACCCTTGCTGCTCGACTGTATGATGCAGCAGTCGAACTCCGTGCGGTCGAGATAATTTCGGCGGATTTTCTGGAGGCGGCCGAGTTCATCCGTGCCACGGCCCAGTCTCTCTCTGTGGTATTGTTCAGATTCGTTCACGCGTTGGAGGCTCTCTTCGGGACCGACATTGAGTCCCCTCACGCGCACACAAGCGAGGAGTTCGAAGACGCAGAGCAGTTCGGTCTCATACTCACCGAGGACTGGATAGGCCTCATCAAAATCACAATGGCTTACCTTCAGATGATTGAGCAGTCAGAGAACATACAGGCACAGCCCTATCTCAACGCAGTGTTCTCCAACATATCACGTGCTCTGAGAATGATGGATGCTGTGGCACTTGTGGAGCGTCGGATTCTTGCCCTACTAGGCGAACAGATGAACCGCAGGTACTATATGCGGCGCTAGCCTTGGTGCGCGTTCACTGGTCTGAACCCCCCTGACTTGGCCCCCCATGTGGCCCATCCCGATGTGGCCGTCCTCAGTTCGCCCGCCAGACCAAACGACTCACGAACGGGTATTTCAGCATCGATCTTATAGAGGCCTCTCTCAGACTCGACACTCAATACGCGGCCTTTCCGTCTTGCCAGAATTGAGGTGACCACTCCCACATACTCCTCCGGGGCCGTGATCTCAAGTCGTGTCCACGGCTCCAGAAGTAAGGGATCCCCAGTCATCATGCTGGCCCGGGCTGCCTCCAACAGCGGCTGCGTCACATCTCGCCAAGATGTTTCGGGGGCCTCCACCCTGATGGTCGCATCTTCAATGACGAGTGTCAGCCGCCGAACTCTCTCCCCGGCCACCGGTCCGTTCCGTGTCAGTGTCACGAATGCCTCTCTCACCCAGTCAGCTACATCGCTCAGAGGGTCGATGGTTCCTGACCTATCAATGAGATAGTTTCCCGAGCGACGGTCCGCGGCAAGAACAGTGACATTCTCTTCTGGCTGGTAGTCATCTGGTGTCAGAAGGGTTCTCACAACGAATCTGCTCGTACAATCTGAACCGCCTGTGCAGCTCTCCCCGTCATGAGCCATCTGTTCCTTCAAGACTACCATGGGTTTCCCCAGCGTGACGTTCACGCCTTGCCTTGCAAGTTTCTCTACAGCTATCTCCACATGCAGTTCTCCGGCTCCTGACAGGAGCATCTCCCCCGTTTCAGGGTTGACTGTAAACTCCAGAGAGGGATCAGTGGCTGCAAACTCGGCAATCGGCTCCTGAATGGTACTCAGCTCGCTCAGGCGAACTGGCTCTATCGTGTACGTGACGACAGGCTCGGTGGGATACTGAAGCGCTACCATGGGCACGGCATGTGTTGCGTCAGCGTCAACAACTGTGTCACCTATCATAACACCTCTTAGACCAGTGAGAAAAGCGAGGTTTCCACATGGCACCTCTGGAAGCGCAACCCTTGACCTTGACATCATTATCCCCACTTGAAGGGTCTTGTCAATCTCTTCCGTCCGCAGATTGCGAAGCGGTCTGGCACGCTTCAGCACCCCTGCAAAGACTCTTCCTGATGCAATGGTGCCCGCGTGCCGATCCGGTCTTACATCCGAGATTACGACAACACATGGCCCGGCTCTGTCGCAGCGTTTGAGAGCATTGACGAATGGTGTGTCCTGATTCTCTCTCCATAATCTTGTCACTCGGTAGGCTTGGGCTTGGACCGGGCTGGGAGTCGTCCTCACCAAGCTAGTCAATACGGCATCTGCAATGGGATACTTCTCTTGTAGGGTCTTTTCGTTCCCCTCGGCGTAACTCTGCACGATGTCCCTTATGATCTCGACAAACGCTTCGGCAAGATTGGAGGGCTTCGCATCACGGCCTGCTCGTGCCTTGAGGGTGTCTATACTCACAGCCCATTTGTCCAGTGCGGAGCCTATTACGAGGGAGGACCTGCTGAACGAAACCTCCCACTTCTCAAGTAGGGCATCATCGAGATACTTCCCAAGCATAGCGTTGAACTCACGCACTACACGCTGTATCTCCGTGGCCACTTTCTCATGGTCAAGCCTCCTCTCGGTGATGAGACGGTCAACCTTGTTTACAAAGAGGGTGGGACGGACAAGTTCGCTCATTGCTTGTCGAGTGACTGTTTCGGTCTGGACCATGATTCCCTCTATCACGTCAACAACAACAAGCGCCCCGTCGGAGAGGCGCAGTCCACGTGTCACATGGCTTGAGAAGTCGATATGCCCCGGTGTGTCAATGAGGTGAATCACCACGTCTTCTCCATCAACGGTGTGAACAAGGGTTATGCTTGAGGCCTTGATAGTGATTCCTCGCTCCTGTTCTATCATGTCGTAGTCCATCAGCCTTGCCGAGGCCGCGATCTCCTCGGACATCAGGCCGGAGGCTGCAATCAACGAGTCCGAGAGTGTGGTCTTTCCATGGTCTATGTGGGCAATTATCGTGCAGTTTCTAATCCGCGACGGCTCACCGATGAGCCCGACAACTCTCTCGTTGACGAACTTCTTGTAGAGCCGCGACAAATCTCCTACACAACCTTATCGTAGTCGGAAGTGGGAATGGAAACCGTTGCCTCACACTTGGAGCATTTCATGACCACTGCTCCGTTCTCTTCCTTGACGACCTCCCGTAGGGGCTGACCACACTTGCACACAAAGCCAATCAGGCGTGCTGGGTTGCCCACAACGAGACCGTGTGCCGGAACGTCTCTTGTCACCACAGCCCCGCTCCCGACCATGCAGTACTCACCGAGTACCGTGTCACAGACGATTGTGGCGTGCGCTCCAATTGAGGCCCCTCTCTTCACAAGAGTCCTTGACACCTCCCAAGACTCTGAGAATGCTCGTGGATACATGTCGTTCGTAAAGGTCATATGTGGTCCACAGAAGACATCGTCTTCTATCGTGACCCCGTGATAGACGGAAACGCCGTTCTGTATCTTGACCCTGTCACCGATGACGACATCGGCGTCAATGTACACATCCTTTCCGATTATGCAATTCTCACCAATTCTTGCGGTGCCACGGACATGGGCGAAATGCCAGATCTTTGTGCCCTTTCCAATCTGGGCACCCTCATCGACGACTGCCAATGGATGAATGAAGACATCACTCATGGCACTCACATGCCATGAGTAGCACGTCGCAGAGTTAACTCTTGCTCTTTCGCTGTCGCTTTGGAGCTGTACGAGGAGACACCCACAGAGTGCCCCTGTAGTGAGACGTCGGGGGGCACCCGAGGCACTTGTCTGCTTGGTATCGCTTGCACGATCCACAGTCCCTACCGCAAGGTGTGACATCATTCGCATCACGTTCGGGTGCAAGATCTATTGGAAGGTACTTTGGAACGAATGGCGCGTTTCCAAACCATGTTTCTGACCTGCGCACTCCGGGTTCTGTCCGCAGGCTGCATGTGCCGATTATCGACTCTAGGGACCATGTGTCCTCTGCAATCATCACTGCAAAGAGGTTGTAGCGTCCAGTCACAGGCGTCAACATGATTAACCGTGGGCAGTCCTTGTACTTCTCAAGGATCATGTCAGCGACTTCGCTATTCTCGGTTTCAATCGCCATGAACAACATCTTGACATCGAGCTTCTCGGTGTTAACAGCGGCTGTGACTTGGAGAAGACCATGTCGCTGCATCTTCTCGAGTCGCTTACTCACGGCCACATGGGACATCCCAAGCTGTTTTCCAATCTCAGAGAGACTTGTCCTCCCATCCTTGACCAAGATTGACACAAGTTTCTTGTCCACATTGTCGACAATCATGATTCCGACATCCGCCATATCTTTCTGGAGCAAATCACCATGATTAAGTTTCCCATTGAAACTCCCTGCTCCTCCAAAGATGCATGATATGTGGAGTAACCGCCAACACTATACGGTAGCAGCACGGTCCCAATCATGTTCATAGATGTGGGCATTGACTGAAAGAGTTGTGATTGTTCCACTCTTTATTCGTGTTTCGTGCGAGACGTGACGGAGAAGTTCGGCGAGTGCGTAGACGTTCGCCAGCCATGCACCATACATATCGTTTGACCTGATCATCACGGATAGGTCGAGGCGCCCTTCGCGTACCATGAACACAAAGTGGTTCAGACAGGGCACTTCATCGGTTCTAGTGTCTTTCCGCGGATCCCACGTGGTGGCGACTGCTCTTCTGGTGACGGGGCTAGAGTTCAGCTTCGATATGACGTACCGAATCTGGTTGATACGTTCTTTTCCCCAGGCGTTCAATCGCTCGCCATACGTATAGTCGAAGCCCAGTCTGTCAGGGCTTAGGATCTGGGATGCGTACTTCTCTCGTAGTACCCTCTCGCTGAATGGATACTCATCACATACCCTCTCCGAATAGGGGTTTCGGACATGGATGAGAACATTGTCCAACCACCGAGTCTTGATGCCACGCTCATCCTCGCGCTCCATACCAGTCCCCATGATTCTGCGCACGATTCTTCTCCAACCGTCGACAGGAGTTGCTGCTCTCAGGTAGAATGGCATCTTCTCATCCTCTCGGCGCTCCACAGGCGTGAGGTCCTTATGTCAGTTGTGCGCGTGAAACGGGCATTGCTTCTGATGGTCCAATGAACCACACTCGCTCTTCGTTCTCACATGTGCCAGGATGCGAATGGCGCCAACCGCCTAGTAGGTGCTATTCCCGTCACCTTCGAACGCACTTGAATACGAAAGCGAGTCCATTCCTGCAAGTGCTATTCTCCAGCGGCCCAGGGGACGTTAAATAGCAGGATTCGTGACCTCCTGCCGTGGAACTCGTACGCTACATTCGAAAACACCTGTCCCCTGCCAGTCAACTCTCTCGATATTTCGGAAAGATTTCTCGATGGGGATGTAGTCACATCCACCGAGCCGACTATTGGCATTGCTGACCGGGTTTCGGTCAAAAGTAGACTTTTTATCCTTGAGCAACAAAACGTCGAGGGCCCACTGATGGGAAGGAAAGATCAATCGCCGGGAGAGAGAGATATGGCGCCGACCGTTTATATAATCACTCAGGAGAATTGCCCCAACTGTCCTGCAGCCAAGATGGTCGTTCAAGAGGCATTGGCCGGGACTGATGTGCGTGTCGAGATAATCGACTTGAATCGGATGGACCCCGATTTTGAGTTCAGACTTCTTGAGGAGCAGGTCTTTGTCGCCTCTACGCCAACCGTGATTGTTGAGAACAACGGCTCTCTCCGACTGCTGTACAGTGGTGAGGTTCCTACGCCCGAGGGTGTGCGATCTGCCGTTGAGGTGAATCAGTGATGACTGAGATTGGATCATCGTCGAGCAGCTACGAAGACCTCCACAGACGAGAGAAGAAACTGCCAAGAGTCCGAACGACTGAAGGCACCATGGAGTCCTTCCGTGCAGAACGCATAGTGGAGAGCCTCGTGCTGGAGGCTGGGTTGAGCCGAGCCAACGCCCAACTTGTGGCGTCCATCGTCATGGACCGTATCGTGGCGTCTGGGATCAAGTTTCTCTCCGGTCCTCTCATTCGTGAGATGTGCAATAGCGTGCTTGCAGAGCTCGGGTTCGAACACGAACGAATCCGATACACCCGGGTCGGCGTACCGATGTATGATCTCGACCAACTCATCATGAACCCGGGACAGCACACCTCCAATGCCAACTTGATGCGCAACCCGGAAACCATTGCGAAACTCGTCCACGATCAGGTCATGGAACAGCACACGTTTCTCACTATTCCCAGCCATCTTGCAGACGCACACCTTCGGGGCGACATCTACATCAAGGACAGAGAGTACTTTTCCACACGTGACTACTGCGCGACATGGGATCTGAGGCAGATATTCCTCTTGGGTATCGCACCTGACGGACTCGGTGGTGTTCACTCCTCGGCGGCAGGGCCGGCAAGACATCTCTCTGTTGCAATCAACCACGCCGCCATCTGGCTGGCAGCCGCCCAGAGTTCGTTTGCCGGTGGACAGGGCTATTTTTACTTCAATACATTCCTCGCGCCGTTTCTGACGGGCAAGTCGTATGATGAGATCAAACAGGCTGCGCAGCAGCTTGTCTTCACGCTCACCCAACAGTACGTTGCTCGCGGCGGGCAGGTAATCTTCTCCAGCGTGGATCTCACACCCGGGATTCCCAGAATCATGCGCGATGTTCCTGCAGTGCTACCTGGTGGCAAGACCGGGACGCTCACATATGCTGACTTTGAGGATGAGGCCAATCGTTTCTTCGACGCCTTCATGGAGGTCATGATTGAGGGCGATGCGAACGGCAAGGCGTTCAATTTTCCAAAACCCAACATTGTGCTTCGGAAGGAGTTCATGAAGCCAGAGTTTGATGACTCATGGCATCTCGTGGCCGAGCTCACTGCCAAGTTCGGGAGCCCTTACTTCGAGAACTATCTGAACTGGCGTTCCAGCATTGAGGCCGGTTGCAGCAGCTGTTGTTCCCACCTCTGGACGGCAAGCAGCGAGGAGGAGCTTGAAGAGTTCCTGACGGGCAACATGGTCTTCGGTGCCTCTCAGATGGTCACTCCGAACTTTGGCCGTGCTGCATGGATTGGCCGTGCCGACGAGGACCGCTTCTTTGCGAAGCTTGACGAGTACCTCGAGCTGTGTAAGGAGGTCATTCTTGAAAAGAAGCGTCTCATGGACAAGCTCATCGCCAGCGGCAGCGTTCCGTTCTACACTCAGCCCAAGCCGAATGGTGATCCGCTCATTGACATCAGCAAGCGCGAGTTTCTCATAGGTACTGTCGGCTTTGAAGAGATGGTTCACATTCTCACTGACCACCACCTACACGAGCGTGAGGGCGCGCGCTTTGGCATCAAGGTTCTGAAGTACGTCCGTCAGAGGGCCGATGAGTTTCATGAGGAGACAGGCCTGAATTTCGGAGTCACCCGCACCCCTGCTGAGAGCGCAGCAGGCCGGCTTGCTAGAAAGGACTGGAGGTCCTATCCGGGAATCAGGAAGTACCTGAAGGGCACGGGGCCCACCGATGTCTACTACACCAACAGCACCACACTGGATGTGGCTGCAGCGATTCCCCTGAGTGAGAGGATCAAGAAGGAGGGAATGTTCCATCCCTATCTCGATGGTGGTGCTCTCACACACATCTACCTCGGTGAGGCGAACCCCAATCCGGATGCCCTCTGGAGTCTCACGAAGAAGATTGCCACCCAGACACTCAATGCCTACTGGGCATTTACAAAGGACATTCTCAGCTGTCCCAAGTGCTACTACCAGACTGGCATCGATTGGAGGCGGACCAGCTTCACGTCAATCACTGAGCTCGACAATATCCAATGTCCCAGGTGCGGGTATGTTGGCTGTGATGTATTCAGCAGGGTGACGGGGTACGTGCAGTCAGTCGCCACATGGAACTCTTCCAAGAAACAGGAGTTCATTAATCGCCATAGGTACGCAGTCTAGTCGAAACCAGCTCAATACGCTCCCGCTCCACCTCCAATTGGCGGGAACATGACAAGGAGGTCACCGCCATTGAGAACATGGTTTCTGTCACGTACTTGAACTCCATTGACCATTACAATGCTCACATCGTCGTCGGGGATTCCGAGCCTTCTGATAGCCTCGCCAATGGTCCCCTCCTCCAGTTCGAGGGTGAAGGCCTCGCCTAGGCCGACGCCAGGTGGTGCAAAGCGTTTCAGTGTTGCATACAGTTTCACCCGAATCCTCACCCTGGCCGTCATCAGTAATAGTCCACCTCGATATCTGACTGAATCAGACCGTGCCCCTTGAGGTGTTGCCCTCCACACAGGAGTGTCATATTGAACGGGAAGAGTCCGATACGGTCACCATCGGCCAGTGGTGTGTCCGGCCTTGCAAGAGTGCCATTTACGAAACAGTCGCCCAGTTCCTTCATCTGGAGCCCCATCCTCTCGATCAGCTGACTGAAGGTTTCTCCCGAAACATACTCGACATGGATTATTGTATCCTCACTTGCGCTTGCGCCCTCGACCATTGACCGCAGCAGGCCGTAG
>Ga0164318_10001341_pt1 | contig 21693 bp, 22 predicted proteins | sample GuaBasSedimGuay9_FD_113734 | JGI IMG/M metagenome (GOLD analysis project Ga0164318, IMG submission 113734) | Subseafloor sediment microbial communities from Guaymas Basin, Gulf of California, Mexico - Guay9, Core 4571-4, 0-3 cm | ecosystem: Environmental > Aquatic > Marine > Hydrothermal vents... | reverse complement strand
TGAATCCTCTATCGTAAACTCTCCCTCCATGACTGGTATCTTCCATATCTTCCTTCCATTCACTTCTTCCATATACTCAAAACCATCTCCAAATTTAGATACGGCTCTTCCGACATGTATACGGCGTTTAGTATTTAAAAGAGCATTATATACGGATGTAGTGGGGCAAGTTAATACACATTGTCCGATTCTTGCTATAGCTTGAAACTTTAGACTCGCAAGATCTCTATGGTAAATTTGAATTAATACCCCGATTCTATTATCTGGAGTAGCTTTCCGAGATACTATACCCTCTATACCAGCCTCCGCTGGTGACATTATAATAGACGTAGCAAAACCACATGCTTCCCTAGCAGCTGTTAAAGCCCATTTCTTATTTAACGCGGTTATAAGTACTCTAGTAGCATACATCGGAAAAGCTTCTGCAAATGTATCTTCTACAATCACTTTCTGCATAATATTAAATAATTTATAACTTTAAAAAATATTTAACACAATTCTTCTAATATGAATCTACGCCAGCTGCTGATCAAAGTTTCTAAAGGAGAGATTAGCGTGGATGAGGCTGAGAAGCTTATTAAGCTATATGGTATCGAGATCATAGGCGAATTCGCTAAATATGATATAGGTAGAGAGGTAAGAATAGGTTACCCTGAGATAATATTTGCAGAAGGTAAGGATCCAAATCATTTAAAAGAGATAATTAAAAGAGTTTTAGATAAAAGCGAAAGAGTAATAGTTACAAGGGTTACTGAAAAGGATTATCCTATAATTGAAGAATTTAAAAAAGAATATAAGGTATACTCCGATGAAATGAGAAGAATATTTGTAATCAAAGATAAGAATTATAAAATTCAGAAGACTGGAGGAAAAGTAGGTATAATAGCTGCAGGTACTTCAGATATACCATATGCGGAGGAAGTTAAAATAATAGATCAAGAACTTGGCTGTGATGTATACACATCATATGATGCAGGTATAGCCTCCTTAAAGAGATTCCTAGACTCACTCACAAAATTAATTAGCAAAGACGTCGATGTTATAGTTGCAGTAGCTGGAATGGAGGGTGCATTACCATCTGTAGTTAGATCCCTAGTAGACATCCCAGTAATCGGATTACCTCTCTCAATAGGATATGGATATGGTGGGAGGGGAGAAGCTGCGTTAATGTCAATGTTACAATCATGTTCAGCGGGTCTTCTCGTCGTAAATATAGATAATACAGTTGGAGCTGCTTTAGCTGCTGCATCAATAGCAAACAGAGTAGCTAAATTTAGAGAAACGAAGACTTGCTAAAGTATAATCTCTTACTTATTAAATGTATTATCTTTAATTAATTATACATTAAAATCTCTAAATGTGATCGAATATATATGATTTTTCTTCTTTAAGCACAAGCTAATCTTATGGATATCGTGGAATGATTTCATTCGATTGCAGAGAGTACATGAGGAGATATAGGGAAAGAATCAAAGATGATGTTAAAAAGGCTCCTGATGCCGGAGTGAACCCTGCGAATACAGTAGCCGTACCTGCTTATTGTATAGGAGATGTGCATATCCAGGATATGCTATAACGGTTAGGTTCTCCGCACTTATGAGTTAGCTGACTTCCCATGCCTGCCCACAAGCTAACCTGTAACAGCTACATTAAGTACGACATAATAGCATTAGATCCAAAGACTCCGATCACATCAGTTAAGACGTAAAAGTTGGTAGTCCATAAGAAAATGTTCCTGACTATATTACTTGGATTAAGGAAGAAAGAGTGAAAGCCTTAAATTAATCCCTTTTATATCTTTATAATTTTTGAGAAATCATAATATAAAAAAATTAAGATGGAATCTGATATTTAGGGAAGGACTTCATGCTTTTCTATTGATAGTTCCTCATATATCCTCTTAGCTATTAACGATACCTCTCTAGCAGCGTACTTACCTCCTGGTATTGCTGATGTTAAATAAGCACCCTTCTCGGCTAGTTTGCTGGCCTCTTTAGGATCTACGCCTAGAATGGTACCTACTGCAGCTGGTATTGTTATATTTATGATCGTATGTCCTATATATGCAAGCTCTTGTATCAGTACAGCTCCAGCAAAGAGTGCTAAACCATATTCTTCTGGTGTGACCCCTTCTGGTACACCTTTGCCTTCTAGCACGAAGTCTGGAATAGCCTTCGCAAATATATTCTCAATATGGAACTGTTTACCATCTATAGAGATATCATAGCTTACATATGAGTCAAAGCCCCAGTATTTCTCGGTAAATGGATCATGCCTCCTAGCTTGAGGCCTTATTTCTGTGAATTTAACTTCAATCTTCTTTCCTGTAAACGCACTTAATAACGCTGAACCCCTCTTCTCAACATACTCTTTCCTCTCATCATCTAATGCTTTAGCAACCTCGCTAACAGTCTTGCCAGCCTTAATCATCTCATATGCTTTTACAGCTCTCCTATATATCGCCCTGTCTCTAACCCCCTCACTAGCAAGTATTAAAGTTTTAGTCACAGGCCCTCTCCATACTTCCTCAGCTTTCCTAGCTACTGTATTAGTAGCGCATAGTGCCATTTCAGGATCGATAAATGAATTAAACTTATATTTCTTAACGTCTTCTGCAGCCGCGTATACATCTCCTTTATATTTCAATAATAACCTGATTACTGGAACAGAATCTCCGCATAGATGGCCTGTAGGAGCGTTCACAGGCCCTCCGCTGAACCCTCCAACTATTATTGGAGACTCTTCAAATCCGGCGAATATCTCATTTAAAGCCATAGAGCCTAGTGTACTCACTCCCCCGACATCTCTTAAGATCAGTCCCATGTCTCCTATAACCTTTGCTGTATCAAGCTCCTCCCTAGTGCCTCTGATATGGAGCTTTTCTGGAAGTTTTGCAGCCTCAACAGCACCCTTACCAGCTAAATAAGCAGAATCGACTGTACCAAAGGGTCCGTACTCCTCTCCAACAAAAGCGTCTGGATGTACGATCTCCATAGTCACAGCAGTCGCTATCAAAGCAGGCCATAATGGATATGGCGTTATGGCCGCACCTGCCATAGCATCCATCATCGCTTTAGTGCCTACCTTAGCAGCGTTCATACATAGCTCTGGAAATGCTATATCTTCACCTAACGCGCTATGGCCCATCGGGCTTCCTCCAGCTATGAATGGAGGTATCTTAGTACCATCAACTTTAGTAAGCTTTTTATCTAATAATGCCTCATAAATTGCTTTATAGGCTGCGAATGCGGATACCTTATTACTAAACTTATTAGTAACTAATGATATCGGCCCTGTTCTACACGCTCCAGTAGCCATTCTCGCCATTGCACCCAATTTTCTATTAGCCATAGGGACTCCAGCTCTCGCTGCTGCACCACTAAAGTAGGTTAATGCAGCTACAATAAGTGCCGCGTTAGCAGGCTCCGCTCCAGCTCTCATACACACCTCAGCGGCATTTCTAACAATCATATCCAATTGTATATATGGTGCTGCTGCATCTGTTAGCTCAGGACTTAAACCTGACAATATATCTGTAGCTATTGAGTTGGCAGTTGATAATACGGCGAATACAAGACTACCATGTCCCTTAGTAGCAGCCTCTAACTTATCATTTGTCATGAGGTCAGGTTTAAATGTAACTGCATGATGTGTTGCAAGAAGAACTCTTTCTCTATCTATATCAGCACTCATCAAAACACCTCACGATATATTATTTTTTCATTATCCTTTAAATAAATTTTTAAAGGTAACACTTTTTTACCAAAAAGTGTTACTATTTATTAATAATATTGTTAAATATTAGATTAATAAGTTAATAAATAATGTACTGTTTTAAATAATTATATTTAAAGATTAGAAAACTATCGGTTATCACCTCGATTAGTCAATAAGAATCTCGATCAATAATCGATATTTCTATGATTAGAATCTAAATCCCTTTATTAATGCTATGTATATACTTGTAGCTAAGATATCGGCGGTTGATCCTGGGTTAAGGTTCCTAACCGCTAATTCATCATCTAGTTTATAAAGTTCCTTCTTTCCTTTCTGACTTAATAATCCACCTAATTTTAATATATAACCAGCTTTATTTGAGAGGGATAAAGATTCCTTCATACCAATTTTCAGCGCCTCTCTCGGATCTGAAGAATATTTTAAACCTACTTTCTTAGCTACAAGTGTGTCTGGATGTCTTGATAATAGGTATAGAAATGCATGAACAAGTGCTATATTAACATCTTTGGTCTCTTTATATATTTTTATAATATATGGATATCCATCATCAATTGAAATTTTGAGTTTATTTACAAACTCATGAGCAACCATGTCCCATTCCGAGGATATTTTCATCAAGTTATATAGGGTCATATTTTCTCTTCTGATAATATCCAGAGATCTCCTATCATATATATCTGGATATCCGGTTACACGCCCCAATCCGCCAGGCCTCACTAAAAATATTGCTTTATAAAATTCTAATGCATCATTTACCGTGGTTGCTTTAACGACGTTATCAAACTCGGTCTTTAAGGTCTCTAAGTCGAGACTCAAGTTGTTAGATAACGAAACTCCTAGCGCAACTGATAAAGGTATAAATAGAGTTAACGCCCCAAAGTGAGTATTACCTCCTTTATGCCATTTTAAAATGTTTTTAACTGCTAATTTAATTAGCTTTCCTATCTCAGCATCATGATGCCCTATAGAACCTTCCCTGATTTTCATACCTCTTATAGCAGCCATCTGAGTATAATATCCTATTGCGATTGAACTAGCTAGAAAATGTTCGTATCTTGTGTCTAAAAAATCCTTTAATCTATGTACGTTTCCAGGCTTAGGATAAGCAGATACCTCTAAAAGTAGTGCTAACTCTGATGCCTCTCTAATGTATTTAACTATCCTAACCTTATACATTATCCCTTGATCTTGAACTAAATGTTTTCCTTAACTCTATAAAATTAGTTTTTAGAGTACCTGATAAATCATGCTGATGAATACTTTCGATGCTTTTCACCCTAATATATAATTGTGTATTATCTGGAAAATCATTATAACGCTCTATAATGCTTCTTGCTATATCTCTAATTACGTCTTCAACAAATTTAGGATTATTTAATGCATTTAATATTACAAGAGTTTCATCATCTTTCTTAAGATATTCATATGTAGGTGAACTTGCCGCTGTTTTCACGATTTTAAGTAGATCAAGTGCATTCACATCATAGTTCTCAGGAATCTCCATAAATATCTTTATATATGCTCTTTGCATATGTGTCGCTACAGGAAGAATCTGATCAATCTCCTCCTTATATTTTACAATGTTTTTATATATTTGGGAATCTAAACGAGAAAGTCTCTCCAAAAATTCGATATATATACTTCTTTTTGCACTTGGACATGCCGTAATTCCTACAGCCTTTATACCTAAGAACTTTCTCGTTTTAATTCTATCAGAAACTCTTTTTGCATATGCTTTTCCAAGTAAATAAGCCCTTTCATAACTCTCTCTATCTAATGGGGTTTTATCAATATATATTAGAGGAGCTTCAGCATAGACCGCTGAATTCGATGAATAGTCATGCCTAACTAATAACCTTTTAGATATATCGTTACAAAAGTCTTCTATCTTTATCTTCATACCTATATAATTTGAGAAGACATCTGTAATCGATTCATAGCTTCTCGATGCATGAATCCCTTTATAAGTTTTGGGGAGGTCTACATATGCACTGACTTTTACGATTGTGGATGTACTCCAATCCCCTATTTTGATGTGCAATGAAGGAAGATAAATATTTGAAACACCTATTCTATCTATAGGTATCGTAAATTCAGGTGGATTTAAATTTATATCTCTACTTATGTTAAAATTTTCATCACACATATACATAATTTACATAATGAAACTGCCTTAAAAGGTTATAATACTGTTATATCTAAAATAGTGGCGAGTCCTGGATATAGCTCCTATTGATTTTCAAAGCTATTTCAGCCTTTTCAAGCTCTTTACCTATATAAGCAGCATGTGTATGCTCAGATATCAACCCTCTCTCTATAATCTCAAGATATATATCTGTAGCACTATATCCACATATGACAACATCAGGATTTCTAAAATCTTTCCAATTGAAATGCATTGCACAGATCCTCTTTTTATCCCAGTCGATCCATATTTTAAAGAAGCCGGCTTTATCATAGTCTGGTATAGTCTTATTCTGTACTGTAATAACCTTATTTTTAGGATACTCTGTATATTCAAATCTCTTCATTCTCTTTTCCTTTATGACGAATAGATCTATTCCTAGATTCTTGGGATATACTTTTTTCTTCTTAGCCATATACATCATCTTTACAGCAGTGGAAACTTCTTTAACAGATCCTTGAGTCTTATCACTCGCTTCCGTTGTTAACAATATACTTACACCTAATTCAGATGCTAGGCCGACTAATAATGCATTAACTCCATGGCTATCGGAGTCGATCAACTCTGTTACATTTCCGATTCCAGCGAATAACTGGATATTAGGGTTTCTGATAGAAAACTTATAGAATGATACGATAGACTTAAGTAGACTTGGAGTATGGATCGGGTTCACTATTAAATCAGCTAAAAACTTTTTAATTCCATATTTCCTCGCTAGTCTAATATTTTCCTCCATCTCCCTAACCCTATCATCAGGCTCTTCTGGGAAATAATTTTCAGAATAGTCATAAGGAATTATTACACAAACATTATTCTTAACAACATCATGAATACTCTTAATTAGGCTTCTATCTAGACTCACTATAATATCTATACCAGCCTCCACAGCCGATATGATCTCATTCTCAGATAATGTGTCTATACTTAATGGTACATCACCTATTCTTCTAATTTCATTAATTATTGATGGAATATCTTTTGAATGGTCTTCACCAGCTACCATCCCGATATCTATAATATCTGCGCCATTCTTGATATATTGGGAAGCTATTTTTAGAAGCTCATTTTTAGTCCTTTTAGGAGCATCTACTATCTCAGCCATAATACGTATAGGAAGCTTTTTAGAAATAAACAGGTTCCTCACTTTTATATATTCTCCTTTCTTTAATTCAGCCATATCTTTTTTAACATATTTATTATATTCTTTTATAAAGTCCTTAGTAGATTCTATTCCCACTAATTCACATGCAGGTTTGGTATATGATAATTTCCCTCCTTTCTTTAAATATTCTGCTATAACTGGTAGGTCAGCAGCGTCTTTAGGTCCTTTATATGTAGGAATACCTACCGCATCTTCAACAATCTTTGCATTCCACCTTATCAATCCTGGTATCAAAATCATATCATATCTTTTAACATCAATTTTTCTCAAATGGTTAATTATATTCTTAGGCGATAAAAGAGCAGCTACTGGAAATGGTACTGATGTAACGTCGAAATTTTCACCAGATAGTTTAGCATATCTAAGTACATATCCCCTCGCTAATTCACCAGTTACCAGTAAATATCTCATAATGACCTATTTAATACAATATTACCGACTATTTTAAGGATTGATGACGGTTTCTCAATTACCGTAATTCCATCTAATGTTTTAAGTTTGTTAATATTCTCTCTATCTACATCCCTAATTTTGATTTTAGCTTTTTCAAAACAGGATATCGCATTCACCGGGCATATCTCTTCACATACTCTACACCCATAGCACTTCAATAAATTTATTCGCGGTAGGGACTCAACGAGAGAGATCGCTTTATAAGGACAGACATCTATACATTCCATACATCCTATACACGATCTTCTATCTATATAACAAGGGATTGTAGTTTCTTCGGAAACGTCTGACGGTAATATATATACGGGGACTACCCCCTTTATCGCCTGAGAAACTATTGTTGTAACGACTGTATCAGAAATCCCACATATAATTTTCGCTACTGTATTTGAAGTAGCGGGAGCTATAAAAAGCGCTTTATACCTTCCTAAGGTAAATCTTCCTGAATATACGCAGCTAACACCAGCATTAACTTCTGTAATTACTTCCTGATAATATCCACCAGGAGATACTACATCAAGAGCGTCTTTAAGCCCATATATTCTAACAACTTCTTCCGCGGCTTTACTAAGAAAAGTTGTAATTCTTACATTAAAATCTCTTTTAATTCTTTTAAATACTTCAAAGGTTTCACGGAGAAACGTGCCAGATCCCGTTATTCCCCACGCAATATTTATATTTTCACGATTCATTTCCTCAATATACAGAATTTCAATAATATTACATAACATTAAAAGGATATATATGCTAGAAGAAATTAGTTATTCAAATGTGTAAGGTTATAGGGATAGACCCTGGAACAAGAAGTTTTGATATATGTGGGATAGAGGATGATCACGTATATTATGAAAAAATTATAGATACGATAGATATAGCTAAAAATCCAGGCATACTTCTCAAAAGTATAGAAGATCTATTTCCTCTCGATTTAATTGTAGGACCATCTGGATACGGAGTGCCTGTCACATACCTTACTAATATTCCCTTCGATAAGGTCGAGGATTGGTACCTAACAAATATATTGTTATTAAAGAAGAAGGATCTGGAAAACGCATTAAAAAGAGGAGATATTGGGATTATGGTATACTATGGAATGGTTAAATCAGCTATCGAAATGAAAAAAAGAAAATGGCCTGTATGCTATATACCTGGCGTAATTCACATGCCTACAGTCCCAAAATATAGGAAGTTTAATAAGATAGATATGGGTACGGCAGATAAGCTTTCAACAGCAGTTTTAGGCGTATATGATCAATCGAGAGAATATCAAATAGATTATTCAGAGGTATCATTCATACTCTTATAAGCAGGCTTTGGATATAATGCGGCTATAGCTGTTTATAATGGAAGAATAGTCGATGGAGTAGGGGGGACATCAGGAGGTTTAGGTTTCCTTACTATAGGTAGTATGGATGCAGAGCTTGTGCAACTAGTAGGGATATGGGAAAAGAGCGATATATTTGTAGGTGGTGCATCTACAATCTCTAGCAAGACTGATCCTAGAGAGTTAGAGAAATGCATTGATACTGATAACAGATGTTATGAAGCTTGGCAGGCACTAATTGAAAGTAATATCAAAAATGTATATTCATTATTACCTTCTGTCAATAATAAACCAAGAGAAATTATATTATCGGGAAGATTATCAAGAATTAAGAGATTTGAAGAAGAATTAAGTACAAAACTTTCAAAAATAGCTTACGTTAGGAAAATTGGTTATTTAAACGGGGCTAAAATCACTAAGGAAGCAGCGCAGGGATATGCTATAGTAGCATGTGGATTAGCGGGAGGATATTTTGAAGATCTAATTGATTGGATGAAAATAAAGGAAGCCTATGGAACTGCTATAGACTATGTAGTTCATCCAAAGAAAGAGCTAATAAGAGAACTCTTCAGATAATTATTCAAGAATAAGTGCCTTAGCACCCTCATTATTTGGAGAGGAAACTATTATATCTCCGCCACCATATGATTTTAAGAAACTCTTGAGCTTATCAGCTATCTTCTGATAGTTATCCTTATCTGTAATTCCGTAAAAGGCTGGCCCCCAAGAGCTTTGTCCACTACCATATGCTCCATTGCTGAGAAGAAACTCTATACCCTTTTGAATAATAGGACTTCTATATATGCCTCCCTGTACATATGAAAACATTTTACCTACCTCTACCTCGAATCTCGTTATAGCCTCTCCGAAACTCACTATATCTTTTTTTATTAAGGCAGGTATCATACTCATAAGAAGTATCCTTGACGCTTCACAAGGCACAAGACTTTCTCTCTTTAATCTAGCTATAAGCTTATTAAATAAAGTCACCTCATATTCACCATGGATATTCCTCTCAATATTCGGGATCCCTATTACAATAACCCAGTCTTCTGGAAATTTATAGTTAAATATTAGGGGAGGAAGTTCCCCCTCTTTAGAAATACCTCCGTCTACAATGAAACCTCCATATTTAAATGAATATATACCTATCCCTGACCTCTTCCCCCTACCTAAGATCTTAGCCGCTTCCTCAATAGAGTATTGGGCCCCTGTATATATAGATATGCCATATGCGACTGCTAATGATAATTGAGTCCCTGATCCCAAACCTACATGAGCGGGAATATACTTCAGTACATCAACTCTAAAATTAGGAGTTATTTTAAAATAATTAATTATATTCTTAACATAAGTAAACACTCTTTTATCATCTGAATGAATCTCAAGCTTGTCACTATCTTGAATACTAATTAGGGTATATGGATATTTTATTGCAAACCCTACACTACCATATATTCTTCCTAAATCACCCCTTAAATCTAGAAAACCTAAATGTATTCTCGATGGTGTCTTAATAAGAACCTTCATTACAAATTAACTATAATTCGGAGTTCTTTAAAATATTCTTTCAACTGTTATAGAGAGTTTACATAAATTCTACATATAATTATGGAGATCTTATAGAAAGTAAAAAAATAATATTAGTTATTAATTTTTCATCTAAATTTGTTAAATAAACTATTATAATAATTCATAATTTTCCATAAACATAGTATAATTTAACTTAATAATTACTATTTAGTTTCTCGATAATTGCACGCATAATTCTTTTATACGGATCCTCCGGACATATCCTATTTACTAATTGGCTATAATGATTTATGAGCATCATAAGTTTCTCGAACTCTATGCGATTTACTTCTTTGAAAATAGGAATTCTAGTTGAATGAATTAGAGACTCTAGTACAGCATGTTTACATCTTGTATAGTAGCATGGTCTTAATCTTCTAATTATAAGCCCGATGATTTTAAATCTCGCCTCGATATACTCTTTGAAATCACTGTATTCTTCTAAATAAAGCTCTATAATGAGATCTGCATTCCTTAAAGGTTTGATGCCTGTCTTATATATTACCTCGTCATATTCATCCATAGGCAGCTCATCGAATGTAGTAATGTAGAATAATTCTATATCATCAAGTAGATTTGCAACTGCATATGGTTTCTTCATTAAATTCACATATGTATCTGTATCTTTAAAGATCTTTGAAAAGAGTGTGTTAGATAACCTTTTTATACCTATAGGAGCTGAATGGAAACCATCACTTTTAAATGTCGTTAATATACTTTCTACGAGTAAACCGTCTGAGTAACCTATTTTACTAAGTATATTCTCAATATTTTTTGTAATATATTTGCCAATTAAACCAATATACATGGCGCTGTCATCACTATGGACCATGTCTATAAAGAAAATTTAGTATAGTAATTTAATAATGGCCATAAATATATTTCACCGACTTTTTATGATCATTTAGGAGGAGATGATCCATGCCCACTTCCTGTGAAAACGCCGCTTTTGAAGCGGGTATAAAATTGGGTGCGCTTTATCATCAGTTCATAGGAATGCCGATAAATATCAATATGATAGATAGAGTCAAGAGGATAATTGAAGATAGTATAAAGAATCAGCCTTATGTAAAGGATGTTAAAGTGCATATTAAAAGGGATGAGGTTGAAAAAAATATAAATATATTTGGATATACAACGCTTAAATCCAGGATGCTTACAGTAACCGTTACAGTAATATATAATGATTGCCTAGCAAAAGCTATTATGGATTATAATGAAGAATTACAGTTTAGTTTAATGAAACTAGTTGAAATTAGGCGTATTAATCCCAGATAAATTTACAATTTTTTCGCTATCTATCAACTTATACAGGATCCATCCAATAAGAAGCTTCAATCTTTTTATATCTTTAGAAACGGTTTTAATCTTCCTATATCCCCCTATATTCGCTTTAAACTGCATACCAAACAAATATATTTTTCTGGCACCTAGTCTATAAGCCATGTATATTGCTCTATCTCCGTCTGTAAACCCATATAAATTATATACGTTATAGACTGGTATTGTCTGGGTAGTTCCAAAAACCTTATTAAAAAGCTTCACATAATGAACTAAACTGGGAATATTATCTCCATGTGCATGAACTACAACTATCGAGGCCTTAACTAAATGACATAATAGGATTTTAGTTATATCTCCATCCAAATCTGTTACTATAATATCCGGATATAACTTATATTTACAAAACTCAGATGTTGCGGCGTCTGCGGAAATTATTATAAAATTCTCCCTCCATTTCAGCACCCCTCTTGATAATAAAGCCTCTATATCACTCGTCAACGAGGGAGATGCGCCGAATATCATTACAATTTTATTAAAAATTAAGCTTCTGATTATTGATATATGTATCCATTTTCTAATTATTAATACAGATAATACAATTGTTGCTATAAAATCATTTAAAGAACTATAACGCAGCCTCGATACAATCCATTTGTATATTTTTAACCATCCACCTAACCCGTAATTTACTTTACTCATTTATGACTCTAGATTAACCTCTATACAAATATATTTTTAAAGATTATCAACCTTTATTTAAAAAGAGAGATGATAACTACTTTTGATGATACACTCACTTGGATTAGATATTGGAGGAGCTAATCTTAAAATATCATATGTATCTTCTGACGAGAAAAAGATTAAATATAAGAAAATCATAACAAGATATTTTCCCATATGGAGAAGAGGTAAAAATAGACTTTTACCGACCTTGAGAGAGACATTATCATATTTACCATTTAAGAAGTATGATATCATCGCAGTGACTATGACAGCTGAATTATCAGACATATATTTTGATAAAAAAGAGGGAGTAAACCATATTTTAGATACTTTAGTTAAGATATTTCCTGAAGATGCGATTAAGGTGCTGAATGTACGTGGAGAGTTATTGCCTGTAGATGATGCAAGAAGAAAATATATTGAAGTGGCGTCAGCAAATTGGTATGCCACTGGATGGTTTACATCAAAACTCGCTAAGAACGCGATTATCATAGATATAGGAAGCACTACAACTTCAATTATCGTTGTGCATAACGGAATTGTGTATGCAAAAGGCTTAAATGATCTTGAAAAACTTCGATATGGCGAACTAGTTTATACAGGGGCGTTAAGGACAAATCTCGCGGCAATAGTACATGAAGTACCATATAAAGATGAGATGATCCCTATATCGTCAGAATATTTCGCCCAATCCGCTGATATTAATCTTATTCTAGGAAATATTAGTGAGGAGCAGTATATTGTTGACACGCCTGATGGTAGGGGAACATCGTATGAAGAGTGTTTAGCTAGGATAGCTAGGGTGATATGCGGTGATTTGAATATTTTAACCGAGGAAGATATAATTGAGATCGCTAAATATATATATAATCAACAGGTGAAGCAGGTTATAAAAGGGTTAGAAAGATTAATAAGAAATATCACATTCAATATAAAGGAATACAAAGCGTATCTAGCAGGTATCGGAGGTAGTTTTCTAGGTAGAGAAGCTCTTGAAAAAGTTGGTTTTAAGAATATTTATGAATTAGAGAGGTATATAGGATATGATGCGTCAGCTGCATTACCTTCATATGCATTAGCAGTTATGGGGATTGAATACTATAAGAAGGGGGTATAATGAGAATCGTATTGAAGATAGGTGGCAGCCTCATTAAATATCCACGCAAATTAAAAGAATTATGTAAGGTTATAGGAAACTTACATGAGAAATTTAATATAATAGTTGTTCCAGGTGGAGATGGGTTTGCAGATCTAGTTCGAAAGTACTACAAAATTTTTAATCTCTCAGATGAAAACGCTCACTGGATGGCTATATTGGGTATGGATCAGTATGGATACTTGCTTAATAACTTAATACCATACTCAAAGATTGTAGATGATATTGATTATATTGATGGAATACTGAAGAATAGGTATATTCCAATAATACTTTCTTATAATATTTTGAAAACGAATGAAATACTTCCCTATTCATGGGATGTAACTTCCGACTCTATAGCGTTACATTTAGCAACTATAATTAAAGCATCTAAACTGATACTCATAAAGGATGTTGATGGAATATACGATAGAGGGAAGATTTTAAGTGAGGTTGATTTAAATTGGTTAGCAAATAATGAATCGTGTATAGATCGATATTATCCTATATTAGCAAGAAGATATAATATATCCACATACGTTGTAAATGGTTTATATCCTCTTAGGCTAATGAAGATATTACATGGTGAAAAAACTATATGCACAGTTATAAAGACTTACTAGTAGTCTGCATGAACTTTTTCATATAACTCTCTAACTTTCTTACCCGATATACTGCCATATAGCCAGTTATTTAAATGAAGAACCCCCCTCCTAACTCCCATAACATCTACATTAAGATTCTTAAGAAGATTTACATGAGTTATATTTAAACCTCCTGCTAATGCAAATATCATATTATATTCATGCACTTCTTTGACGATCTTTCTTATAGTAGAGGGGTCTAGATATCTGAAGATATTTGTATTCTTGGATTTAGTCTTAAGATCAATTAATACCCCATCCGCCTCTACCTTATAGGCTATTTTAGGTAGAAATAATAGGTTGACCGACTTGATAGAAAGATAGTCTCCATATCCACATATTATAACCTTAGTTTTAGGATAATATTCTTTTACTGCTGATACAATCCATTTAGCAAGTGTATATGCATCTTCATAATTTATCACACCACATAGTCCCGCCTTTACGTAATCTACTCCTAGCGTAGCAGCGCCTAATCCTGCTAATGAAGATGTTCCAGGGAGATATGGTAAGTCTCCTATTGTGGCGCTAGTCTCAATTCTTCCATCTACATACTTAATAATTTCTTTGATAACCTTTGGATGATTAGCTCCTAAAGAACCTTCTTTAGGATTCTTTATATCTATAATATCGCATCCATTTTTTAATACAATTGATGCTTCCTCTAGATTAGCCACACTTATTAGAAGCTTCATATATCAATAAATGTTAAAAAATACAAGGTCTTAAATATTATACCTTTTTATCCTTTAAAGATTCATTACCTTTTCTGGATTATCGAGATCATTTGAATATGGTTTTATATCGATTACAGGAGACCCGTCATATGCATCTATACCTTTCACTATCAATATGTTATCTATTCTTTTAATAAGCTTCACTAAGGATAACATTATATTATTTGGGCGTGAGGGGCTTCTTGTTGAAAATATTCCCTTCTTCCCTCTTCTTTTGTCTCCTCTCGGGTAAATTATAAAATTTTTAGGGTGTTCTGCCAAGTGGGAGTACCATAAAATCCAGAGTAGCTTATTATCTTCTATTCTATACATAGCATCTCTATAATCTTTAAAAATTTCTATATAAGCCTCTTTCATTCTTAAAATATCAAGAGAGTATGTTGCAACCTCTTTTCTCCTAACAACACCTATAGGCTTGATCCTAATCTCATAAACGCCACTCATCTCAGTACTTCATTATCCTTTGCAACTAAAAATAATTTTTAACTTTTAAAGAAATACGTAATTACATTAAATTTGATATTTAAGAGATGAAATTAAAGTATTGATTCTGCTTAAAAGAAAATATATACGTATTATCTCTTATACTAACGCCGTATACTTAGAGTAATTGTAATATAACACTAGAGTAACATTATTAACTCATTAAAATATGTTAAAATGATCTAAAGATAGCATCTGCCCATAATCAAGTTCAAAGAACATGCTTTTTAAATTATTGATTATATTGAATTAATGAAATGACTTTGAAGATAATACCTATTAAAACTGGTTTAATTAAAAGAGGAGACGACCCTATATCTAAAATATTAAATTCGTTACCAGAAAAACCTCTTGAAAAGGATGTGCTTGTTATTTCAACAAAGCCTTTACTTATCGCATACGGGTTGATTATTAAGCCTGAAAGTATAAAGCCTTCTAAAGAAGCATATTTAATTGCAGAAGAATATAATATAGAACCATGGTTTGGCGAATTAATTATAAGATACTCAGATTGTATATTAGGTGGAGTTGAAAGAGTTGTATCGACGATAATAGATAATATTGTTGTGGCGAATGCAAGTATAGATAGAAAGAATGTAGGAGGAGGTATGGTTTCAATGCCATTTACAGCGTTAAAAAATGTTGCAAAGAAGTTTTTTAACGCTATCCTAGAAAAATATAGAGTAAAAGTCGGTATAATAATTTCAGATAGTGTAGTTTATCCGTTAAGAAGAGGCACAAGCGCTGTTGCTGCATATGTATATGGATTTAATCCAATTAAGGATTACAGAGGATATAATGATTTGTATGGAAGAAGAATCATATTTACACAGATGGCATTAGCCGATTCTATCGCTGCAGCAGCCCATATTGTTATGGGAGAGGGAAATGAAATGACGCCCGCAGCCCTTGTGAGAGGAGTTGACATAGAGCTTATTGATGGGGATACAACCAACCAGGCTAAGATGACGATTAACGAGTGCATGTATAAAGATATGTATATTAATTGCAAAAGATATAAAACCTAGATTAGAAATTCTTACTAAAGAAAGCCATATTCTTTTAATTCATCAACAGTAAGAGTTTTTTTATGAAGAGATGAAGCGACCAAAACCCCTTTAACTCCGAGATAATCTAATTTTAATATGTCACTGATATCCTTTACTCCTCCTCCTATTATTACATCAACACCTGTCTCTACTAATTTCCTTATTAAAAGAGGGTCCATAAGCTTAAATCTCCCAACATTATGCAGATCTATAACTAAAGCCTTAAGATAGCCTATACTTTTAAATAATTTTAATGCCTCCTCAGGTTTTAAGTTAATTAACTCTTTAACTGACGATAATATCTTACCAGCCTTCAAATCTATACTAACTGCAAAATATTCTGGAGAATATATACTCAATATATCACTTGCAAACTTTAGACTCGGTAAAGTTTCAGTGGCTATAATTATATTTTGGATATGAACGTCAAATAATACAGAGATTTGATCAAGTGTTCTTATTCCTATATCAAGCATTAGAGGAACAATTTGATTAAGCCTTTTATATAATTCTATATTCATTTCACATTTTAGAATACTATCCAGATCAGCTAGATATACCTTTTTAAACCCAAGTAACTTAAAATTATAGATTAGTTCAAATGGATCTGAAAACTGGGTCAACCAGCTTTTCAATCGTTTATATTTCGCCCGTTCACCTCCCTTTGCGTGGACAACATACCCATTTAAGATATCTATAGCAGGGATTATCTCCATGCCAAAATATTTTTACAACTGAAAACTATCATTAACTTCATATTTATATAATTAAATCAAAAATTAATGTACATATACTGCTTAAAGAAATATATAACTATCTTTTAAGAAGTCTAGCAAGAAAAGTGCAGACTTTCATACTAGATTCTTGGAATATGTTAATTATTTTTAACATATTAAAAAATATGTGAATATTTAATATAAAGGCTTTTTAAAAATAAAAAATTAAAGGTTTTTATAGACCTATAATTTTTTTAGCGATAGCATAGATTTCATCTAACTCGAACATTCCTCTCTCTTCTGGAGGGGCTTCTAATGCTGCTTTAATAACTGATTTTTGAACTTCCTTCTTAAATGTACCAATTGCTAAAGGACCGATACTATATATTTTCCCTATAAACTCTTTACAATCCTTACCTAGTTTAATTCCTTCTATTCCAGTAGGGGGAGTGGCATTTACATCAGCGACTACTTTACAATTCTCCAGCTTCTCTAAAATGCTTTTTGAAATCAATTGCACTGAAGGAGGCCCAGTTGTTATAATCACATCTGCATCGCTTAGAACTTTAATATACTCTTCATCATTTTTAGGATAAGTCTCTAATGCCTTGACACGCTCTGCACCAATCTTCTCATTTATTTCTCCAGCTTTTTTAACGGCTAAGTCAGTCAATATATCAATAATTTTAACATTAGCTCCATCTTTAGCTAACAAGTATGCAGCATTACTACCTACTCTACCAGCACCTCCTACGATAGCATATCTAGCCTCCTTATAGTGTATATTATAAGATTTTCTTAGGCACTCAGCTACCTTAGCTACTAATCCTGCTGCTGTAGTATAACCACCTTGCGGATCGACTATAGTTGATATTATAAATGGTTTAAACATTGTTTTTTTAGCAATCTCGGCTATCTTAATTACAGAATCTGCATCTGTACCTCCTATCCAGAATATAGTATGTAATATACCTTCTGGATCTCTCGGAAACATAGCGTCAAGAATTAATTGCTTACAATTATCTTGTGTCACTTTACCATAATATATTACGTGGTCGATCCCAGTATCATATAACAATTGTATATCAAAGGGACTTGGATATTCATCCGTGCTTAAAAATATTGCTATATTTGGATATTTCTGAGACATATTCAACACCTAGATGTATGGTATCTCAATTAAAACTATAAAAGTGATATTATTTTAGTCTTATGTATATAATAACCTAATTTATTGTATTATTTTTATTGTTAAGGGTAGTGGGTAGAGATGCTATTAATGACATATGTAGATGATATACCAGGCGAGATACTTATCCATGCCCTTAATAAAATTATAGGGAAAGATTGTAAGAACTTTCATATTATACCTTCAATAACTAAAAAGGGTAGGCCTGGATACATTGTTCTCATAGATGTAGACAAAAATAAAGTTGACGACGTTGTAAAAACCCTCGTATTTGAATATGGTATACTGGGTTTTCGAATAATATCAGGGGAGCATAAGCCGATTTCATATATAGAGAAACAAATAAAAGTTACATTTAAGGGGGAAAAATATATAGTTAGGTTAAAGGCGATAGTTTCAGAGAAAGAAGTTATATCCGTAAAAGCAGAGTATGAAGATTTAAGTAAGATTCAAAATAAACTTTTAGAAAAAGGAATTAGGACCTCTCTAAAGAAGATTAAAAGCATTATTGAAGCAACATTTTATAGGGAAGAAGATGAAGTTGATTTGGATAAGTATATAAAGGGGGAGGAGTAAAAATAATATAATTATTACATCAATTTCCTAGTTTACTAAACTAAATTTGAATATGGTGTAAAGTAAAAAATATTGTATTATGTTGTTAGTTTATATTTAGTTAAATATTTTCTTCAGAATACCATCTCAATGGTTTAATATAATCCATACCATTAGCTTCATAGCTACCTACTAAGACTCTATAATGTATATTTCCAGTATTCAGATCTTCAACCTTTTCTAATTTACCATAGACTAAAATATCTTCTCCTACCCCAGCTATATCTGAATAGATCGCTTCATATGATACAACCTCAGAGATTTTATTTACCTCCGTAAATTTACATCCACTTAAAAGCTTAACATTAGATACACGATATATAGCTGGCATAAACATAGAATATCTATCGTCTACAACACGTGCCTTAATCTTTAAAAGACATATTCCCTTATATCTTTGATCGCCGTATTTAATGATATTCTCAGAGGGATATAAAACTGGATGTATAGAGAAAAATCTATTTCTGAATACTCCTCTGGACCAAGTTTCTTCGCAAATTCTTAAAGCTTCAAATCTATCTAGCGGATAAGTTTTAGTTAGTTCTTCAACATACTTTTCTAATAGCCAACCATGTAATCTTTTAAAAAATTCTCCCTCTTCAAGCAATTTTAAAAGATGCCTACGGATTTTAAAGGCATTATTATAACCATAAACCAAGAGATCTATATCAGAGTATCTTAAATTATGCATTTTCAGAAGAATAGACCCCGTTATACCTATGTTATCTATAGGTACACCAGTTTTTTCGGATAATGATAATATAATTTCTCTAGCGGTCATCTCCAGCTTATCCTTCGGTTCTCTAATAATTTCTTTGGTCCTCTCCTCAGGAAGATAATGAACTTTAACTTGATTTGTAGGTATCTCTATTAGAGTTATACCTAAATAATCGTCATATACCAGGAAATCATCTATTTTATATTCCTTAATTATTTTACTAAGATATTTCGCTCCATAGTGTTTAAGAATTCTATGATACCATATGCCGTCTTTAAACCAGATAGAAGAGCCTTTTTCTTTAGATGGAATATATTTAAGATAAGAGATAACACGATCCCTAGGATGAGATGAACTTATAACAATATATATCTCGCCATTGAAAGCTTCTATAATATCTCTATCCATAGCGAGTCTCTTTAAACCTCCTAAATGATTGTAATGCATCTTATCACTCTAAGCTTACTATATTTTAATTTTTAATTTAAAACAAAATAACTCAACATTTCCACTTCCTACGATTATCTAATAACAATAATTCTAAGACAAAAATAAAATGACAATCCTGAAAAAATAATTTACAGCCTAGATCATTAAACCAATACTTTAATCCTCTATAATGATATAATACTAAATTTTAATTACTTTCAGATTTAAATCATTATTACGTAATATACATCTTCATAGTGCTTTAATTCAATATTATAGATTTATACTGTAGAGATTTTATTAACAAAAACCCACAGTATTTTCTTTATAAAAATCTATTTCAATCTTTCCTAGATCCAAATATGATATTTAAATACAATCTTATGATAAATCGTAATAAACTAGTAACCTATATAGTGTCTCATGTGATACTGAATTTCAAAATTTATCCTAAAATTCTATAAATATTTTAATACTCTAAATAATCGATTTATCTCTTTTCGCTTAATTTAAACTACATCAGAAATGAATTACGTCTGATAGAGTAGTAAGTAGCTGGATTTAAAACTTTCAATATAGCGTAGTTATTCTTAATTAATTAAATTAACTATTTTTAATTGAATGAGGGGAACTGTAATATGCCCGCAATAAAAACTGGTGTAAGTTTAGACCCTGAGGTTCTAGATAAATTAAATAGATACATGAGAATAGCAGGCTATAGAAATAGATCTAGAGTGATCAACCAAGCATTAAATCTCTATATAGTTGAAAAGGAGGCTCTTCTTCAGGAAGGTAAAGGTGTAGGCGTATTAACTTTACTCTATGATCATACTGTAAGTGATATTGAACACAATATAACGCATATACAGCATGATTACCTTGATATTATAGTATCATCTATACACGTACATCTAGACAATATAAATTGCCTAGAAGTGATCGTAGTAAGAGGAGATATTAAGAGGATCAGGAAGCTTGCAGAGAGATTAGAAAATTTAAAGGGGATGAAGGTATTAAGACATGTTTTATCTAGAATATGTGAAAAATAGGAGAGGATATTTAGTACGAGAGAAAGGATCTTTAGCCTAATATTTCATTTAAGTATCCAAACGGTACGTTAGCACTTAAAAGGGTCTCCATGGAGGTTTATAAGTGAAATCTTAAGGATAATAGGTCCAAATAGAGCTGGAAAATCTATATTTTATTATTGGTTCTCGATGAACTACTATTTCTTTACCGAGATATTAGTTTTAAAATATTAATGCTTATGATATGGAGTATTTAAAAATATTTCTATATGTTTTAGTCTTAAATTAATCTACATAACTGCTTAAATTAAATATGTAATTGAAAAACATCTTAAATCAAAGTATCTAACTTTGACAAGGCCACCATACATGTCCATGGCAATGTCCAACAGACTCACCCCAGGCGATATATGGTACATTCTGCCTAGGAAGTAATATTGTAATATTATACTTAACTCCATTTATCGTACCAGTCCATGTTAAACGATCATTATATTCATTAAAGT
>Ga0164318_10001340_pt1 | contig 21704 bp, 17 predicted proteins | sample GuaBasSedimGuay9_FD_113734 | JGI IMG/M metagenome (GOLD analysis project Ga0164318, IMG submission 113734) | Subseafloor sediment microbial communities from Guaymas Basin, Gulf of California, Mexico - Guay9, Core 4571-4, 0-3 cm | ecosystem: Environmental > Aquatic > Marine > Hydrothermal vents... | reverse complement strand
TAGCAAAATCTTCATAACTTTCATTTGCCATTACTGTTAAAGTATTTACATAAAATCCTTGAACTCTATCCCCATCTTGATTTACACAAATTCTTAAACCTCTTCCTATCTCTTGTCTTTTTTTCATAACAGAGTTAGTTTCATTTAAAGTACATATTTGAAATACATTAGGATTATCCCAACCCTCTTTTAAAGCACTATGAGAAAATATAAATCGCAATGGTGATTCAAAAGATAATAGTTTTTCTTTATCTTTCATAATTAAACTAAAAGTATCTTCATCATCTTTATTACCTTTTAGTTCTCCTTTAACATTAGAACTACTATCTTTAAGTACACCTTTTTTATCTGTTGAAAAATATCCATTATGAATAGTTTTTACATTATCATCAAAGTTTTTAATATCATTAAAAAGTGTATTGTATTTTGCTTTTTTAGATATAGCTAAATATTCCTCTTCAAACCAATTAGCAAACTTACCATTTATAGGATTTTTTTCTTCATCATATTGTCTATAATTTGAAACTCTATCAAGAAAAAATAAAGATAAAACTTTTATACCTTTTGGATTTAATCTCAACTCTTTATCTAAATGCTCTTCAATGGTTTTTCTTATTTGTAGTCTTTTGATACTATCATTATCTATATCTCCAACAACTTCTTTAAGTTTTACTATTACACCATTTCCAAACTCTATGTATTCATTATCTTCTTCAATATAAATATCATTGATAGTATAACCATCATATACATCTCTACCTTTTGACAACTCATATAAATCACTTCTGCTATTTATAGTTATAGTTTTTCTTGAAGTTCTTCCACTATTATTTATATCTATCTCAATTTTAGCACTTCTTGGATTTGCTTTTATGCTCATAACTTTAATATAAGCGTTGTTATGAGCCTCATCAAGTTTAACATTAGCAACTTCAATCTGTTTAACTAACTTTTGTTCATAAGCATCTATACTGTCCAATTTATACATAAGATTATGTTTATCAATATGAGTAGCACTATATCTTAATCTACATAGTGGATTTAGTGTTTCAATAGCAACTTTACTTTTATCAGTATTATCTACACTTTGAGGTTCATCTATTATAACTATTGGATTTGTTGAAGCTATAAACTCTATTGGTTTTTGTCCATTTAATCTGTCATTTTGTCTATGAATAATATTTGCTTTTGTATCTTTTTCAGGATCTGTAAAACTCTTTTTAAAGGCATCAATATTTATAACCATAATTCTAATATCACTACTTGTAGCAAAATCTCTTACTTGCTCCAAATTTGAACTATCATAGATAAAGTGGTCATAATTTACATTGTCAAATATACCTTTAAAATGTTCAGTTGTAATATCAAGAGTTTTTTTAGTTCCCTCTTTAATAGCAATAGATGGTACAACTATTATAAATTTTGTAAATCCATATTTTTTATTCATTTCAAATATAGATTTTAGATATACATAAGTCTTACCAGTTCCTGTTTCCATCTCAACTGAAAAATCCATACTATTTAATTTTTTAGATTGTGGAAGTCCATTTTTAAGTTGAATATTTTGAATATTTGTTAATAGTTCATCATCTAATAATTCAAGTCTATTTCCTATACCCAATTCATCATAATCACTTAATGATCTTTGTAAAAGGTGTTTGTCTTGTCTTTGTATAGAAAAATTACTTTGACATATCTCTTGACCCTCAAATATATTTACTATTGAATTTATAGCATTATTTTGGTAGTTTAAGTCACTTTCAAATTTTATTTTCATTATAAAATCTCAATAATATAAGTAAAATCTGTCTCTGAACTTAATAATAGGTTATCTAATCCACTACTCATAAGTATTTTTATTTTATCAGTCTTTATATATCGGTCATGTACATTACTAGCCAAACGATTAGCTCTTACTTCCGATAAACTTGGTAATAATGATTTTAATTCATCTATTTTAGATTCACTAATAACAGATTCATTGCCTTTATCAGCACCGATAATAGTTAGTATAATATTTATATTAGGAACAATACTAGCTATTAGAGCTTTATTATCACTCCAGTTTCTAGTCGTAGCTATATACGCATCTGTAATATTTATATAACTTGCATCTGATAGTAGAAATTTTATATGCTCTTGTGCTTTATCTTTACCAAATTTATTTATATAAGTTGCTCCATATTTAGGTTTTAATTTTTCAGTAGGACTATCTAAATATAATATTTTATAACTTTCAGGAGAATCATTGTCTGTAATCATAAATTTTAAAATAGTATTTTGAACTAACTCTTCATCACTACATGGTTCAATAATTTCTATTAATGGATCATTTTCCAATAAGGCAGGCATAGATGGATCACTCATACAAATATTATCAGATTTTATTGAAAATGGCTGTATATATTTAAATAATTTTCTTATAATACTTTGATCATAGTTATTATTTAATCTATACTTAACATATTCATCAATCAAAGAATTACTTAATGCTAAATCAGCCAAGTTATTTACCTTTATTTATTGCAAAAATCTCTTTTAAAGTTGCATCATAAAAACCATTTGGAAAACTATTTTCTCCATTTTTATTACAAAATTTTCCATCTTCCTTAATTTTTATTTGTTCAAAAGGTATGTCTTTTTCTTTATAGTGAATGATTATTTCATCTGATTTTAAATTACCTTCAAAAACTTCATATCTAAAACGATTTATTAAATGGTCATTATGAGTTTCTATAATTATTTGAATACCTTTAGAAGCTACAAATGCTAAAAATTCAGCTAATTTTGACTGAGCTTTAGGATGTAGATGTATTTCTGGATTTTCAATAATTATAATCTGACCTATTTTAGCAGATAAACATATAATTAAAATGGAAGTTACATAACTTATTCCTGAACCCATATTTTTTGGCCTTACGGCTATTTCACTATTTTTAAAGCTAGCCTTTACCTGATTTGTATCTGGAATATCTTCAGTTTCAATGGTTGTATCTAAAATAGAATTTAACCAATAATTTACTTGTCTTGGTAAAAAATTAATATTTGTTTCATTTCCTATTACTAATTCATCTATTACCTTATATCTAGTCTTTTTACTTTTTTGAAGAAAATCTATAGCAAATTCACCTTTTATACCAAACTTATCTAAAGGATTACTATTTTTATCATATATATCTTGAGGACCTATTCTATCTGCTGATAAAAAAACTAAATTACCATTTGAATATGACATAAATACTGGATCTATCATATAATTACCTAAAATAGTACTAGCATTATTAACTTGCATTGCATTAGTTTTATCTCCAGTATCTATTGAAATTTTATACAATTTTTCATCCATATTGAAATTTACTGCTTCATTAAAGTCACCTACAAATCGTAAATATGTTGCAAGAGGAGAAGAATAATCTTTATTTGAATGTAAAGCTAATTGTAAAATAGCTTGAATAACAGAAGATTTACCACTACCATTAGTACCTGTTAAAACTGTTAAGTTTCTAAATTCTAAACTCTCTTTTTTAAAACATTTAAATGCTTCAATATCTAGTTTATCTATCATCTATAACTCCTTCAGAATTTCATCAATTTTATCAAATCTAACTTCTACACTTGACCTATTATCAACTCTTTGTGTTAATGAATTTAAATATTCTTCATTATCAAGTAAATCATCTATTATCTTATTATGTTTACTATTGTCAATTCCTATCATCTGACTAATAAGATAACCTAAACTATCCATAAGTGCCATATTTATTGGTCTTTTTCTTTCTTTACTTGGTATTCTAAAAACATTCTTACCTCTAAGTTTAAAAGCTAATTTCATAGTATCATAAAATACACTTGATAGATTTTCTATATATATATCATCCTGAATATTAAGAAAACTCATAGTTTTACCAACGAACTCATCAATATCACTTTTATATTCCACTAAGTTATTCTCTTTATCTTTAAGTAAATTTTGTTTATAAAGATAGAATGATATAAATCTAAGTATCATATAACGATCTCTCATCCTTGTAGGACTAATACCATAATTTGTAGCTATTTGAAATGATTCATTTATTGCTAAATCTTCTAGTAGTTTTGATGCCTTACCTTGATAAAGTGCATTTCTCATCTCTTGATTGTTAAGTGTTGAGCCTTTTCTATTTACTCTTTCAAATATATCAAATTTTATTCTATCTGGAGTAGGAGGAATAATAGTTTGAGTTACAAATTGATGTCTTGCTATTTTAGTTCTCTCGGATGGAGTTAATTCACTATATCGTAAACCTTTATGATTTAGCAATATTGATAATGATGGAGATAAAGGAAATTTATCATCTATAAATTGAAATAATGATGTTAATCGTTGCTTACCGTCTACTACCTGTAAAACTCCATTATCAGCTTCAAAGAAATATATCATTGGCAGAGGAATACCCATTAAAATAGACTCAATTAATTCAGATTTTTGTTTAACTGTCCATACAAACTCTCTTTGAAAATCAGGTGCTAGTTCAAGTATTTTTTCTTCATAATCAGTTTTCAATTCTCTTACAGAAAACATATCTCTTTGTATTTTAACTTCTGCGGGGTAAAGAGTATTATCACTATTATCTACTTCTATATCTTCATCACCATCTTCAATTAGTTCTGTATTTTCTTCAATATCAATAAGTGCTTGGATGCTTAAATATTTCTCTTTTATAATTTTTTTAGAGTAAAATGATGAGTAATCTATACCTAATACTTTTTCTGCCATATCCATTTTAATAATACTATTTTTAGCAAATAAATTATCAGTTATTTCTACTTCTACTCTATTTTCTATATTATTATCAGAAAAGATTATTTTAGATATTTTTCCAATAGCATATATTCCAGCTTCTAAACTATCTATAACATCTCCATTTTTTAAAGTTCTTCTTACCATTGGGCGACTATCTTTTCCAACTTTAATAATACATTTATCATCTATAGAAACATCTCTAAAATATTTTTCTTGAACAGTCCAAGTCTCTTTTTTTAAATTATATAAAGTTTCATTAACTTTATAATTATCTTGATTTTTCTCTCCAAACCATTTATCTGGTGAACTTAATAATAACCAATAATTCATTTTATACTTACCTCTTTATTCTTGTATGATTTTGTCATAATTACTCACTCATTACTTCACTTTAAAATTGTATTCTCATTTAATAAATACTACCAATTATTTATTTACTTGATGATGCTTTAACTGGATCAACACTATCTTGAATATATCTTGTTGGTGGTGGAGTTGGTGCTGGAGTAACTTGTTGTTTTGTTGGTGTTTCTGTTTTCTTATCATTTGCCATTTTATTATCCTTATTCTTATCTTCTATTGTACTATTATTCTTGTTTAATATATCTAAAGCCTTTATTTCTAAATAATCATTTATAATTCTAATACTAATCTCTTTATTTTGAGTATTATTTTGTTCATTTAAAATAATAATTTTTTGAGAATTTAAATTTTCTCCCATAATGAAAAAATATGGTACAAATGATATAAATAAAACAATGATACTTAAACCTAAGTATTTCCTAAATGACATATTTAAATGATGTCTTTTTTCATTTATAGTAATATTGTAGTCTGAAATATTTATATATTCATTTAAAATATACTTATCCCATTCATTATTATTTTTATTATTTTGAGAATATTCTTCTAATTGTGTAATATATTCCTTTATTTCACTTGGCTTTCCGAATTCAGCATAGTCTTTGTTATTTATCCAATTAAATCCTATAAAAAATATTTTTATTATTAACCCAAATACTCCAAGTAAACAAATAATAAAGATATAAAAAATAATTTTATCTTCTTCTTTATAAATTGGAAAATTTAATAAGTAATAGCCAAAAAAACCAATTTGCAGTGCTAGAAGACTTGAAAAATAAAAAAATTGTTCATATATTTTTTCTCTTCTTAAATGTTGAGTTTCACTATAGGATTTAAAAAATTCTATTTGTTCTTTCACTTATTTAAACACTCACAACTTCATCAATACCAAACTGTTTCAAAACCTGAATAGCATTAGTCTTAACTACTGCATCTTTAAAACTACTATCTTTAAAAACAACTCTCATAGTTTCAGTTTCATATTCTTCTTTTAATTCTGCTATTTTCTCAACTACTTCTATTGTTATCTCATCATCAAGACAAACAACCAATGCACCAAATCCTATAACAAATACTTTTTTATCATTTATAATCTTTTCTTCAATAGGTAGTGTTAAATCAAGTCCATACTTTAAAAGTATCTCATAAAGTAAATCTTCACTTGTTCTATCAGATTTTATATTTTCAACACTATCAAGTAAGTTTTCTGCTAAATTATCAAAATCACTATCCCACTCTTTTATATTTGAACTATCAAGTTTAAATACTTTAAATCCAATATCAAGATTAGATAAATCTTTATCTTGATTGTCTGCTAATATTTTCTCTCCTGCTCTTCTAATTCTTTCTTTTCCTATTTCACAAATTGTAGTATAATCTCTATCTTTTGTTTCTTCTGGTAGTTGAACCATAACAAATTTTCTATTTCCTAAATCTTCACTATTTAGTTCCATAATTGAATGGGCTGTTGTGGCTGAACCAGAAAAGAAATCTAAAATTATATTATCTTTACTTTCCGTTGCTAATTTTAAAAAATGTTTAATTAGTTTTATAGGTTTGGGAGTATCAAAATATGACTTATTAAATAATTTTAATAACATATTTTTTCCTTCTTTATTTGTTCCGTGTTCCAATAATAAATTATCTGCAATTTGTCCTTTTGATTCTAATGCAAATATTTTCTTTTGTGGCTGAGCATCATTGTTTTTACCATAATAAACTCTATCATCTTCAAGTAATAAATCAAATGTATTCTGAGGTAATGTCCATTCTTCACTAAATACTTTTCCACTTGGTGTTTTAATATCATATTTATAACCACCACCTTGATGTCCTACTGACAATTTAATTGATACTCCTCTCCATACACCTCTTGGGTCATTGTTTGGATTTGAATAACTTTGTTTTAAGTAATCTTCTCTAAGTGGTAGTCTATTATAATAAAAATCTGATGTCTTTTTATAGCTTAAAATATATTCAGATTTAATAGAAATATCTTTTCCATCGTTTGCTGTTTCTTTTTTCTTTCTCCACATAAATTCTGATATAAAATTATCTTCGCCGAATATTTCATCACATATTTTTCTTAAATTTGTAATCTCACTATCATCAATACTAATAAATATAAATCCATCATCTGTAAGCAAATTTCTTGCTAATTTTAATCTTGGATACATCATATTAAGCCAATCACTATGATACCTACCACTTGTATCACTATTTGTACTTAGTCTATTTCCCTCGCTATCTACTTGACCAGTAAGTTCTAGATAATTTTTAATATTGTCTTTGAAGTTGTCTTTATATACAAAATCTTTCCCTGTGTTATATGGTGGGTCAATATATATCATTTTTACTTTTTTATTGTAAGATTTTTGAAGAAGTTTAAGCACTTCTAAATTATCTCCCTCTATATATAAGTTTTGTGTAGTATCCAAATCTTTACTATCTTCTTTACAAGGTCTTAAAGTTCCTGTTGATGGTGTTTGTGCTATTTTTTTAGCTTCTTGTTTTCCATTCCAAGTGAAGTTGTATCTTTCATTTGAAGTATCTGTAAAATTACCTAATTCTTCTTCAAGCTTCTTGAAGTCTATTTTATCTTCACTAAACACTTCTGGGAAGATTTCTTTTAGTTGTGTTACATTATTACTCACTATATCCAAACTATTACCATCTAACTTATTCATTTTAACCTCTTTTTATTTCTCTATGCTATACTAATTTCACTTACGGTAAGTCCCTGCATGCACACTTACCTTGTTTTCATAATACTAATCACAAAAGACTTCATATTATCACTACATTCTGATAGATTATCAGTTTCAAATGAACTTATTAACTTCTCAATATTATTAAACTTATCAGTATTATCAAGTAAAAAATGAAGAGTAAAGTAAACATCTATTAGCTTATGTTCATAAATTGTTGTTCTAAAAATCTTATGCAGACCAAAAGCTCTTAATCCTCTAAAATTTCTATTGAAAATTCTACCATTATGAGCACATCTATTTCTTAGTTCTTTCAATCTAAGTAGTGAAGTTAAAAATACATTTTCTTGGTAAAAGTGAAACTTTCTTGCTATTAGTTTTAATATATCATTATTTCCAATATTTAGTTTTGAAATAATATTAATAAGTGTTCCCAAGCTAGCACTTTCAATAAAATAATGAAAAGGTGGATAATTTATATCTCTTTCTTCATCTAAATAAATAAGTAGTTTAGAGTTCAGATATTCTGTTGTATTTGATTTAAAATCATAATGTTTAAGATAATAATCCCGATAATGTGGATAAATCTCATTTTTTTGTTTTATACTATATTCTTTAACTTCCCAATCATATAAAGAATCAATAGGTAAATTATAATCTTCTTTATAATTATCTTTCAATAAATAGAAGAATGGATTATCTGTAAGTGAATAAACTGTTTCAATTAAAAATGATTTTAATTTTATCTCAATTTGTGATGTTAAACTTAACATATTTAAAGATAATTGTCTATCGATTCTATATAGCTCCAATAAATCATCTATTGTATATTCTGATAGCTTATTTCTAAATGCTTTAATATAACCTTTTACTTTAAATATACCAATATTTAAAATAGTATTTTCAAGTTCTTTTTTACTTAATATATCTGATTTCTTTAATCCATCTTTATAGAGAGAATTTATATAAGTTTTAATATCTAATTGTACATGATTATATTTCACAAACTCCCCTTTAAATCTTTTAGTTTATCATTTAGTTTTTTTAATTCTATATTCATATTTACTTTATCACTAAAATTGGTTTCTTTTTTTATCTTACTTTTTAATTCAGATATACTAATTTCAATTGTAGCTATATCATCAAGTATAGCTTTTGTATCTTTATTTATATTTAGTGTTCCACTAAACTTTGAAGCATTAAGTGATAATATTTTATCTAAATAACTTGTATAAAATGATAAGAAATTTGTAAAGGACTGATTATTGATATTTAAACTATCTATAAACTCTTTTTCTAAGTTGTTTTTTTCTGCTAAATTTATCCAATGTGTAAAATAATTTTCTTCTATTACAAGTTTATCATTTGTAGATTTACTTAATCTTTTAGGACTAATATTAATACATAAACTATTTTTATATGCAAAAAATATAATAAGTGGTTTTGGAATATTTTGTAAAATAGTTGTTATTTGTTTTAGCTTATTGATATTTGAGATTTCAACTTTTAAAAAGTTTATCTCTAAATATTTATTATCTTCATCTATGTATTGGCTTATGTTGATATTGTTTTTATTTAAAATATATTCTAATTTTATATTTGATATATCATTTTCAAGTATCTTTTTTTCACTTGAATTTAAAGTGAAATTTTCTCTTATCATTTTTTTAAATATAGGCTTATTGACATAACACTCTTTTGGTATATCTAAACTTTTTAGAATATCATTTGTCATTTAATAACCAAGTATGATATAAGTTCAAAATCTTCAATACTATTAAAACTATCTTTTGAAATAGTTGTTTCTTCTGTACTAAATAAACTATCCATACCATTTTCTTCTTTTTTACCTATGATACTTTCAAGTGCTAATTTTAATTGAGTTGTATATTTATTCATATCACTATAATCATTTGTTTCATTTTCAAATAAACTTACTGCTTCACTTATAGGATTTGGTTTATCCATACAAATATTTTTATATGTATCAAGTATTAGTTTTGCACTTGTAAAAGCTACTTGTATTTCATTGTCTTCATTTACATAAACTAAATAATATGGCTCTAAACTAAATGTATCTTTTGTATTTTGTTCTTTTAAAAGTTTCAAACAAAATATAGTTCCTTTTGTATTTTCACTACTTACAACTACACTATGAATACCCATAGGACTTTTTTTAAGTTTATCAGTATTGGTTTCTAAATACTTAATTAAATCCATTCTAAAATCATTTAATGTTAAATCTGTTATAGATATACCACCACTTACATCTTCAAGGTCAATTACTTTTTCTTGTAGTTCTTTTAGTTGTTTTGCTCTATAACTTAAATCACTTATATCTTTTTCTTCATTAGTATCAATTATGTTTTCTTCGCCAGTAGCAGATACATCAAGTAAAACCATTCTACCACTTACTCTACTTTCAAGATTTATATATTCATCTAGTTCCATATTAGCCCAGAAATTAACTAATTGAATTATCTCATTTGTTGAACCTAATCTATCAATCCTACCAAATCTTTGTATTATTCTTACAGGGTTCCAATGAATATCATAATTAACTAAAAAATCACAATCTTGTAAGTTTTGCCCCTCACTAATACAATCAGTAGCAATAAGTAAATCTATTTGTGTTGTAGCTTCTGAGTCTGTCTTATCTCTACTTTTAGATATAGGGGAAAAGTTTGTAAGTAAAGAGTTTAAATCTTTATTTTTAGTATTCATTGTAGTTTGGTTTGTTCCACTTCCCATAATCAAACAACTCTCAATATTAAATTCATTTTTTGCCCAAGTGGCAATATTGTTATATAGATATTTTGCAGTATCAGCAAAAGCAGTAAAAATTATCACTTTTTTATTGTCTTTATTTAGTGGATTATTTATTTTATTTGTGATTTGTTCTTTTAGTATTTTAAGTTTATTATCTCTTTGACTATTTACGGCAGTCGAACTTTCTAATAATTCTATCAGTTTTTCTAAATCACTTTCTAGATCTTGTTTCCATTTGATTTTATCAATATCACTTATTAAAACTTTTACCTTATTTCCTATAAGTTGTGAAGCATACTCATCACTTTCAATATCAACATCTACAATACTTATATCTTCAAATACACCATCACTATGGTTATCTATCATATCTATAATTTTAAGATTGTTATTCATAAGTTTTTGTACTGTTAGTGAAAAAGAGTTAATTGAGCTTTCCATTCTTTTTAAAAGATTTACTCTCATTAAATGGATTAATGAATTTTCTCTATCACTTTGCTTAAAAACACTTCCCCCTTCTAATTGAATATCATACTTTTCATCATACTCTTCTTTTCTATTTGGATATACATATTTTAAAGGGGAATATGCAGACAAATTTAATTTTCTAATTGTTTTATTTATTTCTGATAATGGTGGAAATAGATTATCTGTATCAATATCTGGTTTTAGTGTTATTGGTTTATTTCTATTTGGAAACTTACCTATATCTGTTGTATCATAATATTTTTCAATATGCTTTCTACTTCTTGCTATTGTAATAGTATCAAGTAGTTTAAAATAATCAAAATTTAAACTATCTAAAAGTTTTGAAGTGGTTCTATCTTTTTCACTTAATTTTAACCAACTATTAAATTTATTTTGTGATTTCTTTAAAGTGTATTCAATAGAATTAATACCTACATCTTTAAAGGCATTGTCATTTCCTTCTGTTATAAATGCAACTTGATTTTTTAAGTCATTAAGTTTGTTATTTACAGGAGTTGCACTTAACATTAAGACTTTTGTTTTAACACCTTTTTTTAATACATCATCTAATAGTCTTGCATATCTTGATTTATTTTTCTTTTTATTTGTACTTGTATTTCTAAAATTATGTGATTCATCTATCACTATTAAATCATAGTTTTCCCAATTTAAAGTGGCTAGATTTATATCTCCACTCATACCTTTTTCTCTTGTTAAATCTGTATGATTTAATACATCATAATTAAATCTATCTTGTGCTAATACATTTCTTTTATCATTTACTGTATATATAGACCAATTGTCCCTTAACTTTTTAGGAGCAAGTACCAAAACCCTATCATTTCTAAGTTCATAATACTTTATAACTGCTAATGCTTCAAAAGTTTTACCAAGTCCAACACTATCTGCTATGATACAACCATTGTGTTTTTCTAGCTTATCAATAGCACCTACAACACCATCTTTTTGAAAGTTATATAGTTTATTCCAAACCAATGTATCTTTAAAGCCTGTTTTTGACTTGATAATCTCTTCTTCATCTAACTCTCCAATAAAATCTTTAAAGATATTATATAGTGTCATAAAGTATAAAAATTGTGGGGATTTATTCTCAGATATATCTTCAATTTTATCTAGTATCTCTTTTTTTATATCTGATATAATACTTTTATTATCCCAAATCTCATCAAATGTAGATATAAAACCTTTTGTAGTTTCACTATCTGTATGTTTAGTATTCATAGCAAAAGTATCAGAATTTGTATATCCTAATCCTACACTTGAAAGATTTGAACTTCCTTGTATAGATATACTATCATTATTGTTTTCTATATGGTAAAGATTAAAAGGGATTGTATCTCTTACTTTTATCTCTTTTACTTTTACCTTTTCTTTTATCCAAGCAGCACACTCTTTTGCTATTTTCACTTGTTGTAATTGATTTTTAAATTTAATCTCTTCAATTACCCCTGAAAGATTATTGTTAATATTATTATTTTTGTATAATGGTGTAGATAATAGAAGCTTTAACTCTTTTATCTTGCTAAACTCTTTTTTTAGTTCAGCAAAAGCATATATAGTAAAGTAGCTTGAAATAATAGATAATTTACTATTATTTTGAATACTCTCTTTTAGAACATCTCCAACTTTATTATGCTTTTTATTATCAATTAACATTGCTAAACTTTATATTAAGAACATCTGCAATTTGCAATAAAAATGCAAAATCAAATCTACCCCTATTTATCTTTTGAGTTACTGATGCTTCTGTATAATTAAATCCTGCTTTGTTCAAGAGCTTGGTTAATTTCACATTAGTTATATCATTTTCTATTAATATCTTTTTTACAAATATTTTTGCTTCTTTATTATAATCTTTTTCATTCATATGTAATAATATCATATTTGATTATAAGTATTCATAAATCATTGAATTAATTTATATATACTTGCTTTTTATTATCATATATGGTATTATAAAATCATATATAAACACTAAGGAGTAAATATGATGTTAATATCACAAAGACCAATCAATAATATTGATTATAAATTTAAAGGTGTAGTTGTTAAGCAATTAGAATTACTTATAGAGAATAGAATGCTGAAACTATCTCAAAGACCAAAAAATATTTCAGAGCATATAATTTATGCAGATAACATGGAAAGTGAGATTTATTATGGAGATATGGTTCAAGTAGATGAAGATTGTGAAACTGTAAATGAAAAAGATATTTTTATGTTTCAAACGTATGATGAAGATAACATTTTCTCTAGATGCAAAGTTATCAATAATAATATTAGATTAATTCCATCAAATAAGAATTGTAATAATATTGATTACAAACAAGATGAGATTTTATTAATTGGAAAAGTAATAAATTATGGAATTTAAACATTATAAAATACTATATTTTATTAGGTTATCAGTGTTTATGGTGATATTAGAGTTTTTAGATTTTAAGAAAACTTTAATACATTATAAAAGATATGTATTTATAACAAATTATAAGGTTTTAGAAAATGTGTAGTCAAAAAGCAATAAAGAGGATAAAAGAAAATATTACAGATGTCGAATATAAAAAATTGATGACATTTGTACGAGGTGATGAAAATCTAAGAGAAAATACAAAATTAAATTTACTTAGAACTTTTACAATTTTATATTTTACTGGTTTAAGAGTAAATGAAGTTCAAGAAATTAAGATTCAAGATATTGTAAATCTTTTAAATTATGAAACTGTAAAAATTAATATTTCAAAAACATCAAGTGAGCGAAAGTTATATTTATCTGATTCCTTTAAAAAAGAGATATTAAAATTATTTGATTTAGATAGTGAAGATGAAAGTAATAGAATTATTACAAAAGGTAGTTGCAAACATAAAAGAACTGGCATTAATAATATTGTATTTATTCAACAGGTCAATTCAATAATTTCTACTATATTGGGGAAAGGATATACAAGTCACAGTTTTAGGCAGGGTTTAATTACTGAAATGGGGAGTAAGTCTGTAAATATTAAGATTATCTCAAGTTTTGTGGGTCATAAGAATGTAAGCACAACGCTAGGATATATAAAGCCAACAGATCAGCAAATTGCTAATAGTTTAGTTAGATAATAAGGAGAAATGAATATGGAAATTGGAGGTAAATACTATGTTTCTGAGGAAAATAATAAGTTGTCAATAGCTGCATATAGCTATAAAGAGGCAAAAGAGATATTGGAGCAGATGGATTGTGATAATAATAGACATTGTATAGATTGTACTGATTGCAATAATTGCTATGATTGTCAGGATTGTTTTGGCTGTGCTTATTGTAAAACATGTTGGGATTGTAATAGTTGCCAGTATCTTGAACATGCTGAAGATCTTAATAACGCAACTCCTAATTATGACATGTTCGATCGAGAAATTGATTATGGTAAGTATTGATTTATAGAAATAACTATGTATTGCAAAGTTAATAACTATGTAATACATAGTTGTTTGAGGTACACTAAAAAAAGTATCAATCTTCTGTAGAGCCTTTTAATACTGCATATACTTATTATATTACTTCGCTATATCATCCAAAAAATAGTTAATTTTAGATATGTATCTTGATTTTACCTCAGATCTTAATTATGATATTTTTGATGGACAAATTGATTATGGAAAATATTGATTTATAAAAATAACTATGTATTGCAAAGTTAATAACTATGTAATACATAGTTGTTTGAGGTACACTAAAAAAAGTATCAATCTTCTGTAGAGCCTTTTAATACTAGTGATACTTATTATATTACTTTGCTATATCATCCAAAAAATAGTTAATTCTAGATAAGAATAGGTGTTTTTAGTTATTTAGCCTATAATGCTACTTATAAATAGTTATATATAATAAGATTACACAAGGAATATATAGAATGAATAAGAATATACTAAAAATTTATTGTGATGAATCAGGGTTTACTGGTAATAACTTACTTCATGATGAACAAACTGTATTTACCTATGCTGCAGTTGCTTGTGGTGAAGATGATGCAAAATCTTTTGTCCAAAAGATAGTTTCAGATTATAAAATTCAATCTTTAGAATTAAAAGGAACAAATCTTATAACTCAAAAAAGTGGTAAAGGAAAAAAAGCAATCCTTGAAATATTAGAATATTTTGATGGCCAATATAAAGTATCAGTACATCACAAAAAGTTTGCATTAGCTTGTAAATTTTTTGAATATATATTTGAGCCTGTCCTTGCTAAAAATAGTATATTATTTTATAAAAATGGTTTTCATTTATTTATTTCTAACTATTTATTTATGATGTTTAATGCAAATACAAAAAGTGCACAAGAAATATTTAAAATTTTTGAAGATACAATTAGAACTAAACAGTTCTCAAAATTACAAAAGTTATTTAGTGAATTATCTCATCGTGAAGATGAAGCAGGTACTCATATGATTCTAGAATTTATTAAATTCAACTATAAGCTTATAAGAGAAGAGTTTGAATCTTCACACAAATGGACTTTAGATTTGTCTACTTCATCTCTTTATACATTACTTGCAGAATGGAACCGAGATAATGAGTATTCAATGCAAGTATTTTGTGATAATTCTAAGCCTATAGAATATGATAAAGATTTCTTTAATTCTTTTATCGGAAGAGAAGATAAGATTATGCATGCTTTTATAGAGGATGCTCCTCCACTTACTTTTAATTTATATGAAGCAATTAATATGGTAGATTCAAAAACAAAATATGGAGTACAAATAGCAGATATTGTATCTGTAGCATATGCATATGCTTTTAAGAATGATGATGAATTCTCAAAAAAAGTAATTAAATATTCAGATAAATCTATAATACATGGCAATATTGTGCCAGATAGATCCTTTGTGGATTCAAATAAAAGTTCTACACGTTTAAATATGATGATCTTACGAGAACTTTATGAAAGAAGTATAAATAAAAGACCATTATTAGATAATTTTACTGAAGATATTAGAGAGTTTAATATCCAATTAGTATTAAATAAACTAAGCTTTAGAAGTTAATTTACAATATAAATGCCAAAAAACAAAAAAACAAAAAAATCACTTAACTCATTAGCTCAAACCAGAACAGGTGGTGAGATTAATATAAAAGGTTTAAATTTTCAATTCTTATATGCTTGTTATACAATTCTAGATGAGCATTCAATAGAAAATAAAGAGTATGAAATACATTTAGAAGGTGTTGAAGATCTAGATATTAGACATAAGAATGAATTTGTGCAATTAAAATCATCTATAAATCAAATAGATGCTCATTTCTTTTGGAGCAAGAATGTATTAAAGAATTTCTTAGAGGTATCTTTAATTGATGAAGATTCCAAATTTAAATTTGTTCATAATTCAAATATTTCTAATGGTAATTTAAAGGCAATAGAAAAAGGAAATCTAACTACCGCAGTATTGAAATATTGGGAAGATAAAATTAAAAATCCTAATATAAATACAAAAGACTTTTTAGAAAAGATTTCATTTGAAAAATATGATGAAAAAATACTATTAAAAAATTGTAAAAGATTATTAATAGAAAAATTTAAATTAAATAATAATACTGAAGAACAATTTTTACTATCTTTACGACATCATATCTTCATATGGTCTAAAGATAGTAAAAAAGTTACTTTTAATGATGTAAACAATGTTGTACAAATGGTAAAAGATTCATTTTCTAAAACTCCTACAAATGAAGCTATAAATAAAAATTTAATTATTAAAATATCATTTAAAATAAATACTACAGTAAAAGTAGATAATAGTTATTTTGATGGTAAATCTGCAAAGCCAATTGATATAATAAATAAATTACCAGTAGTTAGAAAGAATTGGATAAATAATATAAAAGAAAGTTTATTAGAATTTGATGTAACTGTACTTAAATCTTCTAGTGGTCAAGGTAAATCAACATTAGCATGGCAAGTAAGTAGCTACTTAGAAGAAGAAAAATTTACTATTTATGAATTGCTTTATTGTGATTCTATAGATAGTGTAGAGGAACTTTATGATTTTTTAAATACTAGAGTAAGTATCGGAGAACTTCCTGTAATCGTAATTGATGGTCTTAATCAAGTTGTATCTAAATATGACATATTAATTAATAGATTGTCTGAATTGCCCGTTAAAATTATTATAACGACTAGAGAAGAAGATTGGTATAAATATAGTTTTGATACTTCTAAAATAAAATTAAAAATAATAGATATCAAACTATTAAAAGAAGAAGCAAAAGATATATATAATCAGTTAAAAATAAATAACAAAATTTATAAAAATATAAAAAATTGGCAATCAGTATGGGAGCAAGTTGAACAAAAAGGATTGTTAATTGAATATGTTTATCTTTTAACTCATGGTAGTATGATAAAGGATAGATTACAGTACCAAATTAAACAATTAAATCAAGATGAAGATTCTAGGGTTAAAATAGAAATATTAAGATTAATAGCACTTGCTGATATATTAAATATAAAAATTCAAACAAGATTATTGACTAGTTATATAGAGAATAATATTGACTTTAAATCAGATAGAGGAGAACTTTACAATTTACTTGAAAAAGAATATTTTATTAGATTTGATAAAAAATATGTTGAGGGACTACATCCTGTCCGTTCTGAACATTTAAGTAAAATTCTTCATAAAAATATAGTGATAGAAGAAACAGCAATAGCTTTATTACAAATTATTGATAATAAGTTTATATATGATTATTTTATAGCGATACCTTTTTTAATTGATTCTGATAAAGAGTATTTTTTTGAAGAATCCTCGAAAATTATTGCACAGAAGAGTTTTACTGAGATGGTTCCGTCAATAGATGGATTAATGCACTATGAAGCATATAAATTTTGGGTAGATAATAAAGAAATATTTGATAATACTTATGATGAGGGTTACATTAATTTATTTGTAATGGATACACTTCCGTTTACAAAACTAGAAACAATAAAAAAATTTAATGATATTGCGGAAACGATTGGAATGCAATTCTTGATTGAGCAGTTAGATAAGCTATCGCTATACAATGTTGATAATTCATATATTCATATATTTACTAATTTATTAGCAAAAGAGTTATCAAAAAGTATAAATAAAATATCAAATTACGAGAACTTTGGCTTTTTAATGAAATGGTTTATACAGCTAGATATTACTTTAGAAAAAAATATTAATCTAGATGAAGACTTATTATTACAAATAACAGAAAAAAAAGATTTAAAAGAATCTTCTGCTCTTTACAATTATTTTTATATTTCACAAAATAAAGCATATAATGAATTTATTGAAAAACATAAAAAACATATATTTAGCATATTAAAAAAGAAAACAGATAGCTTAATAATTTATGATAAAGATAATGAGTTATATATAAAATACTTAATAGATCATTCTCAATCAGATAAATTAAATGAGTGTAGTATGGAGAGGATTGATACTATATATGATTTTTTTCCTGATTATAAGCGATATAATACAGAATCTTTATACTTGCCATTTCCAGCAGAAGAAATATATAAGGAATTAGTTCTAAATTCCATAAAACATATTCCAAATGAAAATTTATATCATAAATTTGATGTTCATATTAATCAGATATGGATAAAAACTATAATGCAAAAATATGCATATAGTTCTATTTATGAGTGGCAAGAAAAGCATTTTAAAATTAGAAAAAATTACTTAGAATATACAAAAAAATTAAATAAATTATTTGAATTATTAATCACAGAAAAGTTAAAACGTAATAAAGCTGATGAAGTTGATTTACTTTACTCTGAAATAATAGTACAGTTAAAAAAGACAAAAGAATTTCCATACTCATCTAGTCGATATAATGAAAATAAAACTTTTGAAAAAGAGATAGGATTAATAAATGGTTTTATAAGCTCATTTAGAAACTTCTTAACTCAAATGGTAAAGGCTACTTTACTTCAAGATAAGAATTCTCAAGAGAGTAATTTGGTAATTTACAATCTCAAGGAGGCTTTTAATAGTTTAGAAAATATGCAGAAATCTTTTGATTTAATACAAGAAAATACTACTAAATACTTTGATGTGAATGAAATTAAGAAAGAAGAAAAGTATTGGATAGAAAGACTATTAAATACAATTGACTTTTATCAACATTCAAGTAATGCTCAAATTATGCATATTAAAGATGATATTTATAACTATTCTCTAGACAAACAAAGAGTTGAGTTAGAAACTGTACATAAAGTATTACAAGAATTTGGAAATATTTATAATCGTAAAGTTATATACCCATTAAAAATTACAGAAGAAAATAACCTAAGAGAAATCACAATTGGGATAGATACTTTTGATGAAGATGAAATAGATGGCTTAATAGAAGCCTTAGTTGATTTTTACAAAAATGCAGAATTAAGTTTTATAAATATATTAAATGTTGATAACGAAAGAGCATTATACGGATTCAGAGTTCCTATATCATATTTTATTAAGATAAAAAATACTCTAGATGGTAATGAGTTTGAAGATTGTGAATTTGGTAATCCCCATCCTATTATAATTTCTGATAAATTACTTAATACCTTAGATGGAAATATTACATTAGATATACAAGATACCAATAATAATCTTGAAACAAGTATTGAAATGATGTTTGATATTTGGAGGCTGACTGAATATCAAGAAAAGCTAGATACAAGTGCTGTATTTGAAAGAGAATATTTAAGTGAGATAGAAAACAAGTATAAAACTAAGATTAATCAAAATTTATTAAAAATAAAAGATGATAATCAATTTAAAGATGTCGAAAGATTTGTTATAGAATCTTTTGATAAAAGAACTGTTTTTTCTAAATCTGATATTGTAGATTTTATGAATAATTTAATAGAGAGGTATAAACTATTAAACTAGATTAATTATATAAGTACATTCTACTATAACTTTATATTTAGATGTAGGATATATAAGTATAAAGGAAATTGAAAAAAGATATAATGAAATTGTTATATATAATTATATTAGGAGAAAATATGTATAGAAATTTTAAAAAGGAAATCAATGGATTTAGTATAGCAGTTGTACTATATATTGCATATAATATATTTTGTAGCCCATGCCTTAAAGATACTAAGGAAATTCAAGAAGAAATAGAATATTGTAAAAAGGAATATAATTTTGAGCTTGAGTTCCTTCACACTAAAGATGATATTGAAAAAGCAAAAAAAGAAATGTTCTCTAAACTAAATAATAAAAACTATAATTGTATAACTAGTAAATATATTATAGAAGAATGTTTTTAATTACTTTTTCTATTATTTACACTTAAATATATAATTAATTGAACTTTGCTATAATTCATAAATTAAAAAAGGATATACTTGGGCATTGATCTTTGTAAAAGAAATGGGCATACACATGTTAGCTTTAATAATAATCATGAAAGGCGTATAGATACAAGTATTCAAGAGAGTATAACTTGGAAGAATACTAAGGGAATGCAAAGTTGTTCATTATTAATAAGACATAGATCTAATGATAAAATAGATGGAAATCCTTTTATATATGCCTTAAAAAAATTAAATGATTGTAAGATAGATAGAATAAGTCTACTGACTATTTCTAAAAATGCAGAGGAAAATTTAAATACTGCAATTTCAGGAAAAGATTATGATTTGATAATTATTATTCCATCAAGTAGTAAAATTGGTCATATTATAGCTAAAAGAATTAAAAATAAAATATCTAATGCAATTATTGGTGCAAAGATCTTTAGAAAGAACTTTAATCATGAAATTATTCAACAAATTGAATCACAAGAAATAAAAGAAAAGGATCATAAACAAATATCTATATTACTTAGTAGTTTACACAAAGCTAAGAAACATCAATTCGCTTTAAAAAAAGTTCCAAGAGGTATTAGAGAATATTGTAATCCATTATCTGTTAAAGATAATAAACTTATTACAGAATATAATAATATATTATTAGTTGATGATACAGTTTCGTCAGGAACTACACTATATAATGCAAAACAAATTATTCATTCATTTAATCCTAATGCTAGTATAGAAGTTATTTCATTACTTGGAACTATTCATTAATCTTACTTTAATAAATATAATTATATAATTCATTGTACAAATGACCATATTTATGCCCTGTGGTCAATAAAAATAAAGCTAATCGTTAACTTTTAGTTATGTAATAGATTAGTAGTGGTCCGAGCACACACCGTCAAACGAGGTTAGTATCTATAAGAGACAAGTATCGTTTAGCTAGGTAGCGGCTAGCATTAAGGAATAAGTTTTAAACTTATTCCTTTCTCATTTAATCTTCCAAATAACTATTCAATCCAATCTCAGCAGTATCAATATTAACCTTAGAATATAAATACATACCCTAGATTTAGATTTTGAAGTGAAGCAGACAGAGTTTGGCTATCACAGTCAAACACTATCATAATTTTATACCCTTAGAATGAGTTTATCGTTTACTTAATTGTACTTTTATATACTGATACAATAAGGCTTCGTTGTGGGTAATGCGATCCAATATATTTATCATATTTAAAAACTTAGATAAAGGTGCCTTGAGTTTGGTTGAGTATCT
>Ga0164318_10001339_pt1 | contig 21713 bp, 18 predicted proteins | sample GuaBasSedimGuay9_FD_113734 | JGI IMG/M metagenome (GOLD analysis project Ga0164318, IMG submission 113734) | Subseafloor sediment microbial communities from Guaymas Basin, Gulf of California, Mexico - Guay9, Core 4571-4, 0-3 cm | ecosystem: Environmental > Aquatic > Marine > Hydrothermal vents... | reverse complement strand
TGCCCTCATATCGACCAATATAAAGGTTTACTCCTGAACTAAGTGGCGCACTGCAACTGGCCTCATCTGCTTGTTTCTCTCCGTTAATATATAACCTCATTTTATTATCAGAACCCTTTATGGCAGCAATATGTGTCCAAACATTTAAAGGCACGGTTGAATCAGATTCAATTGTATTACATTGCAATTCAAATTCAATTTTTCCTGTACTAGAATTATATTTAAGAAAATAATTAGTACCTCCGGAAGATTTTTGAACTATTCCTTGTTCAGTCCCAGTGCCATCTCCTTTGCGATAAACCCAGGCCTCAATTGTAACCTCGTGAATAGGATTTAAACTATCATCGTTCCCGCAGTCAAGATAACCAGTAGAACCATCAAACTCCAAGGCATCTCCTGATACTCCATGCACATAATTAACTCCTCCGTTAATTGTACAATTATTTCCATTACCTGAACTATCATCAGTATTCCCATTAAAACTCCAAATTCCTATAGAGCTAGCACCCAACATATGATAAATACTGCTGTTGGTCCATTGTAAAACCTTAGCAATCCTGGCTTTTTCTTTAGCGTTTTTGAAATTAATTAAAATTAAATTTGCCAATACCCCAATAATAGCAACAACTATTAATAGTTCAATTAAAGTAAATCCTTTGTTTTTATTTCTCATTATTATCTTAATTTTATTTATCTTAATCTTGATCTTATTTGCCCAACATTTTTTTAACTATTCTGCTCACTTCACCTCCTGGCGCTTTTCCTTTTATTTCAGGCATCAATTCTTTCATCACTCTTCCAATATCTTTGGGTTCTTTTGCACCGATTCTTTCAATAACTGCTTTTGCCAATCTCTCAATCTCTTGTTCTGAAAGTTGTTCTGGCAAATAGCTTTCTAAAATTTCTATTTCCTTTCTCTCCTTTTCTACTAAATCAACTCTATCTGCCTTCTCAAAGCCCGAAACAGCTTCTTTTCTTTTTTTAATTTCAGATTGTATTAACTGGATTACCTCCTCATCACTTAAGTGGCTTTTCTCTTCTAACTCTTCTGGCTTTAGGTTCTGTTCTGTCTTGCTCAATTTATATCTTTTTTCTTTTTCTCTATTTGCTATAGATGCAGACAACATCCTTAAAACAGAACATTCAGTTTCCCGGCCGGCTTTGATGGCTTTATTTATGTCCTCTTGAATTTGTTGCCTCAAGCTCATAATCTCTTTATATATGTAAAAACCCAAGCGTTGTTTACACTTTTTTGCCAAAATCTTTTAAGATCTCAGCCCCCACCACTTTTCACAGAAAAGTGGTGGGGCTGAGTAAATAAATACTGTAAATAACACGTCTAATTCCTGCAAATTATAAAAATAAAACACCGGAAATGAATTTTAGCTGACCTTACCAAGTTTTTTCATTTTTTCGTATTCTTTTCTAAGCTCTTCTCTTCTCAACGCTGCTCTTTTTTTTAACTGACGACTTAAAGGCCGTTGGTAAAATTTTATTTTTTGCGCCCTATACAAAATCCCGCTTTTTCGTATCCTTTGTAAAAAGCGGCGAACTAAACTCTGAGAGGTTTCTTTTGGTTTTTTCTTAACTTCTAAAGCCATATTATGGTATTTGAGCTATTTTGCCAGCCAAGAAATGTAGATGAATATGGTCAATCATTTGTCCTCCTTTTCTGCCTACATTAAAAACCAGCTTATAACCATCAATATGCTTTTCTTTGGCTAGCTTTTTGGCTGTAAAAATTAAATTACTAATAATCTCTCTATCAGATTCCTGCAAATGATTAATTGATTCAATATGTTTTTTAGGCACAATTAAAAAATGGATTGGCGCCTTAGGATTTATATCTTTGAATACCAAAACCTTATCGTCTTCATAGACAATATCCGAGGGAAGCTCTTTGTTTATAATTTTGCAAAAAATACAATCCATAGAATTAAACCCTAAATCCAAATTGAAAAATCCAAAATAATATCAAAATTCAAAACCGCTTTGGCTCTGGGTTTGATGTTTTGGATTTATTTTGAATTTTGGATTTAGCGCTTTGTATTTAAGATTCAGGATTTTTTGAGCCGTTTTCTTATTTCTGTTATTATCTTATCTAACTTTACTGTCTTTTGCTTTCGGGTTTCCATTTCTCTTATAATTACTGATTCCTCAAGCGCTTCTTTCTGCCCCAGAATCAAAGTATATTTTACCTTCAACTTATCAGCTATTCTTAACTGTGCCTTTAAACTACCTTTGCTTAGAGATTCGGCAACAGGAATTTTGGCTTTCCTGAATCTTTCCAGAAGCTTTAACGATTTTCTTTTGGCTAAACCTCCCAATTGGGCCAAAAACACTCTTGGCAAAACAGGTTGACTCATTTTTACCTCTTTTCTCTTCATCGCTTCTATAATCCGTTCCACGCCTCCAGCTCCTCCGCATGCAGGAGTATCTCTGCCTCCTAAAAGTTTGATTAAGGTATCGTATCTGCCTCCTGCTGTCAATGTGCCTTGGTTCTTTTCTTTTTCATTTTCCTCAAGAATTTCAAAAACTGTTTTTGTGTAATAATCCAGGCCTCGCACTAAAAAGGGATTCAATCGATAGGGCAGCTCAATTTCGTCTAAAATCTCTAAAACCTCTTTAAAATGATTATGACATTCTTCGCAGAGATAGTCAATTATCTGAGGCGCTCCGCTTACCACTTCCTTACATTTTTCCTTTTTACAGTCCAAAACCCTTAAAGGATTCTCTTTTAGCCGTCTCCTACAATCAGCACATAAAGCATTTTGGTGCTTTTTAAGATAGCTTACTAAGGACTTCTTGTAATAAGGCCTGCATTGGTTATCGCCAATGCTGTTTATCTCTATAATTAAATCCTTAAGGCCAAGTTCTTCCAATATGGTATAAGCTATTTGAATCACCTGAGCGTCAATTATTGGATCTTTCTCTCCTATAACCTCAAAGCCAAACTGATGAAACTCGCGATACCGACCGGCTTGAGGCCGTTCATAACGGAAAAAGGGAGCAATATTATGACAAAGTTTCACTGGTTGGGGCTGACTAATCATTCCATGTTGGATATATGCCCGAGCAATAGAAGGTGTAGCTTCTGGCCTTAAACTCACATAATCCCCACCCTTTGTCCTAAAGCTGTACATTTCTTTCTGAACAATATCAGTGCTTGAACCAGTGCCTTTTGAAAAAAGCTCGGTTTGCTCTAAAATAGGGGTATCAATTCTCTGAAATCCGTAAAACTCGGCAATATCCTCAACAAGAGTATAGATCTTCTGAAAATATCTTTGGTCATCTCCTAAAATATCGTGCATTCCAGTAAGGGTTTGAAACTTGGGTTTTTTCATTTTTATATTCACCCCCCACCACTTTTCGCAGAAAAGTGGTGGGGGGTGAAGGAGAGATTCTTTTAACTTTTAATAATCTAATGCGAGCTTTCAATTATTTATTACTCTTATTAAGGAATAGCGAGGAATTTCAATCTTTGCCAAAGAAGTAAAGGGTAATGCCCTGAAAACTACCCTACCAATAATATAATTTCTTGGTAGAGGACCCCAGTCCTCTGAATCAAAAGAGTGGGCTCTATTGTCACCTAAAACAAAATACTCATCTTGTTTTAAAGACAGTTCAAGATTCTTTAGAGGTAAAAAGGTCTCTGAAAGATAACTTGTTTCGTCTAAAATCCAAGATTGGCCATTTTTAGAAATTAGTATTCTACCTTGATTTATCTTTATTGTTTCTCCGGGCAAACCAATAATTCTTTTAATAAAACGTTGAGATGGATTTCCGGGATATCTAAAAACTACTACCTCTCCTCTTTCAGGCGGACGAAAACGATAAGAGATTTCATCTACAATTAAATAATCGCTATTAAAAAAGTTCGGCTCCATAGAAGCGCCTTTTACCACAAAGGGCTGAAATATAAAATAGCGAATAGGAATGACTATTGCTACAGCTATAAGAGCTATCTTGAGAACTTCCCAGACAAATAACAATGTCTCTTTTATTATGTTTTTTATTGTCTTCATAATATACTTGCGTAAAGGAATTTTCTTTAAAGAAAACACAGCCACCTGTCATTTTTCGCTTCCTTCTGTTTTTACCTCCTCCTATTTTTACTCCTTCAAAAAGCAACTTAAGGAAAGGGGGTCTTTTAATTTTAACAATCTACCAAAGCTTTCCTAATTACGTAATATATTACGTAAATAAATACGCTGTTATATAAGAACTAATACCTCTTTTTACATTTTTCTGTTAAAATTTCTCTAAAAAGCTGGAAAATATCCTGTTTAAACCGTTTTTTCAGCAACCAAGGATCGTCTTTGGTTCTTACAAGCTCTTATTATACCAGATTTTTTTTATTTTACAAATAGATTATATTATAATAAAACTAATGGCAAATTCATCAATTTTAATCGTAGGCCTGGGAAATCCAGGAAAGAAATATCAAAAAACCCGACATAATGTTGGCTTCCAGGTTATTGACAAATTTTCAAAAGAAAATAAATTCCCTAAATTCAAATCATCAAAAAGGTTTAATGCCCTCATTTCTGAAAAAAAATATTCAGTTGATTTCAACAAGACGCCGATCCCTTCAAGCAGAAGAATTATTTTGGCCAAACCACAGACGTTTATGAATGAGTCTGGGAAATCAGTAAAGTCCCTGGTTGCTTTTTATAAAATTAGAGGTTCTCGTCTTATAGTGGTGCATGATGATTTAGATCTGGTTTTAGGAAGAATAAAAATTTCCAAAAACCGCGGCCCTGCAGGCCATAAAGGAGTGCAGTCAATAATTGACAAACTTAACACTCTAAATAACAAATCTTTTCAAGATTATAATACAGGCCAGGCAAAAAACTTTATTAGATTTAGAATAGGCATCCAACCAAAAACCGGCAAGCCCAAAGATACTGCCAAATTTGTCTTGGAAAAATTTACCAAAGAAGAAGAAAAAATTATCAAGCAGGTTATAAAACAAGCAATTGAAAAGCTTGAAATAGTAATTAAAACCACAATAAATAAAGCCCATTGATTTTTCAACTCCCTACCGATTTTGAGTGTGCTTAACTAAGTTTGAGTGTGCTTAACTAAGTTAAGCACAATGCCGAGGCGTGTAGATTTTGTCAAGTGGCTTTCGTAAAAATAAAAGACCTAAGATTCACTTTCTTAGGCCATTTTAAATCCTGATTTACGTTAGACCTCCTTCTCTTTCTTGCTTATAACCTCTACTGCTATCTCTCTGTAAACCTCTGAAAGATACGTCATGCTTTTTAACCACTCCTCTGCCCTTTTTGGGTCTCTTTGTAAATATTCTCTAAGCACTATTTTTCCTACTGGGGCCTCCACGCCTGCCTGTAAAATCTTCTCCAGAGCTCTATCGCTTGCTTTACTCAGCAGATCCCTTCCCAAGGAAAAATCTATTCTTAATGATTTCAATAATTCTCTAGCTTCTCTTTCTTCTTCTTTGTTTTTCAGCTCTTTAGCCGGGCCTACGCCGGGCCCTATTATATGAGGTACACCCATTTTCGTCACCTTCCTTTATTTTTTTCTGAAAAAGATGGGATATATTTTCTTGCAAAAGAACAATCAAATATAATAATATAAAAATTTGCCAATTTGTCAAGTATAAGGTAAAATTAGTATAACATGCAAGAAATTTTAGAAAACAAGCCAAAAAAGAAAATAATACTTCTGGGCAATGAAGCAGTAGTCAGAGGAGCTTTAGAAGCAGGGGTGCAGTTTGTTTCTACCTATCCTGGTACTCCTGCTTCAGAAATTGGAAATGTTTTTTATAAAATTGCCAAAAAAGCAGGGGTGATTTTTGAGTTCTCTGTCAATGAAAAAACAGCAATGGAGGCAGCAGCTGGCGCTTCTTTCTGCGGTTTAAGGTCTTTAGTGGCAATGAAGCACTTCGGCTTGAATGTGGCCTCTGATTTTCTGCTTCCTTTGGTTTATTCAGGAATAAAAGGAGGTATGGTAATTTTAGTAGCTGATGACCCTGGCTGTTGGAGTTCAGCTCAATCAGAAGAAAATACCCGCGGATTTGCTTATTTATCTCACATTCCAATTTTAGAACCTGCTACGCCCCAAGAATGCAAAGAGTTTACCAAGCTTGCTTTTGAATTCTCAGAAAGATTTAAAATACCTATTATGATACGAGAAACAACAAGGGTCTCTCATCAAAGCGCTCCGGTAGTTCTGGGAAAAATTACAAAAAGAAAAAACAAAGCCAAATTTGTCAAAAATGTTCATCAGTTTTCAACAATGCCTCCCAGGGTCTTAGAAATGCACCAAGAACTTTTGGAAAAAATTGAACAAATAAGGAAATTCTCTGAAAAAAGCCCTCTTAATAAAGTTGTACGAACCCCAACCTCGTCCCAAAGAAAACAGGACCGGGCCCTTCCTGTTTCTAATCTTGGGATAATTACTTCTGGAGTTTCTTATTTGTATGTAAGAGAGGCCTTAAAAGAATTAGATATATCTTTGCCTGTTTTAAAGCTTGGCTTTTTTCATCCCTTGCCTAATAAAAAAATAAAGAGATTTATTAAAAACCTAAAAAAGGTTCTCATAGTTGAAGAACTTGATCCATATTTGGAAAGAGAAACCGAAATTCTGGCAAGAGAGGTAAACCCTGGATTAAAAATTTTTGGAAAAAATCTCTTGCCAGAAGTCAGAGAATTAAAGCCAGAATATGTAATCTCAGCTGTTTCTCAACTTACAGGTAAAAAAAGCAGATTTAATTTTCAAAAACATCTAAAAGAAATTAAAAAAATAAAATGGGCAAAACGCTTTCCTGTACTTTGTCCTGGTTGTCCTTATTGGTTTGTATTCTCAGCTGTAAAAAGGGCAGCTCCGAAAGGAACAATCTTTGGCGGAGGAATTGGTTGTTATATGTTAGCAGCATTTCCTCCCCACCACCTCCAGGACTATCTTTATTGTATGGGTTCCTCTGCTGGAATCGCTCATGGAATTAAAAAAGCAAGTAAACAAAAACTCATTACCTTTGTTGGTGACTCATCTTTTTTCCACGCCGGCATTCCTGCTTTAATTAACACTGTTTTTAATAAATCAAATCCTTTAATAATTATTATGAACAATAGCACTACAGCAATGACAGGACACCAGCCCCACCCTGGAAGCAAAAGACCTAAACAAGAAAACCACGCACAGCTAATAAAAATTGAAGATATTGTTCGCGCCTGCGGAGTGAAAAACCTAAAAGTTATTGACCCGATAAACATAAAAGAAATGGAAAAAACAATCAAAGAATTTTTAAACAAAAAAGATGTCTCAGTAATTATTGCTCGACGGTCCTGCGCCCGGCTAAAAAAATAGCCATCCTGTATATAAATATGCTTAATAAAAACAAACAATTTAATATGGTCATCGTAGGAACTGGAGGACAGGGGGTGCTCACCCTGCTTAGAATTATTAGCTTGTCCGCTTTGTTAGAAGGAAAAGAGGTGAAAACCTCTGAGCTTCACGGATTATCTCAGCGAGGTGGTTCTGTGGAGGTCCACCTGCGACTAGGCAAAAACATTTTTTCTCCTTTGGTAAAACAAGGAGGAGCTGATTTAATAATTGCTCTGGAAGCCCAAGAAGCATTAAGGGCCTGCTATTATGCCTCAAAAGAAACAAAGACAATATTTTTAATAAACGATTTCTTTGTTCCAATCCCTGGGAAAAGGTTATTGAAAAAGGACAGTATCTTGAAAAATTTGAAAAAATTCTCTCAGGAAATAATTTTATTCCCGGCCTCAGCTATCTGCAAAAAACAAGTGAGCACTTCTGTAACAGCAGGAGTTTTTCTAATCTCTTTGGCTTGTTTTAAAAATTTAATTCCCTTAAAACCAAACTCAATTTTACAAGCCCTCAAGCAAATAATTCCTGAAAAATACCTTGAACTAAATGAAAAAACCTGGCTTTTGGCTAAACAAAACATAAAAAACTAAAAGTATACGTCTAAGCAACTCGGCAGGGAAATAGAAGAATAAAAGGAAATCGTCTTGTTGGATGAAAATTTTCTATGAAGGATAAAAATATCGTTGTTATTGGAGGGGGGACAGGTATCTTCACGGTTTTGTCCGGCTTAAAAAAATATCCGGTAAAGCTATCGGCAGTTGTTTCTATGGCAGATGACGGTGGTTCTACCAAGGTATTACGAGAAGAATTCGGAATCCTTCCTCCTGGAAGTGTAAGGCCAGCGCTGGTTGCTCTTTCTGATTCTGAAGAAAAAATTGCTAATTTGTTTAATTATCGCTTTACTCAGGGTAGTCTGAAAAACCATAACTTTGGCAATATCCTTATTACTGCTTTAACTGAAATGTATGGTGATTTTGAAAAAGCAATCACAGAAGCCGGCAAATTACTTAACATTAAAGGAAGAGTCATTCCTTCAACCCTGGACAACGCTCGTTTATTTGCTCAATTGGAAAATGGACAAATTATTAAAGGAGAAACCAATATTGATATTCCTAAACATAACGGCAGATTAAAAATAAAAAAGGTTTATCTTAAACCAAGGTGCAAGGCGAACAAACAAGCGCTTAAAGCAATATCAAAAGCAGACCTTATTATTATTGGCCCTGGCGATCTATACACTAGCATTATTCCCAATTTATTAGTTAAAGGGATTCCCCAAGCAATTCGAAAAAGCAAGGCAAAGAAAATCTATATCTGTAATTTAATGACAAAATTCGGTGAGACCAATAATTTCAAAGGAAAAGATTTTGTAGAAACAATTGAAAAATACTTAGGGAAAAATGTTTTAAACTATGTTGTCTTCAATAATAAAAAACCCTCTAAGGCACGTATAGCAAAATACGAAAAAGAAAAAGCTAATTTTGTAGAGTATAATAAAAAGGATTTCTCTAGCCCTCAAAAACAAAACTTTCAGATTATTGAAGGCAACTTTTTAAGGACTAGAGGATTTATCCGGCATTGTCCTGAAAAATTAGCCAAAACTATAATGAAAATACTATTTGAGCAGAGCTAAAATGAAAATCATTTTTGATTTTGACCATACCCTTTTTAGAACAAAAGATTTTTACAGAACGCTTCAGACAGATTTTAAAAAAATAGGCATAGACAAAAAATTATTCCTGCAAACCTATAAAGAAACCAAGATAAGGCATATTGTATACAAACCATTCCAGCAATTCCGTCTTATTATTAAAAAAAATCCAGGATTTACACTTAAAGAGCTAAAAAATCTGTTAGAGAATGCCCTAAATCAAGTAGACCGATTTCTATATCCGGATGTTATACCCTTTTTAAAAAAAATTCATCTGATAAAACCCTCTTTTAAAACAGAAAAAGCAGGGCAGTGTTTTAACTCAAATAAAAACTTTGACGTTGACCTTTTTATTCTCTCTTTCGGAGGAGACAAATTCCAGAAGCAAAAAATAAAAAAATCTGGAATAGTTGATTATTTTAAGAAAATAATTCTTACCACTGATATCACAAAAATAGATGGAATGAAAAAAATTCTGAAAAAACAGGAAAGAGCTATATTTATAGATGACAACCTTCACTCCCTGCTTAAAATTAAAAAATACTTTCCTAACCTAATAATTGTAAGGATAAACCGAACCAAAAGAAAATGCGCCCAAGAACCTTCTAACAAAGAAATTGATTATTGTGTAAAAAATTTAAAAGAATTTAATAAAATTTTACAAATAATAAATAAAAATAAAAAAGCCCTTGTGTTGTTCTCTGGCGGGCTGGACTCTATTTTAGCTGTAAAAATTTTACAAGCCCAGAACATAAAAATAACAGGAATAACCTTTAAAAGTTATTTTTTTAATAGTAACCAAGCAGAAAAAACAGCAAAGAATTTGAGGGTAAAATTAAAAATAGTTGATATATCTAAAGAACATTTAAAAATAGTTAAATCGCCAAAATATGGCTATGGAAAGGCAATGAACCCTTGCATTGATTGTCGTATTTTAATGTTAAAAAAAGCCAAAGAGTATATGAAAAAAGAAAAATTTGATTTTGTTGCTACAGGTGAGGTTCTGGGTCAAAGACCAATGACACAAAACAAAAAAACCTTGGAACTAATTGAAAAAAAATCAGGCCTAACCGGATATCTTTTACGGCCCCTTTCAGCGAAACTACTTAAACCTACTATTCCTGAAAAAAAAGGTTTAATAAATAGAAAAGAACTTTTAGATATTTCCGGCCGTTCAAGAAAAAGACAAATCGTCTTGGCTAAAAAATGGAAGATTAAAGAATATCCCAGCCCTGCCGGCGGCTGTCTTTTGACTGACCTTGAATTTGGCAAACGTCTGAAAAAACTATTAAAAATTTATCCCCAATGTCAAGGCAATGATATTGAATTATTAAAAACAGGACGGCACTTCTGGGATGGCAAAGCCAAGATAATCGTGGGCCGAGATGACAAAGAAAATAAAAAAATCAAAAAACTGGCAAGATCCAAAGATATTTTAATTGAAATGAAAAACTATCCCGGTCCTTTAACATTGGTCAGATATTATGCCAAAACCAAAATTCCTAAAACAACTTTAGAAAAAGCAAAAAAATTAACCCAGCACTATTCCACTAAAGCCAGAAATAAAAAAAATGTGGAATTCAAAATCTATTCAAAATAAATATGTAATCGGAATAGATGGCGGAGGAACAAAAACCTTAACTGCCTTAGCTGACCTAAATGGAAAAATTTTAAGAAAAGCAAAAACAGGGCCTTCTAACCCTAGAAATATAGGAGTAGAAAAATCAATCTCTAATGTCATACAAGGAATTGAAAAAGTAATAAAAGGTATTAAAAAACAAAAAATTGTTTCTATTTTTGTTGCTCTACCAGCTATTGAAGAAGAATATAAATCTAAAAAGAAAGAAATTAAAGTAGAGTTAAGTTCTGCTTTAAAAATTGCTCAAAATAAAATATCAGTAGGCAGTGACCAGCTGGCTGCTTTTAGGGCAGGCACTGATGAAAAAAATGGCCTGGTCTTAATTGCTGGCACTGGCTGTGTTGCCCATGGCTGGAAAGGAAATAAACAAGCCAAAATAAGTGGCTGGGGTTATTTGGCTGATGAAGGATCAGCTTTCTGGACAGGCCACAAGGCATATCAAATTATCCTGAAAAATTTAGATGGACGAGGACCAAAAACTCTTATTACAAAATGGACCTTTAAAAAATGGAACATTAAAAATAAACAAGGCCTTGTTAAAAAAATATACTCAAACCCAATAAAATTTATTCCCTTACTTTCAATTTTCACAGACAAGGCCTGCGCTAAAAAGGACAAACCTGCCTGTTCTATACTAAAGCAGGCAGGTCAAGAGTTAGCTTTAACAGCAAATACAGCTATAAAAAAACTTAATTTTCAAAAACAATCCTTTCCCTTGGTATTGGTAGGTAGTATGTTTAAATCAAAAATCGTCTTGAATACAGTAAAAAAACAAATCAAAAAAACTGCTCCAAAAGTAAAATTTATTAGACCAAAAGCCGAACCAGTTTTAGGAGCAGTAAAATTAGCTATTGAACAAATTTAAAACAATAAAAAGTAAATGCCTTACTGACCGCTATCACTAATAGGTTGTAAACTTGAAAAATTAAATTGTATTTTGTAATTGCTAACTTGGTAATGATTTATCCCCCACCACTTTTCTGCGAAAAGTGGTGGGGGATTTGTTCATTTTGTTACCGAATTAAATCATCTTAAATGGTGCCGCGGGTGGGATTCGAACCCACACGAGGTTGCCCTCATACGATTTTGAGTCGTACGCGTAAACCAATTCCGCCACCGCGGCATTATAACATAATAGCAAAAATTATTGTTTTTTCCAAGAGGCCATTATCACTTTTTGGGGCCATTTTTTTTGAAGCCGTTTTAAATTTCCACAATCAATTTTATGAACTGAAGCTCCCTGGTTTTTGGTAATATAGGCCTGAATTTTATCTCCTGGTTTAGGAGAACAACATTTAGCCAAATTTATCAAATATCCAGTTTCTCCTCCAATAAAAACCTTTGCCTGCTTTCTTTCTAAGTGTTTTGGTTTGAGAGATTCCTTTAATGTTTTAATAAATTTTTTTTGCTTTAATCCCTGAATGGCCTGGTCCAGTATTTGTTTTCCTTTAACCAAGTGATTGGGCTGGGTTTTTTTTCTAAACCAACTTTTAATTCGGGAACGGGCCATATTTGTTTTAACAAACTTAAGCCAGTCCTGAGAGGGCTCTCTTTTTTTGTCTGTAATAATTTCTACTAAATCTCCATTTTTTAATGAATAAGACAAGGCAACCATCTTCTCATTTACCTTGGCGCCAGCACATTTGTTGCCAATTTCAGTGTGAACAGCATAAGCAAAATCAACCGGAGTTGCGCCTTCAGGCAGATCAATAACATCTCCTTTAGGAGTGAAAACAAAAATTCTGTCTTTAAAAAAATCAATCTTCAATGATTTTAGATATTCATCAGGAGAAAGCTCTTTGGTTTCCCTTTGCCATTCTTGAAGTTGTCTTACCCATTTTAATTTTTTTTCTGGCGGTTTTGTCACAAATCTTTTAATCTGCGAAACAAGTCCTTTTTGTTCTGTATAATACCAGTGTGCAGCAATTCCAAACTCTGCCTCTTTATGCATCTGAGGAGTTCTAATTTGAAACTCAGTAATCTTGCCATCTAAGCAAAAAACCGTTGTATGCAAAGAGCGATAATTATTGGGTTTTGGCACAGCAATATAATCCTTAATCCGGCCAGGCAAGGGCTTCCAAAGCTTATGAATAATACCCAATGCCCTGTAGCAGTCCTTAACATTTTTTACAATAATACGCAGAGCCACTAAATCATAAATTTTATCCAAATTATTGTCATAACGTAAAAGCTTTTGATACAAACTATAATACCGCTTGCTCCTAGAATGAATTTCTATTATATCCACACCTGCCTTTTTCAGTTCTTTCTCAATAACCCGTCTAACCTTTTTTAGGTACTTCTCCCGCTGTTCGTATCGCTCTTTTACTTGATTTATTAATTTCTTGTATTCTTTTGGATAAGCATAAGAAAAGGCAATATCTTCTAAACGACCCTTTAGGTCTCCTATTCCTAATCTATGACACAAAGGAGCATAAATCTCTAATGTCTCTAAAGCAATTCTCTTTTGCTTTTCTGGCGGTAGATAGCTTAGTGTCTTAAGATTGTGAAGCCGGTCGCAGAATTTAATTAAAATTACTCTAATATCTTCAGCCATAGCTAAAAATATCTTTCTCAGGTTTTCTACATAGCGCTGAATTCCGCGATATTTAATCTTGCCTAATTTACTAACCCCTTCAACCAAAAAAGCAATTTCTTTACCAAACTCTTTTTGAATTTCTTCATTAGTAACTTCAGTATCATCTACTACATCATGTAAAAGCCCAGCAGCAATGGTTATTGAACCTAATTTCATTTCAGCTAAATAATAGGCCACATATAGAGGATGAATAATATAATCCTCTCCTGATTTTCTTTTCTGACCGTGATGAGCTTTTTCTGCAAAATAATATGCTTTTTTTATCAATTCAAAATCTGCCTTAGGATTATAGCTTTTTATTTTTTTGAGAAGAACATTTATTGTCATAACTATTTGCCCTGTTAGAGGATTGTTCCCTTAATTTATTTTTATAAAATTTTTGAATAAAAAACTTTTTTATTTAGAATATCCTGTTATCCTCTAACGAAATCTTGCATTTAGAGCATTTTTTGCCTTTTTTTGTCTCCACTATTAACGAACCGCATTTTGGACAGATTTCTCCTGTAGGTTTATCCCACAGAGCAAAATCACACTCAGGAAAGCGACTACAGCCATAAAAGAGTTTTCCCTTTTTTGTTCTTTTCTCAATTATTTCTCCTTTTTGGCATTTAGGACATTTTATTCCCAGGCCTGATTTTTCCAAGGGCTGAGTATATCTACACTGAGGAAACTTAGAACAGGCATAAAATCTACCATATCTACCTAATCGAATAACAAGAGGTGCTTTACATTTAGGGCATTTTTTATTTGTCTTTTCAACAATAGCTTCTTTGCCAGTTACCTCTTTATATTTTTGTTGCAGGTTTTTCTCAAATGGCTCGTAAAATTCTTTTATAGTAGAAATCCACTTCTTTTTTCCTTGAGCAATTTTATCCAAGTCCTCTTCCATCTTGGCTGTAAATTTAATATCTACAATCTGTGAAAAATGCTTCATTAAGATATCATTCACCTTTAGCCCTATTTCTGTTGGCTGAAACCTCCTGTCCTGATTTTTTTGTACATAATTTCTTTCCTGAATTAGAGAAATAATAGGAGCATAGGTAGAAGGACGCCCAATCCCGTTTTGTTCTAAAACCTTAATCAAACTTGCCTCTGTATATCTAGAAGGTGGCTGGGTAAAATGTTGAGAGGGGATTAATTTTATAAGTTTTAAGAGCTCTTTTTCATTTAAATATGGCAGTTCATTTTCTTTGTATCCAATAGGATAAACCCTTAAAAAGCCATCAAATTTCAAAATTTGTCCAGTAGCTCTAAAAGTATAATTCTTGGCTTGTATATCAACAGTAGTTGAATCAAAAACTGCCTGACTCATTTGGCAAGCAATAAACCTCCGCCAAATAAGGTCATAAAGACGATTCTCTTCAGGGTTTAATCTGCTTTTTAACAACTCAGGGGTCTTTTCCGGATAGGTGGGTCTGATTGCCTCATGCGCCTCTTGGGCTGTTTTTGCTTTTGTTTTATACCTTCTTAAAAATCCAGGCCAATAATTCCTGCCATAATTTGCTATAATAAATTTTTTAGCTGCAAAAAGAGACAAATCGCTAAGATTCAAAGAATCAGTCCTGTGGTAAGTGGTCAAACCCTTTTCATAAAGCGCTTGGGCAAACATCATTGTCTTTTTTGCTGGCCAATGTAACTTTTTCCATGCCTCTTGCTGTAAAGAACTGGTAGTAAAAGCAGGCAAGGGATTTCTTTTTATTTCTTTTCTTTCAACAGCTACCACCTTATATTCTGCCTTATCTAATTCTTTAACAATTTTTTCCGCCTCTTTTTTTGTTTTAATTCCTAATTTAGGAATAGTTTTATTATCCTTTTTTATTAACAGAGCTTCAAATTTTTTAATTTTTGAATTCTGATTTGTGTTTTTGATTTTTGCATTTTGATTTTTGATCTTGAGGAGCGAAGCGACGATTGTCCAATATTCCTCTGGCTTAAAATTTTTTATTTCTTCTTCTCTTTCACAAACCAACCGTACTGCCACTGACTGAACCCTTCCGGCTGAAAGCCCTCCCATTACCTTTTTCCATAAAAATGGAGAAAGCTTATAACCAACCAGCCGATCTAGTATGCGTCTGGCTTGCTGGGCATTAACCAAATTCATATCTATCTTTCTAGGGTTTTTTAATGCCTGTTCAATTGCTGGCTTGGTAATCTCATGAAAAACAATTCTCTGGTATGGCTTTTTGCCATTTAAATCTAAAACCTGACTTAAGTGCCAAGCAATAGCTTCTCCTTCTCTATCTTCGTCTGTAGCAAGTATAACCAGGTCTGTTTTTTCTGTTTGTTTTTTTAAAAAGCTAACTACTTTTTTAGCTCCAGCTGGAATTACATATCTGGGCTTAAAGTCATTGTCAATATCAATCCCTAGTTCAGCTTTAGGCAAATCACGAATATGTCCGTAAGAAGATAAAACCTGATAGTTAGGACCTAAAAACTTTAAGATGGTTTTTGCCTTGGTAGGACTTTCTACTATTAATAATCTCATAACTTCAATTTAGCATTTTTTTTAAAAATTACAAATAAAAAGAACGCCTGTTTTATCAAAAGGCGTTTCTTTGGCTTTGCGTGAATCTAAAGCTCTATCTGTTTTCTTCTGGATATTCTGCCATTAAAAATCTGTCGCTTGCTCCAAGCATAGTGATAGTAACATTTGAACCGCGGGCAAATCCTGTTTTGAAAAAAGCAGTTTCGCCTGCTGAACATAATCCAAAAACAGGAACATCTCTTTGGCCTAAGGTATTCTTAATTACTTCTATTTCTTTGGCATATTGTGTGCCTAATATCCATCCTCTGGCGCCACAGGAAAAAAACATAACAAAATGGAAAAACTTTTCTCCAGCACTTTCCTGCATCATTTTTACTGCTGTTTGTGTAGCTTTTTGGGCAGATTCTTTAGTTATCTTTACCACACTTAAACCCATTCCTGTTTTTACCGGATCAAGAACAAATAACTTTTTTTCTGATTCTGAAGCTCCCATAATAGCAAGGGGCCAGTAAAAGTTTACATTCGGCTCAGAAAGACCTAAATAATATCCTTTTCTTACAATAGCATTTAGAGAATCAACAAAAAATGGCTCTCTTTTTACTCCTGCATATTTTTCCATTACTTCTAAAAAAACATCTAGAGCTGGTTTTTGATTTATTTGTTCAATCTCCCAGCCCTGGGTCTTAGTCACAACACCTACTGGCGCTACAAGCTCTGCTCCTGTTTCTGTGCCATAGCCAATTTCTAAATCAGAGCTAAAAACAATAGATATCACTGCATTCTGATAGACCTTGTCATTAAAAAAAATATACGGCTGTTCAATTCCCGCTCCTGTCCGGCTAGAAATAAACCTCCCTGCCAACCCACCTCCAGTAAGCTTAACCCAATCTCTGCTGTATGAGGTCATTCCTTCAAGGATTTGATTGTCTACATAACCTTGATAAGAATTATTTTTTGCTTCTGCTCCTCCTGGAGTAAGAATTATTCCGCTCAAAGGCCTTATTTTCCTTATCTCTTGAGGTCCTTTTCTCATTAAACCCATATAGGCAGTCATTGTGGCATAAGGAAGGTCCTTTAAAGCCATTTCAATGCAATCTCTTCCTGCTTTTACTGGGTCTTTATCTGTTTTAAGACCTATTCCTGTTCCAAATTTTAAAAATGGAGATTGTAAAGCAATTACACAAACCCCAGAAAATTCTAATGCCTTTATTACTTTTCCTAATGGCTTGGTTATCTTAGCAGTAATCGCGTTTATTGATTCTATATCAAAAAAGTACTTATCCTGGGCAAAAAAACCTAAAACAGTTCCTCCTACTAAAGGTATGTTTTTATCTTCAAATACCTCGTATATTTTTTCCAATGCTTTTTTATAATCACCCTTATAGGTATAAACACAATAAAACATCAACAGCTGGGGCTTTTCTCCTTTTGATTTTTGGAAAAACTCTTGCTTTGCTCTTTGAGCTGCCTCTTCTGCCGCCTTTATCAGGTCTTGAGTTTTAGACACACCTATCCCTGTTTTAACCAAATATCTTTTTGGTGCTATAGGCATAATAGATTTAAATCCCAAATAAATTGCAAACTTCAACTTTCAGAATTCCAAAAAGGTTTTTCTTATTAGAATTCTGATTTGGGATTTTTCTTTATTATATCACAATATTTGCTGAATTGTTTTCCACAGAAATGGTTTTTGAATTTTTGCTTACAATTTAGCATAGCCCATATACATTCCCGCCTAAATTTCTTACCTTTCCATCTATTTCCAAAACAGCAAGAGTAGAGTTTACTATAGCCGGAGTTAATCTTGTTATTTCAATAATTTTATCAATATGGAGTGGTTGTTCTTTTAAACTATTTATAATCAATTGCTCTTCTCTATTTTTCCCAATTATTTGTTTGTTTTTAGAAACTGGACGAACAATCCCTAACTCTTTTAGTATATCATCAGCTGAATCAGCTAATCGCGCTCCTTTTTTAATTAGATTATGAGGTCCTTTTGAATTTGAAGAAAAAATTGAACCAGGGACCGCAAAGACCTTTCTATTCTGTAAAAAAGCATGATCAGCAGTAATTAAAGCGCCTGATTTTTGTTTTGCCTCAACAACCAAAACACCTTTTGACATCCCAGAAATAAGCCGATTTCTTTGCGGAAAATTTTGTTTAAAGCCAGGAGTGCCAACCGGATATTCAGAGATTAAAGCTCCATTTTTAACAATCCTTTTAGCCAATTTTAGATTCTCTTTAGGATAAATACTTTTGTCATCTATTCCAGTGCCTAATACTGCTATGGTCCTGGCACCTTGTTCTAAAGCAGCCAAGTGAGCAAATGTGTCAATTCCTTGAGCTAAACCGCTGACAATTGTTAATCCTGCTTGAGCCAAATCTCCAGTTATTTTCAAAGCGGTCTGCTTTCCATAAGGAGAAAACCTCCTGGTTCCTACCACAGCAAAATAAATCTCACTGGGCTGGAGAACTCCTCTAATATAAAGGGTTTTTGGCGGGTCAGGAATTTTTTTAAGCAAATGGGGATATTCTTTGTCCTTAATGCTAACAGTTCTTATTTCTTCCACAGGTTCTTTTAATTTAGCACTATATTTATTAATTTATTCTTCACAAACACAACTCTCTTGATTTTTTTTCCTTTTATATATTTTCTCACCCTTGCTTGAGACAAAGCCAGCTCTTTTGCCTTATCTTCTGAAATATCCATTTCTACTTTTACTCTATCCCGCATTTTTCCATTTATCTGGATCACCAACTCAAACACTTTCTCTTTAATAAGCTTAGGATTGTATTCAGGCCATTTTTGCAAAAAAATACTTTTATCATTGCCAAGCTTATGCCAAATCTCTTCTGAAATATGCGGGGCAAAAGGGGATAAAAGAATAATTAATACCTGATAATCATCAACTGACAATTCCTTTTGTTTTTCAAATTCATTAGTCAAAATCATCATCTGTGAGATGGCTGTATTAAACTTGAAACCTTCAATATCCTCTGTTACCTTTTTAATGGTCTGATGTATTAACCGCTCTAATTTTTTATTTTTTATTTTCATTTCTTTATTTCTTACTCGTTCTTGGAGATGCCAAACCCTTTGAAGAAATCTTCTAATCCCTACAATTCCTTTTGTGCTCCAGGGCTTTGGCTGATCAAAAGGCCCCATAAACATCTCATACAACCTCATAGCATCAGCTCCATATTTATTAACTATCTCAGTAGGATTAATCACATTGCCTAAGGATTTTGACATTTTTCTTCCATCCTCAGCCAAAACAAGGCCCTGGCTCCTTAATTTCAAAAAGGGCTCTTTTGTGGGAACATATCCTAAATCGTATAAGAACTTGTGCCAAAAGCGCGCATAAAGCAAATGAAGCACAGCATGTTCTGCTCCGCCAACATAAAGATCAACCGGTAGCCAGTATTTTAATTTCTCAAAGCCAGCAAATTCTTTGCTGTTATGAGGGTCAATGTATCTTAAATAATACCAACAGCTCCCTGCCCATTGAGGCATTGTGTTTGTCTCTCTTTTTGCTTTTCTCCCGCATTTAGGACAAAAGGTATTCACCCATTCAGGAATGTTTGCCAGAGGCGACTCGCCTGTTCCTGTGGGCTCATATCGTTCTACTTCCGGCAGTTTTAATGGAAGCTCTTCTTCTGGCACTGGTACATTTCCACAATTTTCGCATTTAATAATTGGTATCGGTTCTCCCCAATATCTCTGGCGAGAAAACACCCAATCCCGCAATTTATAATTTACTGCTCTTTTGCCAATTTTATTTTTTTCCAGCCACTTAATTATCTTCTCTTTATCTTCTAAATCAATTTCAATAATAGGCAGTTTAAACTTTTTAGCAAATTCAAAATCTCTTTCATCATGGGAAGGTACTGCCATAATAGCTCCATATCCATAAGAAATTAACACATAATCAGCAATCCAAATAGGAATTTTTTTATTATTTATAGGATTAATCGCATATGAACCAACAAACACTCCTGTTTTTTCCTTTGCCAGGTCAGTCCTTTCCAAATCGCTCTTTTTTCGCGCCTCTTGTTGATATTTTTCTACCTCAGACCTTTGGGCATCAGTGGTCAACTCTTGTACCAAAGGATGCTCAGGTGAAAGAACTAAAAATGTGGCTCCAGGTAGGGTGTCTGGACGAGTAGTATAAACCCTTATTATTTTATCTGAACCTTCTACTTTAAAATCAATATCAGTTCCCTCGCTTTTTCCAATCCAGTTTCTCTGCATCTCTTTTATCTTCTCTGGCCAATCTAAATCATCTAAATCTTTTAGAAGTCGCTCCGCATAAGCAGTAATTTTTAAAAGCCACTGCCTCATATCTTTTCTTACCACCTGGGTTTTACAACGCTCGCAACAGCCATTAACAACCTCTTCATTTGCCAAACCGGTCTTGCAAGAAGGACACCAATTTATAGGCACTGTTGCCTCATAAGCCAAGCCCTTTTTAAAAAACTGCAAAAAAATCCACTGAGTGTATTTATAATAACCTGGGTCAGTAGTATTTATTTCCCGGGACCAGTCATAAGCAAAGCCCAAGCTCTTAATCTGCTTTCTCATATTATCAATATTTTTCTTGGTGCTGATTTTAGGATGAATGCCGGTTTTAAGAGCATAATTTTCAGCTGGCAAACCAAAGGCATCCCACCCCATAGGCCGAAGTACATTATACCCTCTCATTTTCATATAGCGGGCAACAATATCATTGGCAGTATATCCTGCAGGATGTCCAACATGCAGTCCTTGGGCAGAGGGATAAGGAAACATATCTAAACTATAAAACTTGGGCTTTTTGGAAAAATCCTCTGCTTTATAAAGCTCTTGCTCTTCCCATTTTTTCTGCCATTTTTTTTCAATTTTCTGAGGATTATATTCTTCCATATGAACATTTGTTAGTAGGCGTACAGTTTCACCACTCCCTCCTATATCCTCCCCCTCAAAGAGGGGGAGGATTAAGGTGGGGGTGCTCCACCCCCTCCCTTTGGGAGGGGGTGGAAAAAGGAAGGGGTGGAGAAAATATTGTTAACACAACCTGGTGAAACTTTACAAAAGAGTAAACAATACCCGAATTTCTCACAATTTATTATAGCAGAAAAAAACAAAAAAACCTAACCTTAAGTTAGGTTACAAGTTAATGATACATAACCTCTTTGAATATATCTCTTCCTCTTTTTCTAGCAAGAGCAGAAAGATTCTTTAAAAACTGCTCTCCTTGTGGCGTAAGTTTATATTCCGTGATTATTGCTTTTTTAATAAACTGCTTTCTCAACAGTTCGTCTATAGTAAAACATATCTCCTTCTTAGAATATCCCAGCTCCATAAGATTTTGCACAATTCCGCTTTGTTCCTGTTGGAAATAAAAAGATGCCCCGAGAAGCTTAGCTAAAGCATTCATTCCACCTATCAAGCTCATTACAAAAGAAAAATCATTTTTTTTCTCTTTTAGGAAAGGAAAGAATGTTTCTATATCTTCTTCTTTGCTGTAAAACAATAAAACAAGCAAAGCAATGTCCGGATATCTAAATCTTCTAATCATTTTCTTTTTTCTTTTCAAAGAACTATTTTTTATATAGTACAGCACCAAACAAGAAATTTGTCAATTTTTGCAGTGAATTATACACTTTTTACACTAAAACAGAGATCTATTGAACAAAGAAGTAATGCTTGCTAATAAAAAGGAAACCAAGGCCAAAATCATTCCTAATTTAATAGTTCTTTGGGCGAATCCCGGATTTTTAAAAGCAATAAACATTGAATAAATAAACATTATGTCAACTGCTGTTATCATTAAATATGCCTTTCCTAAGACATTCTTTAATAAGGGTAAAAAAGATAAAAAAACCGCTCCTGCTAAACAAAAATCAGCTATAATTACTGAATTTTCTTTTCCTATTTTCATTGGTAAGGTACATCTCTGTCTTTTATCTCCTGTTATATCTTCAACATCTTTTATTATTT
>Ga0164318_10001338_pt1 | contig 21717 bp, 16 predicted proteins | sample GuaBasSedimGuay9_FD_113734 | JGI IMG/M metagenome (GOLD analysis project Ga0164318, IMG submission 113734) | Subseafloor sediment microbial communities from Guaymas Basin, Gulf of California, Mexico - Guay9, Core 4571-4, 0-3 cm | ecosystem: Environmental > Aquatic > Marine > Hydrothermal vents... | reverse complement strand
TTAAAAAGGTCATTTAAACAACAGATAAACAAATTGATACAATCAGTCAATATGATTGATAATTTTCAGATGGGAACGTTGAATGGGTATATACGGTTACAATTTTTAAGAATATTCATATCAGCCTTATTTGCAATGGAAGGAGTATATGTATTAAGTATAACATTAGTTAATTTACCGAAGTTCTTAGAAATAAATGCTCCTATGCATATTATGGTGGGCTTTATTGCTGCGTCTCTGCCCCCTACCCTTCCCTATGTTTTGCCTTTCTCTTTCGTGATTGCCGCCCTGTTCCATTTTTCATGGATGGATTCGAAGAGTGAAATAGTTGCCATCAAATCACTTGGTATGAGTGTCTATAGAGCATCCGCACCTCTTTTCAGGTTAGCTCTGGTTGTGTCGGTTTTCATGATTTTTGTGAATACCTACTTATCCCCTGTATTTCTCGGGAAGGCTCGCTCAAGGCGCCCACAGGCTGTTGCAACCACAAATGCTCCCTCAACAAGTAAAGATGTAAATCAGGTCATCAGAAGTTCAAAAGATCCCGATCTAAGTTACTACTATGAGGGCTATGGAGAAATACCAGAAGCAATGGTCAGTCTTGAAAAATTGGTAGCATTTAAATTCAGCCAGGATGTACATAAGCTGCAGTGGGCTTATACTGCGGATAAACTTGATTTTGACAGCAAGGGGCTTGCATTTCCTACAGGGGGGAAAAAGTTTGTATTTTTGCCTTCAGGGGACATAAAAAGTAAACCCATGGCTTTCTTTATTCCAGATAGTGTGTCCTTCTTTTCTCTGCATCGACCTGAAGTGGATGAGATGACTTCCTATCAATTAAGACAATATATCAGCGAACAGAAGAGGATAGGGGTTCAACCTTACCGATATATTACAACTTATTATGATCGTTTTGCGTCTGCCTTTTCGCCCCTTATTCTGCTCTTAGTCGGGTTACCATTTGTTTTTATGGGAAAAGGTGGAAGAAGAAAAACGCCAGTCAGGGGGATTGCTTCAGGAATAGTGCTTGTCGTACTTTATTATGCCTTTGCTTCACTTTTCCACAGTTTTGGGGCTGCCCACTATCTTCCACCTTTTCTGGCCGCCTGGATGATCAATATTCTCTTTCTGCTCGGGGGCGTATTTCTGTTTACTGAAGTTCGGACATGAAGGTTGAGCTGAAGTCCGGATGCGGAAAAAATCTAACACATACCAACTCTCTGAATTTTCTTAGCCCTACTCATCAGAACGGAAAAGGTTGAGGTTAAGCGAAGACAAGGTTAAGTGAAGAAAAGGCAGGGAAAGATTAATTCTCTGTCACCTAACACCCAACACCTATCACCCAACATCCGGCGCAATGTGCCGAAACCCCTGCTCCTATTCGCCTGATGGGCGAATGAGTCATTGGAAACGGCGTTTCAGTCTGCTCACAGAGGCAACGAAGGGTTCATTGTTATCCTCATAGAAAAGCTGCGGGAGATTGTTCATTGCGTTCATCGCTTCCTGATTCGAATCAAAAATACCAAAACAGACAATCACACAGTCAGAACCGGCATATTGAAAAGGAACCAGAAAGAGTTCACCTTGAGATTTCAAGAGATGGAGGGCCTGTTGCACAGTTTCTCCTTTACAGGCAACTTCCAGTTGGAGAGTAACTGCCTGGCTGCTCGAACTGGTAAAAACCTTCCGGGTCCGGGCAACAGAAGAAGCAAATTGGGTAAGGATGGATTTGTCGGTCTTCGTAGCTTTCTGCGCCTCATTAACGGCCGGAAACTGATTCTTCTTTGGATGGGTATTGAGTGTTGTCGTATTCGTTTCAGTGGGTTTTTTTAACATATTTACTTTCGGTTGTGCTGCAGGCGTCGCGGATGGCTTGGTCATCTTCTTAACTGTTTTTTCGTTTTCCCGGACGGTTGGCTTTTCCTGTTTCTCTATCATTTTCGGGGATATTTGTTTTTCTGTTTCTTTCCCCTTTAGCTCAACTAATTCGGGCTGAGATTTCTGGTTTTTTTCAGTGCTTTCTTTTTTGCTATCAGTGCCCTTAACCGGAACTGGATTAGTCTCAGTTGATGGTGAGGCTATGGGTACAGCTGTTTCAGTCTGTTCCAGGGAAGTAATTGGAGTAGCGGTAACATCTTCCTTGGGTGCAGCCTGTTCAATCTGTGCCTTTTCCGGTGGCAAAGGAGGCGTTTGTTGTTGTTGAGGAAGCCAGAATTGATAATAATACATCGTCCCGGCAAAAAGAATGACTGAAATGGTAATCAGTGTAACCAGCAACCATTTCCCACTGCCGCCGGCACTTGCATCAATCACTTCCTCTTCAAAAGATTCACTATCGGATAAACCGGACTCAATCAAAGTGGCATCATCATTTTCTTCCATTCCAAAGCCATGGAGGCCATCTTCCTCCAGTCTTTCGAGTCGCAGGGTTTCATCTTCTACTTCAGGCGATTCTCCGTCCTGATCCATTATAACGGAATCAATATCCTGTTCTGTAAGGGCAAATCCACCATCACCTTCCCGAAGTTCCGTTCGTTCGGATTCGTCATCGGTGTCCCCGGCATTTGATTCAAATTCCAATGCATTCCCTGATTGCAAATCCTCTTCCGCAGATTCTTCTTCATAAGAGAGCTCGTCTTCCTGAAGCTTGAATTCTACAAATACATCCTTATTGGGTTCCTGGGAACTGATTGCTGTGGATTCCGGTTCAGAGAACTCCACTTCCGGTTCAAATTTGTCTGAAATATCAATCCTCTCAGTGGGTTCTTCCAAGTCAGAGGGATTTTCTTCTGTCTCATGAAACGGTAATTGATCTTTTTCCAGTTGCACTGTCGGCTCTTCTTTCTGCTGAGGCTGCTCAGCAGAGGTCCCGAGCTGGACAAAGGCCTCTTCCGCCAGTTCCAGATCTTCATCCGGTTCGTCCTGAATTTCAAAGATATCATCGCTTGCGGGCAATGTTGCTTCTGGCATTTTTTCTTCAATCAAGGTGAGAAATTTTAATGCGTAAAGGAGTTTGAACACCTTGAAGTCTTCCAGAGTAGTCATCCCGGTAAGTTCGGAAAGGGGTCGTTTCCCGTCAATTGCTTCTGCTACTTCGAGGAGATCCGGATTTGTGATCAGACGATTTTTCCCTTCTTCAAAGAGAAGCGTTTTCTTGTAAATTGTATCCGGTTGCTGAATTTTCTCAGCAATCCATTCCCTGTCCTGAAACATGATGATTGAGTCAAAGATCACTTTCATGGTATTTAATGGCAGATTGATTACACCATCAGGAAGTGGGCCTTCATTGAAGAGAAAATCTCCTTGCTTGAGGACAATAATTGAATGAATTATACTGATTACCTGAACTTTTACAGCCCAAATCAATTCTTTATGTGTAATAAAACCCATATTTACAAGGTTTCGTCCCAATGAAATGTTCTTATCCATCTGGCGAAGCGCGGCATCCAGTTGTTCCTGAGTCAATTTTTTGTATTTGATGAGAATTGTAATAAGCTTATCTTTTTCACTATTAGAGGAGGCATAGACAATATTACCTTCTGAGAAATAAACAGTTTTTACGACAGATTCAGGGAAATAAATTTTCAACACCCCGCTTCTGGCGTTGGAATAAACATCATAAAAAAATTGATGCATCTCATAGTTCTCAAAATAATCACGACCATTTTGTTCCATCACCATGCTCCTTGCATATATCTTTTACTCCAATATACACGATCTTTCAGAAAAAGGGTGAGAAAATCTTGTCTGGATTTTTAAAAGTTTTGGCTATAGCCTTTCAGGGCGATTGTTCCCCCGGGAAAAATCAATCGATTCTATCAATCAGAAGGCGTCACTTTTCTTACTTTAACCCCTGCAGTAAGCTTATCCAACAATTGGATTACCAGCTCAATGTCATCTCTTTCTGCCAGATCAAGCTGGGCAACGACTTGTTTAATCTTCATTTTCTTCGGGGTATCGATCCGATCCAGGATTTTGTAAATACCGGTGTCGTCGAGGTCACCCGGCTCATCGAAGAACCAGCGCATCGGAATCTGAAAAGTTTCGCTTATTCTCCTCAATAAGCGAAGTGTGTAGTTTTGACGGTAGCTTTCCGCCTGCGCAATGGTGTTGATGTTAATACCGAGGATGTCCGCGAATTCCCGCTGGGTCAATCCCTTGGACTTCCTTAATTCCTTAATCTTGTCTGTCAGTGCAGTGTCACAATATCCTTTTCTCATATTACAAGTATTACAGATATTGCCCTCGAATGCAAGAAAATTTATGTTTTTTCTAATATATCGGTAATTTTCTGGGAAAAGTGTGAAAATTTAATCCAGAAAGCTGAATTCAGAGATCATGAAATCGCAGATTTCTTCCACAGAACCACCTTCAGAATCTACAATTAAATCAGATGAAGAAAGATAAAACGGTTCCCTCTCTTTCATCAATTTTCCAAATGAGGCCGAATCAAACATCGGTCGGATAGAAGAGTTCAGACAGCGCTCTCGAATTGTTTTGCGGGATTGGTAGAGCCAGACTGTGAAGGCATATTTCTTAAGCATCTCAGCAATTCCCGGTGTCATTAACGCTCCGCCCCCAAGGGAAATAATCGCATTGTTTCTTTTCAGTGCTATCTCAATCTGTTCTTTTTCGATTCGACGGAATTCATTTTCCCCGTTTTCATAAAAAATAGATGAAATGGTTTTTCCTGCAGCCGCCTCGCACATCTTATCGGTATCCAGGAATTCCCATCCTGTTTGAGCCGCGAGCTGTTTTCCCACCGTTGTTTTCCCGGCTCCCATGAATCCTATCAGTGCAATCGGACGCGAAGTCCTAAGATGCCGGTTATCCTGAAGGAATTGTCTTGCTTTATTGAGCATGTTTTCTCCGAGGGCTGCCTCACGATGTGAAAAAAGACAGTAGGATTTCCAACCCTGATAGATTAGCCAGTTCAACCCGTCAATACGTTTGGCGTTTCCAAAATAACAGGCTTCCGGTTCAAGGTTGTAGTTTGCGTCAAGTACAAATTGATGGGCGGCAAGGGATGGACAAATGTTGACAGGATAACCCGGAATTGTCCACACCAGGATGTCAATTGAAGAAAGAACGGATGAAATGTTTTCCAATGGGCGGAACCGAAATGAAAAATCTTTGGCAAGCTGTCTGCCCCGTGCATGGTCCCTATTGGCAATCTCTACTTCGGCTCCGGTACAGGAAAGGGCAAAGGCCGCAGCCCTACCTGCGCCACCGGCGCCAATGATAAGAACCCGAGTCCCTCTCAGTTCCTGAAACCTTGAGAAAAGAGAGAGGCGAATTCCCTCATGGTCCGTATTGTGGCCTGACATTTGTCTCTTCGAGTCGACCGATACCGTGTTTACGGCTCCAATTGACTTCGCTTCAGGGGATAAGGAAACGACGTGCTTCAGGATAATCTCCTTAAACGGATGGGTGACATTTATGTGGTGAATACCCAGGTTGTGTAGCATTTTCAGTATATTCTGAAGTTTCAATCCAGTTGCACGTATGCAATTCCCTTTTGCACCGAATTCCTTCATGAAAAATTCATACAACTGGGGGCTTAGTGAGTGTGCAACCGGATGGCCGATTATTGCAAAACGTTCAAGTTCTGACATAGAAGTATTCCTGAAGTTCCTTTTGCAGATTTTTCATTTTTGAGTAGGGCAGCTGTCCGGGGGCACTCTCCGGTTGGTCATCCGGACAGGCAAATGTAAACGGACTTCCCAAAAATGGGGCAAACAGACGGGAAATTCTGCCGACAGGGCCCATTCCAATCACCAGAAGAGAGGGATATCGAAGGCAAAGCGAAAGCAGGCGGAGATTGTCTTCATGACAATGAACCGAGCAGGCAATTTTAACAATATCTGCTTTGTATTTGCATGCAGTTTCATATACTTCTACCAATATACCTTCTTCGGGTGTCCTTTCGAAATTGTGATAGGAAACAATGAGCTTTGAGCCTGTTTCATGTACCCGGTCTCCCATTTTTTCCAGGAGTTGATCTTTTGCATCTATCTCTATATCCACAAAGTCAGCCCCGTTTTTTAATCCTGCTTCCAGCATCTGTATGCGTCGCTGTGGCTCTGTGCCAAGCGGCCGACACGTGGCAACGCTTCTTTTTGCAATGGAAAAAAGTAGTCCTGCTTCTTCGATGGAAACCGGCAACGTTTCCAGGCGAAATTCCACAAATGGATATTCCCGGGCATACTGTGCGGCAAGTTCAAATGACACATCATGGATGCTGACGCAAATCACTGAGAAACTCCTTCAGTCTTTTGATAGATACCGGAACCAGCTCTGCCCTGCCAATTTCACTCAGCAGCACCATATCAATCTCTTCGCCATGCTTCTTCTTGTCATGCCAGAGCGCGTGTATCAGTCTTTCAGGGGAAACTGGCAGTGTGACAGGTAAACCGTATTGTGTAAGCAAGTGGATCAGCCGGCCATCATTCCCTTTCTTCAACATGCCGAGTTCAACAGAGAGATGAATCGCCATTACCATACCGATTGACACTGCCTGTCCGTGGGGAATCCCCGTTTCGGCTTCAATTGCATGGGCAAATGTGTGCCCAAAATTCAACAGTTTTCGCTGCCCCCCTTCCCTTTCATCACGGCTCACGATTTTGATTTTGATTGAAATGGACTGCTCAATCAGAGAAAGTGCATCCTTTTGACCCTTCTGCAACTGATCTGCAAGGTTATCACGGCTCTCAAGCTCTTTAAATAGCGAATAATCCGCAATGCATGCGTGTTTAATCATCTCCCCGAAGCCATTTTTCAATTCCCTGTCAGGCAGGGTTTGAAGGAAGGAATAATCCACTACAATTTCTTCCGGGTGGGAAAAGGTGCCCACAAGATTCTTGTATCCATCAAAATTAACCCCGCATTTCCCACCAATTGAGGCATCAACCTGGGCCAGAAGCGTTGTTGGAACCAGTATGAAAGGGAGGCCTCTCATATAGGTGGAAGCAGCATAAGCGCCGATGTCAGTTGTGATACCGCCGCCGACACACCAGACCAGCGTAGCCCTGTCCGACTTAAATTCTGTTAATTGCTTGTAAACCGAAAAAACGGTTTCCAGTGTTTTTTCGGTTTCAGTGCCGACAATGGCAATCAACGGCATTTCGGGCAAGCGATGTCCATAGAGCCGGATAACGTTCTCGTCCACAATCATTACTTGCTTCCTTCCCCGTGAAAGCCTTCCGGCAGTGGCAATGTTTGCGTCCAAATGAAGAAGTGTTTTTCCAGTCTGCCAGGAAACGCTTTTCTCTTTCACATTCTGCCCCTTTTTAACCCGTACTTCCCCTGAATAGCTTTCCGAGAATGATACTATTATAGATACACAGGGGATAGTGTCAAGTTGTGGGTTCCCGAATGAATTAACCGTTTGACAAAGCAATTCCCGTGACATATATTAGTTGGGATATTGATTTAGGAGGGTAACCATGGCTCATTTCATTGATGACGAATGCATCTCTTGTGGCGCATGTGCGGCAGAATGTCCGGTGGAAGCAATCAGCGAAGGCGACGACAAGTACATAATTGACCCTGATGTGTGTACAGACTGCGGTTCCTGCATGGAAGTGTGTCCGACCGGTGCCATTCACGCCCCGGAAGAGTAAGCGCACCCTCGATAGATGAGAAAAAAGGAGGCAAATCTGCCTCCTTTTTTTCTGTTCATTGCTATGCTTCTGTTATATCTTCCAATAGAGACCGTATCTTTAGACGAATGGTTTTTTCCGGAAACGCCCCAATAATTTCGGCAACGGGTTTTCCTTTGACGATGAAGAGCAATGTCGGGACTGAAAACAGACTGAACCGGCCCATCAATTCAGGATTATCCACCACATTTAATTTGAAAAAAGTCACCTGCCCCGAAAATTCGGCCTGTAGTTTATCCAGTGCCGGTTCCAATGCCTTACAAGGGGCACAATTTTCTGAATAACAATCAAGGAGAACAAGCCCCGAGACTTTTGAAATTGCGTCGTCAAACGTATTGTCAGTTAATTCCAGCATCGCTCTTTACCTCATTGAAGAGTTTGAGAAAAGGCTTCGCCTTCAGAAACCCTGAGAATCGCTTCAATTCTTTCCCGTTCTTATCCAAAATAATGACAGTGGGAAGGCCCCTGACACCGTATTTCTGCTGCAGTTCACTTCCACTCTTTGAAGTCAGCGTAAAATCAAGTTTTACCATTACAGCATTCTGGCTCACTTCTTTTTGTACCTTTGGATTTGACCACGTGTATTCATCTAATTCTTTGCAGGCAGCACACCAATCCGCGTAAAAGTCAAGTATTATCAAATGATTGGACTTATTCGCCGTCACAAGGCCTTTCGATATTTGTTCATGATATTGTGGAATTGCAGCTTTTTGATAATGGGCACCCCAAATGAACGCTACAAGAAATAAAACCAGAAACGCAACACCTGTCTTCCCATTTACCCAGGATTTCTTTAATATCAACAGCAGGATGGGTAAGATGGCAAGTATGCCGATATACAATGTTTTCTCCTGAAGGAGGGGCTTCAGGAACCACAGTGCCACCCCAATAAACGTAATCCCGAATATTCCTTTTACCCACAACATCCAATTCCCTGACTTTGGCAATGCGCTCAAAAGCCCGGTAAAGGTCCCAATGAGGACGAAGAGGACACCCATTCCCAAGGCAAAAACGAACATGTACAGGAATCCCAGAAACGGAGAGCCGGTATTCGCAATCCACGTCAAGAGAACCACGACGATTGGGCCAACGCATGGTGCTGCCAACACACCCGTGGCCATTCCAACGAGAAAAGCGCCGAGAAGGCCTTTCCGTTTCACCTGCAATTTGGAGTTAAATTTTGAGGGAAGCTGAATCTCGTAGTAACCGAACATAGACAGGCCCATAGCAATGAACACCAGCGCGATTGGGATAATAAAGCCGGGTTTCTGAACAATAGAGCCGAATGCCATGTGGCTTTCCGCTGACAATACCCCGAGTATCGAATATGTTGTAGCGATTCCGAGAACCAGGAAAATTGACAGGACAAATCCCTTCAATTTCTTTTCATCGGACCGCGCTCCGATAAATGCAACTGTTAATGGGATTACCGGGTATACGCAGGGGGTCAGGCTGGCACCGATTCCCCCGAGAAAGATGATGAGAAGTGCCAGCAACATACTGGAATTCAAAGCATTGGCCAGACGCTGTTCCAGCGTCAACTTCCCGTTACTGACGGCTACATCCAGAGTTTTTTCCAGAGTGACAGGGGGAAAACACATCGCATTTTCCCCGTCGGAGCAAGCCTGGTAAGTAATGTTGAACGGAATGTTGCTCATACTCTTCTTAACTGTGATTCTGAGTTCTACCGGGATATCGCCCCCAAGGACTTCCCCTAAAATATTTTTCTTCCCAACAGGAAGAACTATTTTATTAACAGCGAAATTCCCGTCAACAGGTTCTATCGAAAATAATCCCTTTGTAATATGGTATTTATCCGGTACAGATACCATTAGTCTAATACTTATTTCATCTCCTGTCCGGGCCTCCTCCGGCACTGAAACAACTCTTACGGTAATGTCAGTCCTGGGGTTGAAATCAGATGTGCCAAAAGCCAGGCCATCGGGAAGTCCCTGGCTGAAAAGAAATGTTCCGATGGGCAACAGGAGCAGTAATAAAATCCGTCTAATCATGGGGTTCCTCCATTTGTTCAAAAATTATGTCAATGATATGTTTAACTGGAACATGAATTTCGTTACGTTTTAAACTATCTGTCAGCTGAAGCATACAACCGGGACACGAGGTCACCAGCACTTCTTTCTTTATACCGGCCTCAGCAAAGGATTGTTTTACCATTTTTGCTTTTTTATCACCGATTTGGCGAGAGAGTTTTCCTTCAAAAACAGAAAAACTTCCGCCAAATCCACAACAAAAATCTGAACCTGCCATTTCTTCGTAGTCTGAAAGCTCCGAGAGAATCCGTTCCGGCTGGGTTTTAACTTGCTGGTGTTTCAGAAGATGGCAGGGATGGTGAAATCGTGTTGCCAGTCCATTCCCGTCAGTACGCTCACCAAAATGGACATCCAGGACATCCACCAGAAGTTCATTGATATCCAGTACCTTCATCGGAAGATTATAATTGTTCTTCAATGCGGAACCGCAGGTAGCGCATGCTGTGACGATATAATCAGCCTTTTCCTTGAAAGCTGAAAAACGATCTGAATTGTGGGTGGATAAGGTATTGAATGTTTTCCTGTCCCCGGCGGTGAGGTGAGGAAATCCACAGCATTTTTGGCCGAAATCCAGATAAACACCAACTCCAAGCCGGTTCAGGACTGTCACAAGGTGTTTCGCAGTGTCTGTATAGAGGTAACGCATGGCACAACCGGGGAAATATACGACGTCAAAAACTTTACGGCCTGTTGAAGGTGAATAGTCAGGAAGAATTGAGTCCAGTGGCTTTCCAGGCTTTGGAATGTGTCGATTTATCAATGGGATTTTGAAGTTTAAGCCACTTTCACCAGGTATTAAATGAGCCAGCTTTGTCGTTCCCTTGATACCCTTATTCCCGGAAATCAGTTTCAACGCGATTTTTTTTGCAAGGGAAATCTGCCCATCGTCAACAGCTTTTTCCCTCGCATCTTCAATGATTTCGAGGAACGGGACATCTCTGGGACAGACGAATTCACAACTTCCGCAAGTCACGCAGCGGTTCAGAAAATCAAGAGTCTCTTCAGAAAAGCGAGTGTCCCCGTTGTAGAGGGCCTGCAGAATTGAAATTTTTCCACGCGCTACCCCACCCTCCTCTCCGGTTACACGAAACACGGGGCACATTGTCCGGCATGTCCCGCATTTGACACAGAGTGAAAGGGATTCATTTTTCATGACTTTTTTTGAATCAATGCGGCAAAAAAGCCATCAAGATATTTGTCAGGGGAAATACGAAGGAAGTTTCCGCTGCTCATGAATCTCTTAAAACGGCTCTCAATTCTTTCTGAGGAAAAAGTAAATGGATAAACCAACTGGGCTTTTTCTTCCTCCGACACAAAATTAAGGACTACATCTTCCCCTTCTTCTTTCTCCAGTGAACAGGTGGAGTAAACGAGAATCCCACCGGGTTTCAACAGGGAAAAGGCATTCCTGATCATTCGGTTCTGCAGCTTTGCCCGGCCTCGAATTTCGCCTGGCTGGCGAAGCCATTTCAGTTCAGGATGCCCGGAAATGGTTCCGGTTCCAGTGCAGGGCGCATCAAGTAGAATTGCATCCAGCGACGAGGGCCGGAAGACCGGCCTCAAAAAATCGCTCTGGACAGGGGCAGAAATGGGAATCGCCAGTTCGTGGCTATTTTCCAGTATCCGTAAAATTCGCTTTTCAGACACATCATTGAAAATCACATTTTCGATGCCGGTGAACGTTCTCAAAATGAAGCCTTTTCCCCCTGGAGAAGATGCTGCATCCAAAACCCATTTCCCCGAAAATGTACGCAACAATTCAGCAACCAATTGGGAAGATTCATTCATTACATAGCAGCTTCCCGCCCGCATCAGATAAATGGGGACATTGGCCTCAAATGAATTATCAATGTAAGGTGTTGGGTGAAAACGGCTTTCAGGCCCAAAGGAATCCAGCCCGTGAAAACAACGGAAAACCACAGGCTTTCTAAAGTTCAGTGACTTCATAATCTGAACAGCCCTGTCTTTCCCGTAATCTGAAACCCATTTCATCCCCAACCAGTAAGGGAAAGACAAATTACTCTCAATAAAGTCTCTGAGATTTTCAGGGGTGGGAAAGGTAAGTGCATCTTTCCCTGCAGCGAGCCTTTTCAAAACTGCATTCACAAAGCCACTTTTCTTTTTATTACCATAGGATGCCTGTTTTACAAGGCTGACCGTATCGTTAATAATGGCATAATCAGGTGTACGGGTGAGGAACAAAATCTGGTAAGCGGCACTTACCAGCAACAACCAGATATCAGGTTCGGTGCGTTTCTGATTGGCAAATTTTGAGAGCACATAGTCAAGACGTCCACGGAACCTGCAGACTCCGTATACAATTTCAACAACCAGGCGCCGATCCCGTTCATCTTCAATGTTCTCAAAAATAAATGGATAGTTTTCCGTAATCAGCTTATGTTCATTGAAAACCTGTTTTAATATATACCAGGCAATCCCTCGGGGGTTCATATCAACCTCATTCTGTGTCAGTATCTTTTTCTATTTATCCGGGAATCAGTTGCCATTGCCAGCTTTCCCCCGGTTCCTTTTTCTCTCAGGGATTCTAACATAATTTTTCTTTGAGTCAGGGGCTGTTCAACTTACTTCATGACCCGAAATTACATGATTCATTTCCGTGCCAATCCCCCGATACCTGCCTGAAAATTGCCATTCAGGCGGACTATTGTTCCGGAACGGCCGAAATCCAGTGTGTTTTCGTCTGTGTCCATTACAGATACCACCCTTACCTCCTCGCGGAGAAATCCCCGATCACAAAGTTCGATGGTTTCTCCCGGACGGAGCGTGTTTTTCAGGTGCAGGAGGATGTGTCCATTATTTTTCTCTACAATCTCTCCGAGAAAAGCGTAAGGATTTGACACCGCGCACTCGTCAAAATTGTAGCTATCCACCTGTGGTTTCCCCTTTAGAAAGTTTGTGGTAAACCCCCGGTTACTCACCCTTGACAGTTCACGGATAAGCTGAGGTACCGCCATTCTGAATGCTGCCTTACCTTCATTCAAAAGTATATCAAGGCCCCTTCTGTAGACATCCGTCGTGATGCCGACATAATGAAGCGATTTCATTCTTCCCTCAATCTTCAGAGAATGCACACCTGAAGAAACCAGTTCCGGCAAAAGTGGCAATGCACATAAATCTTTTGAATTGAATATATAAGACCCGTTGTCATCCTCTTCAATGGGGAAATATTCCCCTTTTCTCTCTGCCTCTTCCAGTACCCGGTATTGCCATCTGCAGCTCTGGCTGCATTCTCCACGATTCGCATCCCGCCCACTCATGTAAAGGGAAAGAAAACACCGTCCCGAGTATGAAATACAAAGGGCACCGTGGATAAACACTTCCAGCTCAATCTTGCTTTTCGAAACCAGGTCTGAGATCTGGTCGACTGAGAGCTCTCTCGCCAACACAATGCGCTTTACACCGGCGTCCCCCCAGAAAGAAACAGATTCACTGTTCAGTGTATTTGCCTGGGTGCTGAGATGAAGTTTAAGGTTCGGAGCCTCCCTTCGAAGCAGGGCGATTACACCGGGGTCAGCAACAATTACTCCGTCCGGTTCCATTTTGGAAATAGCCGGAAGAATTGACGATAATTCTTTTATATCAGATGACAAAGGTATCATATTCAGCGTAATATAGACTTTCTTATCAAGATTATGGGCAAATCTTATCGCTTCTTCCAGTTCTTCAAGAGAAAAATTCCCTGCGAAATTTCGCAGGGAAAAGTGTTTTAAGCCCAGATAGACAGCATCTGCGCCGAAATGGAAAGCAGTTTTCATTTTTGAAAAATTGCCTGCAGGAGCCAGGAGTTCAGGAATTTTCACTTTTTGTGTCTCTTACGGTGCCAGTAGCGCACCTGATAGTGCCGGACATTTTCAAGGTGCTCGCTGTAATGACTGGCAAAGACGTGGGTTCCGTCGTTTCTGGAAACAAAATAGAGATAATCTGTCCGGGCCGGGTGAAAAACGGCAAACAGAGATGCTTCTCCGGGATTAGCAATGGGCCCCGGCGGCAATCCGCCATAGACATAGGTATTGTAGGGGTCATCAATTGTAATGTCCGGTTTACGGATATTACCGTCCCACCGCCCCTGCCGTATCAGGGAATAGATGATTGTGGGATCACAATCCAGTTTCATGTGTATCCTCAGTCGATTCAGGAAGACCGATGCCACCAGTGGCCGTTCCCCTTCCCTGCTGGTTTCTTTTTCAATGAGAGACGCAAGGGTCAGCCGTTCAAATGAGGTCAGTGCTTGAAACACAGCGGGGTTTGCCGAAGCTTTTTGAAAGTGAATCATGAACTGCCGGATCATCTCGCGAACAATCTCCTCTTCCGTGGCCCGTTCAGGGAACAGGTATGTGTCCGGGAAAAGAAAACCCTCAAGTGTCATTGCTCCCTTGAATTCAGGGGGAAGCAGGTTAGCTGGATCGTTAAAAATTTGAAGATAATTTTTTTCACTACCAAGGCCTTTCGAAACAAGAATTTGAAACATTTCACGGCAGGTCAGCCCCTCCGGGAAGGTGATTCGGATGAGTCGGTCCCGACCGGTCGTCAATTCCATAATTACCTGATACAGCGTCATTTCCCCTTCAAAACGGTAAAAACCGGCCTTTATCTCCCGCTCTACCCCGAAGAGACGCGTACCAGTTTTGAAATATTCCCTGGAATTGACTACCTTATTCCCGTACAGTTTCTCCGAAACCTGCCGGACACTTTCTCCCTTGTTTACCCGGATGGTTGCGGATACAGGATATTTTTCAAAAAAAATATGGACAAAAATCGCCCCTGCAATCATGGACAGACAAAGGAGCAGGGTTATCAAGGTTAAAAAACGTACTTTCATTGTATTTCCTGGAATTCAATCCTCATCATTAATTTTCAGAATCGCCATAAAGGCATCCTGAGGAATCTGGATCCTTCCCACTGCTTTCATCCGCTTTTTCCCTGCTTTTTGTTTTTCCAGGAGCTTCCGCTTCCTTGTTATATCTCCCCCATAGCACTTGGCAAGGACATTCTTTCGCATTGCCTTCACTGTGGTACGGGCAATTATGCGCCTTCCAATTGCGGCCTGAATAGCAACTTCATACATCTGACGCGGAATCAATTCTTTCATTTTTCTGGTCAATGCCTGCCCACGCTGAAAAGACTTGTCCTGATGAACAATAATCGAAAGTGCGTCAATGGGGTCTCCGTTTACCAGAATGTCAAGCTTAACCAGTTTGGAAGCACGTAAGCCGCTGATAGTATAATCAAATGAGGCATAGCCTTTTGACAGAGACTTCAGTTTATCGTAGAAATCCAGAACAATTTCATTCAGGGGCAATTCATATTCAATGAGAACCCTGTCTTCAGAAACATACTCCAGGCGTTTTTGAATCCCTCTGCGCTCTTCACAGAGCTTCAAAATATTTCCCACAAAATCTGAACGGGTAACAATTGTCGCTGTCACAATCGGTTCTTCAATTTTACGGATATATTGCGGTTCCGGGATTTTTGAAGGATTTGAGATAAATTCGATTTTTCCATCTGTCAATTCCAGCTTATACTCTACCCCGGGGGCGGTGGAAATAAGCTCCAGTCCATATTCCCTTTCCAACCGTTCCTGAGTGATTTCCATATGAAGAAGCCCCAGGAAACCGCAACGGAATCCGAACCCCAATGCGTCAGAGGTTTCCGGTTCATAAACGAAGGCAGAATCATTCAGGCGAAGTTTCTCAACTGCATCTCTCAAATCATCATATTGTGCGTTGTCTGTGGGGAAAAATGATGAAAACACAACCGGCTTCATCTCCTGAAATCCGGGTAATGCAGTACCCGTTTCCCGTCCAACTTCGGTAATTGTGTCGCCGATCTTTGAATCCTGAATTGTCTTAATTCCCGCAATAACGTACCCGACTTCACCGGCAGACAGGGAGCTCTTCGGCGTCATCTTGGGTGTAAAAATTCCGACTTCATCGACATCAAAAGTCTTTGCACTGGCCATCAGGCGTATTTTCATTCTGGGGGAAATACTCCCTTCAAAGACACGGACCAACATAATTACCCCTCGATACGGATCGAACCAGGAATCAAAAATCAGGGCGGAGAGGGGGGCTTCCGGATCACCGTCAGGTGCGGGGAAAGTGCTTACAATGCTCTCCAGTACATCATCAATCCCCTGCCCTGTTTTTGCAGAAACAAGACAGGTACTCTCGGTATCCAATCCAATCACCTGCTCAATCTGCCGGAGAATTCTGTCAGGCTCAGCTGACGGAAGGTCAATCTTATTCAGGACCGGAAGAATTTCGAGATCATTCTCAATTGCAAGGTAGGTATTGGCCAGAGTTTGTGCTTCCACGCCCTGGGACGCATCCACAACCAACAACGCACCTTCGCAAGCCTTGAGGCTCCGCGATACCTCATATGAAAAATCGACATGTCCAGGTGTATCAATGAGATTAAATATAAAATCTTCTCCTTTCTTGGAGCGATACTTGACTGTGACGGAATGGGCCTTTATAGTGATTCCCCTTTCCCTTTCAAGATCCATGTCATCCAGGACCTGCGCTTTCATATCCCGCCTGTCAATGGCTTCTGTCTTTTCGAGAATCCTATCCGCCAATGTAGATTTCCCATGGTCGATGTGCGCTATTATTGAGAAATTACGGATATGTGAAATGGTCATTTATTCCTCCATCTATCGAGGCAGACTATAGCAGAAACAAAAGTTAAGGTCAACGGGCCACCTGTATTGAATCTCATGTAAAAACATGATTATACAGATGAGTTTTGTCCCATGATCCAGCTATTCATTGTGGTTTTCTTTTTATTTTAAAACCGAGGCTGCTTTTCAATGCATCTGAAGCTTTTGATAAGCCATCCTGAACCGCATATTTTGACTCATCTGTGAGACAGAAATACCGTGTTCACCAGCCTTCTTGATTACCTTTCTGGCATCTTCGTATGCCTTCAGGTCAATCAAAGTTGCTGCAAGCCATGCATAACCGTCCCTGCTGGTGGGCTGAAGTATAACGGAGCGATAAAAATGGACTGCTGCGGGGATTTTGTTTTTATCCCCCAGAGCTCGCCTTCCCATGTTCATTTCCCTTGAAAACATAGCTTTTCTCTGCCTCATTGGCATATTCTCGACTCTATTCTTAAATTTCTCTATTCTCTGCTCATACGCGGCAAAAACTTTGTGCAATGCCAGAACCTGACGATTCTGGCCTTCTTTTTTAAAAACAGTTTCCGGTTCATCTATCTTTTCTGCGGGGACATTTTCCTGCTCTGGTTTCCGCTGCTGAACCGCTTTTACTTCTTTTTTTTCGGTTTTTGATCTCTTTGTGGATTCAATAGATTTTTGTTGAGTAACAGTTTCAGCAGGTACGGCCACTTTGTGATGAGGCAGAACTGCCTTCTTGCCATTCAAATCTTCAACGGCTTTGGTTGAGGAGGAAGGTTCATTGACAACGGGTTTTGCCACAGCCTGTTCCTCTGACTGCTTCATCTCAGGAGTCAATTTTTGTTCCGGATTCTCTACAGCATGGACGCTCTTTGGCCTATCGGCCTTTTGTGCCGCATTTTCTTTCGATTTTGTGAATTGTTGAAATTGAGAAAATTTCTTGTAGCCCAGTACACCACCAACACCCAGAATCCCCACAACAATCAAAATGCTCAATACAATTGCAAACGTATGGCTTTTTTTCGTTTCAGGAAGGCTGGCAGATCCACCGTAAACAGCGTTTCCCGCTGAAGGAATCGGCGGTACAACGGCTGTTTCAGTGGGGGATTCTGTATCCAGCAAAACGGTTGGAGATTCCCCTTCTCCTTCAAGAAATTGTATTTCCTGCCGCAAGAGGGCAGAAACTTCACCACAACTTCGAAAGCGTTTTTCCGGGTCCGGGTTCATCATTTTCTGGACAATTTTCTTCAGGACAGTGGGGGTTCCCGGCAGTTCCAATGTATTTACATTAAAAGATATGATCTGGTAGATAACATTGGTCAGGTTGTCCCCACCAAAAGGTTTTTTCCCAGTCAGCATCTGGTAAAACACGACACCTGCAGAAAACTGGTCACTTCTCGGATCCAACGGCTTGCCCTGAACCTGTTCCGGGGACATGTACGACAATGTTCCAACCACAAGGCCTGTACGTGTAAAATCAGAATCCTGCTTCTTCGCGATTCCAAAATCCATAATTTTAACAGTTCGATCGGGAAGAATCCGGATATTCCCAGGTTTAATATCCCGGTGTATGACTTCTTTGCTATGAGCAAAATCCAGGGCATCGCAGAGTTGAGCCATGATGGCAAGTTTCTCTTTCAGCGATTCAGGTTCACCTTTCTTGATTAACTGCGTAAGGTCCTGTCCCTCGACATACTCCATGGCAATATAAGGTGTGTCTCCTTCCATGCCCATCTCGTAAATTGTTACGATATTAGGATGTTGCATTGCACCCGCAGAGCGTGCTTCTCTCAGAAACCGCTGTTTCTGTTCCTCTTCTTCAAATGCTTCGGCATTCATGGTTTTAATTGCTACCGAGCGCTCAATGACAGGGTCATAGCCGAGGTAAACAATGCCCATCGCACCCCTGCCAAGCTCTGACCTTATTTCATATTTGCCAATTTTGTCCATTTATTACCTTTTAGTTTTCAAAACGAAGTTCTACGTCACCAATCTGAATTTTATCCCCGTTTTGAACAAGATGCTCCGAAATTCTTTGCCCATTTACCATAATTCCACCGGGGGTATTGTAGTCATAGATTGTGAAACCATCAGGGCCGAAGGTGATCTGGGCATGCTTCTCAGCGATGGAGGGGTCATCCATTCGAATGTCATTTCCCGAGCCACTCCCAATGTTTGTTACCCCCATCTTCAAGCGGAACTCGGTCCCTTTCGAGTCACCGGAAACAACCGTCAATGTGGGGGGCCGGAACAGCATGGTGCTGCCTTGTTCAACCTCCTTTCCCAGGTCCAGAATTGTCTTTTCCGTGTCCCCTGTTGGCGGTAGCGGCGGCAAAATTGCCTCATCAGGGAGTTCTTCACTCAGGGTTGAAGGCGCATCCTCTACAACATCTTCCTGTATATCTTCAGCAACTGCTTCCGATAAATCTTTGCCCACCTCTGTCGCAGGTTCCGGAACTGAGAAAGGCATTTTCTGGAGCCCAACTTCAACGGAAAGAACTTCATCCACCTTTTCAAGTTCAGATGTCAGCTTGTCCTTCCGTTCAAATTTGTCTTCATTTTCTTTATCCAATGCGTCTATTTTGGAGGCTGCTTTCTTTTCGGAAAACTCACCAAGCTCGGCCCGAACAGAAATCTCTTCTTTCTCGACCATGTATGCTTTCAGCTCTTCTTCAACATCAGAGATGGCCTCAACAAGCTCTGCTTTTCTCAATTTCAACTGATCATAAAGTGGGGTGATCTCCATATTGAGTTGTTCCAGTTTATGTTGATAGTCATTGAAAATCTTCTCGTGTACGATTTCTGAAATCGTATCTGCTTTTTCATTCAGTTTTTCCAGCCGCTCCAGCATAACCGTCTGCTGTTTCTGAAGCGCGCTTACGTCCTTTGTCAACTTTCCCAAAGCTTCGAAATCCATTTTGGCCTCCCGATTCCTGTTGCTGTTATCTATAGTATAGCAACTGAATACGCTTTTTCCACTTAAATTTGAATATTTCGTCAAATCAGTCATTGGGTTGACAGAAAAAGAAGCAAATGCAGAAAGCCAGATATTTTTCGATAGCGAACATACCTGGTTTGAGTTTGTTGATGTTTTAAAATTTCTGGTAGGGCATAGGGGAATTGAACCCCTGTTTCCGGCGTGAGAGGCCGGCGTCCTAACCCCTAGACGAATGCCCCGAAAAGAAAAATGGCTGGGAGACAGGGAGTCGAACCCCGATAACCAGATCCAGAGCCTGGCGTCTTGCCATTAGACGATCTCCCAACCGGTCCAATGCATTATAGCCAGCCGTTTCCCCAAAATCAAGAGATATGTAAGAAAATCTTGGAGCAAATGTGGCAAAACCCACCCTTCCATGGAAATCGGGCTGTGGTAGAATAGCGAATTGATATTGAGCGCACTTTGAAACAGGAGTTCAGAATGACGAAAAATACTCAGGAAGACACATCAAAACCAAGAGATTTTATTCGAACAATCATAGACCATGATCTTGAAACAGGCAAATATGATGGGCGTGTCCAGACCCGTTTCCCTCCGGAGCCCAATGGCTACCTGCATATCGGACACGCAAAGGCCATCTGTCTGAGCTTTGGGATTGCAGAAGAATACCCCGGCGGCAAATGCAACCTTCGCTTCGATGATACCAACCCCGCAAAGGAAGAAGATGAGTATGTCAGGTCCATTATTGAAGACGTGTCCTGGTTAGGATTCAGCTGGGAAGACCGACTGTTCTACGCATCCGATTATTTTGAGCAGATGCTGGAATATGCTTTTCAGTTGATAAAAAAAGGGAAGGCATACGTTTGTGACCTTTCTGCAGCAGAAGTTGTGGAATACCGTGGCACACTGACCGAACCGGGTAAGGAGAGCCCCTACCGCAATCGGTCCATTGAAGAGAACCTGGATCTTTTCCAGCGGATGTGTGACGGTGAATTTCCAGATGGTTCCCGGACGTTGCGGGCAAAAATTGACATGGCACATCCCAACCTGAACATGCGGGACCCTGTCATGTACCGGATTCTTCATGCCCGTCATCACCGTGCCGGAGACAAGTGGTGCGTGTACCCCATGTATGACTGGGCCCACGGGCTCGAAGATTCCATTGAACGCATCACCCACTCCCTTTGTACCCTTGAATTTGAAGCTCACCGCCCCCTCTACGACTGGTTCCTGATTGAACTGGGAGTCTATCGACCCCAACAAATCGAATTTGCCCGGCTGAACCTCAGTTATACGATCATGAGTAAACGCAAACTGCTTCAACTGGTAGAAGAAAAGGTCGTGGACGGCTGGGATGACCCGAGAATGCCCACCATTTCCGGTTTGAGGCGACGGGGCTATACCCCGGAATCCATCCGGGACTTCTGTGACCGCATCGGGATTGCCAAACGCGAAAGTACAGTGGACGTAGCGTTGCTGGAACACTGCCTCAGGGAAGACCTGAACAAACGGGCAAACCGGGTCATGGCGGTACTGGACCCCCTGAAAGTTGTCATCACAAACTACCCGGAAGGGAAGATTGAAATGATGGAAGCGGAGAACAACCCCGAGGATCCGTCAGCAGGGAAACGGGAAATTCCCTTCACCAGAGAAATTTACGTCGAACGGACAGACTTCCGGGAAGAGGCACCGAGAAAATATTTTCGCCTCGCTCCCGGAAAAGAGGTTCGCTTAAAACATGCGTATTACATAACCTGTCAGGAAGTAATCCGGGACGAAACCGGGGAAATTACGGAACTTCACTGCACCTACGACCCCAAGAGCCGGGGGGGATGGACCGACGACGGAAGAAAGGTACGGGGAACACTGCACTGGGTATCTGCCACAGAGGGGATTCCAGCTGAAATTCGTTTGTTTGACAAACTGTTTCTCAAGGAAAATCCCGGGGAAGTCGCAGAGGGAGAAAATTTTCTGTCAAATATCAATCCGGATTCCCTGAAAATCCTGGATAACTGTATTGTGGAGCCTGCACTGGGAGATGCAAAGCATGGTGTGCCCTACCAGTTTTTGAGAACCGGGTACTTTACTCTGGACAAAAAGTTCAGCAAGCCGGGGAAGCCCGTATTCAACCGTTCGGTTTCCCTGCGGGATTCCTGGGCGAAACTGGAAAAGAAACTCTCCGGTTCCTGATTCAGCAGAAATAGACACCGGACACCGGACTCACCGCAGAGGCCGCAGAGCACGCTGAGGGGGAAGAGCGGAGGAGAGGAGAAGTTAACACAAAGGCACAACGTTCAGAAAAGATAGAACTAAGGTTCAGAAGCGGGGAATGGCCAATCCCCTTCTTTCGCGCACTCGCACTTTCACTTGCACTCGACCGCAGGGAGGAGGAGAGGGGAACTCAACACA
>Ga0164318_10001337_pt1 | contig 21718 bp, 15 predicted proteins | sample GuaBasSedimGuay9_FD_113734 | JGI IMG/M metagenome (GOLD analysis project Ga0164318, IMG submission 113734) | Subseafloor sediment microbial communities from Guaymas Basin, Gulf of California, Mexico - Guay9, Core 4571-4, 0-3 cm | ecosystem: Environmental > Aquatic > Marine > Hydrothermal vents... | reverse complement strand
CCTGTCTGCTCCCAGGGTATCATTGATACAACCGGTTTAAGCGATATGGGTGAGGTGCTTAAACTCCGGACCAGAACACCAGGTTCTTTTTGCCAGTCATCTATTCTCCCATTCAATTTAATGGAAAATCGCTCGCTTTGTGTTTTATCCGTCTCTGGTATGACAACCACTATTGAAAGATCGGCTATCCTGATATCATGGGGATCAATGTCTGCCTGATAGCTGATTACCGTTTCAACCCCTGGAAGTAAACCCTCCCACAGTGAAGGGTCGTGATAAGTTGTTTTGGTTAAATTGACAGATCCTTTAACATTAAAATGGCTCAATAGATCACCCTCATAGTTTATTTCCAGAGAAACAAGACCCTTAAGTTTGTTATCAAGAGGAGTTTTCTTTAGATATGGTTTAAAAATTTCTGTGTCCAAAGAGGAGATGAGGGTGTTCAATTTGATTTTCGGGTCCTGGATGATGAACGGTTCCATAAGGCCTTTGAAAGACCCGTGTGCCTGGAGAGAACCCAGGCCTGTGGCCTCATCACCTTCCAAAGAAAGGTGAAAGTCAATTTTTTCCCCTGGAATAATGTCCGTGGCGTCTATCTTCACATCATTAAAGGTGTGTACAATTCTTTGACCTGGAAGAGTTATACCATTTTCAATTCTGATCCGACCGTTTTGAATGGACAGTTTTTTCATTGAGATCATTACAGGAAGCAAGGCCCCCAAATCGTCATTAAGGATCTCTGTGGAAGTTTTGTCATCAGAAACAGCAGTTTCAGGTTTAAGCTTTACTACAACCCCTAGCCCATCCAGTGTGAGTTCCTCTATTTCAATTTTTTTAGACAATAGGGGTAAAACAGCGAGTTTAATATAGATATCAGTGAGATGAAGATCAACAGGAAATGAAGATGCGTCAGTTATGGAAAAGGCATCTGTCCTTAACCAGATACCGTTAGAAATGCCCCAGGTGATATGGCCTATATTTACCTCTCCCTGTGCGGCTTCTTCTATTTGAGATGCAATCCAGCCCTTATATTGATTAAGATCAAGGAGCTTTGGGATACTAAAAGCAGCAGAGATGAAAATAAGAATCAGTATTACAAGAACAACTATGAGTTTCTTTTGTTTTTCAGTTTTCATGGATTTTTCCTTTATGAAAGATATATATCCTACCATAATCAAATAAGTATACCAGATATTTTTGCAAACCTGTTGATGAACCACATGGGGATGGGTGCAGGCCGATTATTGAAAAAAGACAGTCAAGAACAATAAAAAAATAAGCAAGGATTTATGAATAAATCGTAAGTTTTTGTTTTTGAAGTTTAGTTTGCCAAGTATTATAAAATATTGTATGTTGATTTCTATTAAATTTAATCAAATTAAAACCAGACGTAATTCTCATGAAACGATTTTTCGTATCCTTAATTTGTCTGATTAACCTTTTGTTTTTTCCATTTATTGGCAATGCAGATCAGCCTGTCACCATCAGAGTTGGGGCGTATGAAAATTTTCCTAAAATCTTTATCGGCGATGATGGCAGGGTTAATGGACTATGGGCTGACATCGTTAACGATATCGGCGCAAAGGAAAACTGGCAGATCGAGTGGGTTTCAGGAACATGGACTCAAGGTCTTGAAAGATTAAAAAATGGCGAAATTAATATCATGCCGGATACCGGATGGACGGAACCACGAAGCCGGCAATATGCTTTTTCCAAGGAGACGGTGCTGGTGAGTTGGTCAAGGCTTTACGTATCCCAAGGTTCCCAAATTAAATCCATCGTCGATCTGGACGGTAAAATAATCGCTGCTTTAAAAGGAAGTTTTAATCTGGAGGGTCCGGAAGGGATAAAAGATATTATCCAGAAGTTTAACCTTAAAGCCACGTTTCGAAAAATGGACAGCTATCAACAGATTTTTAAAGCATTGGAACAAGGAAAAATAGATGCTGGTGTTACCAATAAGGATTTTGGGAATGAATATGAAGATGATTATGCCGTGGCAAGGACATCTATCATTTTCCAACCTGCCCGGATGCAGTTCTCCTTAACAAAGGGTGATGACTTGACACCATTTCTTATTGAAAAAATTGACAGCCATATGAAAAAATTGAAGACAGACAAAAATTCAATTTACTATCAATCTTTAGAAAAATACATTGGGGATAAATACAAGCAGACGTCTATTGAAATTATTCCTGCATGGGTCAAAACTGTGCTGATTATCTGTGGTGGGGCGATCCTTTTCCTGGTAGCTGTTGGCGTTATATTCAGAATACAGGTGCGGCGGCGTACTTCTGAACTACGGGAGAGTGAGCAGCATCTGCGCAGTCTTCTCCGTGCAGCGCCAACTGGAATTGGGATGGTTGTTGACCGTATGTTGAAACAGGTCAATGAGCGAATATGTGATATGACAGGCTATTCTGAGGAGGACCTCATTGATCAGAGTTCCAGAATACTCTATCCGAGCGATGATGATTATGAATTTGTCGGGCGTGAGAAGTACAAACAAATTCAAGCGTACGGTACTGGAACTGTAGAGACTCTCTGGCAGCATAAGGATGGGCACATTATCAACGTCCTGCTCAGTTCCACCCCCATGGACATCACCGACCTGACTAAAGGTGTCACATTCACCGCCCTTGATATCACCAAACGCAAACGTGCTGAACAGGCGCTGACCGAAAGCGAGGAGCGCTTTCGCATGCTCTTTGATGAGGCCCCGGACACCATCTTTATTATCAATATGGATGACCGCATACTTGATGCCAATATAGCAGCTTCTAAAATGCTCGGCTATACACGTAAAGAATTTAAAACCATGACCGTTCCGGATATTCAACCCCCTGAAGTGCGTGGAGAAGTAGGCTTTGTGATGAAGAACGAATTAACCCTGGGCAAGGTTTTTGAAGGCTTGGATATGCATAAAGACGGCACAATTGTTCCGATTGAAATACATAACCACAAAATGGTCATTAAGGATCAGGAAATCGTCCTGTCGATAGTCCGGAATATCACCGAGAGAAAGCAGTCTGAAACGGAATTAAAAAAAATTGAGGTTCAACTGCTACAGGCACAGAAAATGGAATCCATTGGTACCCTTGCAGGCGGAATAGCGCATGATTTCAACAATATTCTTTCGGGGATACTGGGGTATGCTCAACTGGCTGAAATAAACATCGACAACTCAGTAAAAGAAAAAGAGTATATTTTTCAAATAATTAAAAATACACAAAGAGCAGCTGAACTGGTTCAGCAAATACTGACATTCAGCAGGCAGTCTGAATATCAAAAACAGCCCTTCAAAATTTATATAGGGCTAAAAGAAGCGCTCAAATTATTGCGATCCACAATACCCACTACGATTGAAATAAAAACAAAAATCGATTCAAAGGCAATGGCCCTGGCTGATCCAACCAAGATACATCAACTCATCATGAATTTATGTACCAATGCATATCATGCCATGAGGGAAACAGGTGGATTGATGACAGTTTCACTGACAGATACTAAGATTTCTAAGACTGAAAGGGTGAAAGGTAAAAAGATCCCTGCAGGGAACTATTTTAAGCTGGAAGTAAGTGACACCGGGCATGGTATGGATGAAAAAACATTAGAAAAAGTGTTTGATCCTTATTTTACTACAAAACAGGTGGGTAAGGGGACAGGGTTAGGTCTGGCACTTGTGCAGGCTATTGTTGATGAGCATGATGGTTTTTTAAACGTTTACAGTGAAATAAATAAAGGTACAAATTTTTATATCTACCTTCCAATCATAAGACAAGAGACTGAGCCCGAAACTTCAACCATAAAAAAGACATTTTCCTTAAAAGGAAATGAAAAAATAATGTTTGTTGATGATGAAGAATCCATCAGGGAAATCACTAAAGAGTTTTTAGAAAAAATGGGCTATAAAGTCAGTTTATTTGAAAATGGTATTGAGGCGTATAAAGCGTTTGAAAAAAATCCTCATCAATTTGATTTAACCATTACTGATATGACCATGCCTGGAATGGCAGGACATAAACTAGCCGCTGAACTTTTAAAAATAAGGCCTGGTTTTCCGATCCTGCTTTGCACGGGGTTCAGTGAAAATATATCTGAAGAGAAAGCCGCATCTATTGGAATTAAAGGTTTCTTACTAAAACCGATTGCGATGCAGGATCTTTCTCAAAAAATACGGAAAGTACTGGATAAAAATAAAAATTGATACTGTTCAAGACCGGCATAATAAAGGTAAAACAAAAGGATATCAATATCGATCATTTGTCAAAGCCCTGTCAGAATAAAGATTATGTAAACAGTATAAATGAGTTATTCGGGAAAACTTTGATGGAACAACAATAATGGTTACATGGCTTGCCTTTCAAGGTTTTTCTAATTGCTTTTCAAAAAGCAAATCTTAGTATATAAACAAAGATTAATTTAAACTTAAAAAATACTTGTTGATATCTTCAAGAGGAAGAATACCAATTATGGAAAAAACATCCGGGATTAAAAAAGCCCGTTCATTTTTTTTGAGATTGCTAAGGGTTCTTATTGTTTTGGTAATTGCCATTGCTTTGGCAAAGCTGCTGATATCTTTAAAAAAAGATCCAGAGAAAAAAGAAATTATAAAAACACCTCCCAGCGTAAAGGTGATGACGGCAGCGCCTGTTTCAAAAGTTATGACCGTCGAGGCATATGGCACGGTGAAACCAAGAAAACTGGTAAAGATCGCTGCGGAAGTACCGGGGAGGATTGATTATATCCATCCATCTTTTATTGAGGGTGGCATGATCAATAAAGGTGCATTGCTTGTCAGGATCGATCAAAGATCTTATAAACTGGACAGACAGACGGGACAGGTTCGGATCAGGCAGGCCAAGACAGATATTGAAAGCTTAAAGCAGGATGTTAAAAATTTAAAAAATGATATTATACTTTCCCAGGCCAATGTAGAACTTACCCAAAAAGAATTAAAGCGAATCAAGGCGTTGAGCAAAAACCAATTTGCTTCAAAAAATAGTCTGGATAAAGCTGAACAACAATATTTGCAGGCAAAAATTGCCTTGCAGAATATCAGCAACAGACTCGCGTTGACAAGCCCCTTAATGGAACAGAAAAATATCGCACTTGCCATGGCACGGGTAGATTTACAAAAAGCAGATCTGGCATTCCAGAAGACACAGATAGCAGCTGATTTTAATGGGTTGGTTCTGGATAAATTCGCTGAAGAAGGAGAATATGTCAATCCTGGCCAGACCATTGGGTCAATTTATCAAAAAGACAGCCTGGATGTGGATGTGAGAATCCCTTTGGAAAAAATGAAATGGATTGAATTTTTTTTTGAAAATGGCAGCACTCCGGCGGCAAAAGTGAAGGTCGCCAATTCCGGCAGCATAAAATCATATGTATGGAATGCTAAGGTTGCCAGGGTAAAGGCAAAGATTGATGAAAAGACAAGAACCCTTCCCATGACGCTTGAAATATTGAATCCCGATGTAAACATAAAAACTATATTTAATTTAAAACCAGGCACATTTGTAAAATGCAGTATTGTCGGGGAAACATTTGAAAATATTTTTGTGGTGCCACGACACCTGTTAAAAAGCGGCAATATCCTTTTTACAATGAACGACAAACATTTAAAGATGAAGAAAGTGACTGTTCTTAGAAAGTTTGAAGAAGAAATTTACATTAATGGAGGACTGAATCCGGGAGATAAAATTATTTCTTCTCCGCTTCCAGGTGCCCTTGAAGGAATGGAACTTACGATTAAGGAAAACGGGAAATAAAACATGAAATCACTGGGCAAATGGTCTGTTGAACACAGAGTTTCGGTGAACCTGATAATGGTCTTTCTTATTGTGGCAGGGCTATTTACGGTCTTAAACATGAAACGGGAAATGTTTCCTCAATTTTCCCTTGATATGATCGATATCGCCATACCATATCCCGGTGCGTCTCCAGAGGAAGTTGAAGAAGGGATCTGTATCAAAATCGAGGAACAGATCAAAAGCCTTGAAGATGTAAAAACAATGCGTTCCACTGCTCTTGAGGGGTATGGATCGGTATTCCTGGAACTTAAGGCAGGAACTGATATAGATGAAAAATTAGATGAGATTAAAACACAGATCGATCTGATTGATTCATTTCCAGAAGAGGCAGAAGATCCTGTTGTCACTGAGATTAAAAATAATGATCCTGCTATTTATCTGGCTATTTATGGCGATGTTGGTGAAAAACTCTTAAGGGATACCGCCGAGAAAATAAGAGATGATCTTGTGGAGTCAGATGATATCTCCCTTGCAAGCCTTATTGGTATCAGGGATTATGAAATTTCCATTGAAGTATCTGAAGAAAATTTACAGCGATTTAATCTCTCTTTTGATCAGGTCGCTTCCGTCGTAAAAACAGGAAGCCTTGATTTGCCGGGTGGTAAAATTAAGACAAAAGGGGGAGAATTTCTGGTCCGGGCTAAAGGGAAACTCTATACGGGTGAAGAATTTGAACGAATTCCCGTGGTCACGAAAGAAGATGGGACAACCATCCGGCTTGGAGATGTTGCAACTATTATTGACGGATTTGAAGATAAAGATGTCAAGGCAAGATTTAATGGCAAGCCGGCGGTCCTTGTGGTTGTGAGGCGTACAGACAGCCAGGACACCATTGCCATAACAAAAACAGTTAAGGCGTATATCAAAAACCATCAAAATTTTATGCCCAATGGCATCACGCTGGGGTATTGGTTTGATATGGCGGAGATGGTTCAGGGCAGGATTGATCTTTTATTGAAAAATGGTACACAGGGAATATTGCTGGTGTTTATCGTACTGGCACTTTTTCTTGACTTAAAGCTTGCCTTCTGGGTGGCATCCGGAATACCCATATCATTTATGGGCGCCTTTCTTATCCTGGATTATTTTGGCGTATCCATAAATATGCTGTCCCTGTTCGGATTTATCATGACCCTGGGTATTCTCGTTGATGATGCCATTATTATCGGGGAAAATGTCTACACCCATTATAAAATGGGAAAGTCTGCCAAAGATGCTGTGATAGACAGTATTGCCCAGATTGGCGGGCCAGTTGTAATGGCGGTCACAACCACCATTGTTGCCTTTACACCCTTGATGCATATTGCCGGGATTATGGGGAAATTTATTCGCATCATGCCCCAGGCTGTCGTCTGCATTCTTGCCATATCTCTTGCGGAAGCCTTTCTTATCCTGCCGGCCCACCTGAATCATGCCCTTACGCCACCAAAAAAAAATAAGGTTTTGATTTACAGGATTTTCTTCTTTTGGCTGGAATGGGTGAAAAAAGATATTTTTGATGCTCACAAATGGGTTCGGGACAGGATTGAAAAAGCATTAAATGCTTTCATCCGTTCAATCTACACCCCTGTTTTGAAATATTGTGTTAAAAATCGATATTTTACTCTCGCCATCGCCGTTGGGATATTGATTACAAGTATTGGACTTCTGGCAGGCGGGCATGTGCCCTTTGTTTTTTTTCCGAAAACCGACAGCAACTGGATTGTTTCAGAGATTATATATCCTTTGGGAACCCCGTTTGAGGCCACTGAAAAATCGGTTAAAAGAATTGAAAAAGGTGCGTTTGAACTCAATGAATTCTTTCGAGACAGGGTGGTAAATGGTGAAGACCTGATCAGAAACAATTTTTCCCAGGTGGGTGTTATTCCCAGAAGAGACTGGAAGCCCGGCGTATACGGCGGACATTGCGGAGAGGCCTGGATAGATATCCAGCCCGCCGCCATGCGGCCGGATATTTCTGCGCCGGAAGTTACGGCAAAGTGGCGTGAGTTGACTGGAGATATTATTGGTGTTGAACAGCTTACTTTTTCCATTATCGGTGGTGGGCCTGGGGGAAATCCAATAGAAATTCAACTGAAGGGTAGTGATCTTGAGCAATTGCAGCTTGCCGCAGATGAATTGAAAAATGAAATTGGTAAATTCCCGGGAACCTTCGACATTACGGATAATTTCAGGCCGGGAAAGATGGAAAAGAGGATTCACATCAAAAAGGGAGCCAAATCTCTCGGCATCACCATGGCTGATATAGCAACCCAGATCAGACAGGCCTATTATGGGGATGAAGCTTTGAAAATCCAGAGAGGCAAAGATGATATCAAGGTAATGGTACGATACTCTCAAAAAGAGAGGGAGTCTGAAGGAAGTATTGACGAGCTCAGGATCAGGACCCGGGATGGAAGGCAGATACCATTAAATCAAGTGGCTGATATTGAAATGACAAGAGGGTATTCAACCATTCAACGGGTGGACCGGAAAAGGATTATTACGGTCATTTCCGATATTAATGAGGATATAGCCAATGCAAGGGAGATTGTTGAAAATCTAAAAAAGGATTATCTGGATACCCTTGTCACCCGGTTCCCAGGGGTGACCTACGATCTGGAAGGTCAGGCAAAAAGGACTGAAGAATCCATCGACAGTTTGAAGGTAGGATTTTCTCTTGCTGCAATGATTATGTTTTTACTCCTTGCCAGTCAGTTTCGATCCTATATCCAGCCGGTAATCATTATGACAGCCATTCCCTTTGGCCTTATCGGTGCCATTCTCGGCCATTTTGTCATGGGCCTTGACATTACCATGATCAGTATCTTTGGTATTGTGGCTCTGTCCGGGATTGTGGTGAATGACTCTTTGATTTTAATTGATTTTATCAATTCAAAGATCAGGGCAGGCGCAGCGGTTTTTGATTCTGTTATTGAAGCAGGACAAAACAGGTTCAGGCCGGTTTTACTGACATCGGTGACAACGGTTGCAGGTCTTTTCCCGCTTCTTTTAGAAACCAGTTTCCAGGCGCAGTTTTTAATTCCCATGGCGGTAAGTATCAGTTTCGGTCTGATAGCAGCCACCATTTTAACACTTGTTTTTGTGCCGTCGCTGTATGTGGTCATTAATGACATGATCGGTATTTTTATCGCAAAGGATGATGAAACCGAAATGGTGAAAACAAGATTAGATAATGAAAGCGTATCAAAAGAAAATGGATAATATATTCAATAAAGAATTTTGGATCAATGAGTGGGAAAATGATAAAAAAGACGATACATATAATGTTCACAAAGGGTTCTCCACGCCGGAATACTGGGACAAAGCAGCCGGCACCTATAACCGGAATAAAAAAGAAGTCTTAAGCCGTCGACTTGAAAAGACGCTGTCATTTTTTAAAAGAAGTGATCTTCTGTTTAAGGGAATGAATGTTCTTGAAATTGGATGCGGGACCGGAAATGTCGCAATAGAATTGGCAAAATATGGCGCTCAGGTGACAGCGTTAGATTTTTCTGAAGGTATGCTGGAAAGATTTAAGGCAACTATCACACCTGATATTAAAAAAAATATCACCATCCTTCATGAAGACTGGCACAAAATAAATATAGAAGAAAAGAAATGGGAAAACAAATTCGATTTTGTGATTGCATTCATGTCTCCGGGTGTTGCAAGTCCAAAAGCTTTTTTTAATATGATGAGCTGTTCAAAAAAAGGATGTGCTATCAGGGGATGGGCTGCAAAAAGAAATCATCCGATTCTCTCTGATTTATGGGAAAAAATAATGGAAACATCTCTTGAGGACAAACCCCAATCCATTTTATATAAAATTAATTTATTATTTTCCATGGGCTTCTTCCCGGAGATTACCTTTGATACCATTGAGTGGGATCAGAACGCCACGGTTAAAGAAGAATTCGGCCGACAGATGGCTTTTTTTAAAAAAGTGAGTAAGAAGACCGATACACAGCTTGAAAAAATTATTCGCCCATATCTTGAAAGTATCTCAGAAAACAATCAGATTGTCAGGAAGCACAAAGGCTTAACCGCCACTGCTGTCTGGAAGATAGATTCAAAATACCCTTAATAAATAACCTGGGTAGTTTTGGCATCAAACAAATGCATTTCATTAAGGTTCAACCCTAATTTTATTGTTTCATTTGGTTTAAAAAGTTGTTTTCCTTCACTTTTAGACATCAGTTTAACGCCCATAATATCCATATGAAGGTGGGTCTCATTTCCCAAAGGCTCCACCACCATGACATTGCCCTGAAACACCCATGTTTCAGGAAATGAGGTGTTGGTGGTGTTCATTGGTGTGACTTCTTCTGCCCGGAGTCCAAGGACAACCTTTTGGCCATCCACCAGATTTGTCCCTTCTTTATCCGGGACAGGGAGTTTAAGCCCGGATTCAAATTGTGCAAAGGTGTTCTTGTCCTGCCGGGTTATCCTGCATTCAACAAGATTCATGGGGGGGGTGCCGATAAATCCGGCAACAAATGTATTTACAGGCGTTGAAAAAAGTTCAAGGGGGGTGCCGACCTGTTCGATATAGCCATCTTTAAGAACTACGATTCGATCAGCAAGGGTCATGGCTTCTACCTGGTCGTGGGTCACATAAATCATAGTGGAATCAACCCGCTGGTGCAGTAGTTTGATTTCTGCTCTCATCTGGATGCGAAGCTTGGCATCCAGGTTTGACAGGGGCTCATCAAAAAGAAAAATAGAGGGTTTCCTGACCATGGCACGGCCCATGGCCACCCGCTGACGCTGTCCCCCGGAAAGCTCATGGGGTTTTCGTGTCAAAAGGTCTTCAAGACCCAGAATGGCGCCAACTTCCTCTACCCTCTGCCTGATTTCAACCTTGGGGGTTTTCATCAGTTGTAATCCAAATGCCATATTATTAAACACATTCATGTGTGGATAAAGAGCGTAGTTCTGGAATACCATGGCAAGACCCCGATCCTTTGGCGCAATATCATTGACGATCTTGTCATCAATTGAAATTGTTCCGGATGATATCTCTTCCAATCCTGCGACCATTCTGAGCAAGGTTGATTTGCCGCACCCCGAAGGTCCTACAAGAACAAGAAATTCCTTATTTTTGATATCAAGATCTATGTCATGAATCACCTCGATTTTACCATATTTTTTAACAACATTTTTGAATTTTAGCTCAGCCATTTACGATCCTGATTCTTATAGTCTATTTAAATTATTATGATTTCATTGATAATCATAAAACAACAAAAAGAATCAATATGCAAATCTTTTTTTTAAAATAACTTTAATCTTGACTCTTGGGCAGTATCCGATTAAAGCTGAGTAAAATATGGTGAATGGACCATTCTTTTTTATTGGCAGGTTCAATAAAGATAAGCTTCTAAAATAACCTTAGGTAAGGAGGAAAATGAAATGAGAGTATTGAAATTATTTTTATTTTTTATCATTGCAGGATGTTTTATATTCCCTGTATCCGTTTTTGCCAAACCCGTTACCATCAATTGGTGGCATGCCCAGAGAAGCGCCAGGGGAAAAGTCGTTGCAAAAATGATCCAGGAGTTTAATGCATCTCAGTCAGAGTATGAGGTTGTCGGAACCTTCAAAGGCAACTATGATGAAACAATGAACGCCGGTGTTGCTGCATTCAGGGCTAAAAAACAGCCCCATCTCCTACAGGTGTTTGAAGTGGGAACCCAGACCATGATGCTTTCCGGTGCCGTTTATCCGGTTTTTGAACTCATGAAGGACGCTGGGTATAACGTGGACTGGTCCCGATATCTTCAGGCAGTCCTTTCCTATTATATGAATGCCGACGGGAATCTCATGTCCATGCCGTTTAATTCTTCAACACCTGTTATGTATTATAATGTGGACATGTTTAAGAAAGCTGGTATTGCACCTTTGTCAAAATCTGAACCCATTACCTGGGATGAACTGGGTGACATCACTAAAAAAATTGTAAGTGCCGATATTGCTAAGGCTGGTATGGTTACAGCATGGCAGTCCTGGACACAGATAGAAAATTACAGCGCCATTCACAATATTGCCTTTGCCAGCAAGGCCAATGGGTATGAGGGACTTGACTGTGAACTTGAAATTAACAATCCCCAGGTGGTGCATCATATTGCAATGCTTAAATCCTGGGCTGATGACAACCGATTTATGTATGGCGGACAAAAGTACCAGGGTCCGAAAGCTGAATTCATTGCCCGGAATGTAGCTGTTTATATGGATTCCATCAGCGCCATTGCAAAATTAAAAAAAGCGGTAAATAATTTTAAATGGGATGTGGCTCCTCTTCCCGTGGAAGCCGGTACAAAAAAACTCCAGAACAGCATTATCGGCGGGGCCTCCCTGTGGGTACTCAATGGTCACTCAAAGAAAGAATATAAGGGGGTTGCAGCCTTCTTGAAATTTTTATCCTCAAATGCCATGCAGGAATACTGGCACAAGGAAACAGGGTATTTCCCCATTACGATTGATGCCTATGAATCTCTAAAATCCAAGGGATATTATAAGGCTAACCCATTCCAGGAAGTAGGGATCAACCAGCTCAACCGCGCAATTCCAACAAAAATTTCCAGGGGATTGCGGCTTGGCTACTTTGTCCAGATCAGAAATATTATCAACGAAGAACTGGAACAGGTCTGGAATGGAAAAAAATCCCCTAAAGCGGCATTGGATAATGCGGTGAAAAGAAGTAATGCCCAGTTGAGAACGTTTGAAAAAACCTATGAATAAATAGATGCTTAAGGAGTCAGACAACGTTCTGGCTCCTTTTTTTAACCATGATAAAACGGTCTTTTTTTAAATCAAGATATTTACCCTATCTGCTGATTTTCCCCCAGATACTTGTAACCCTGACCTTTTTTTATTGGCCGGCGATCCAGGGGATTATTCAATCTTTTCTTTTAAGTGATCCGTTTGGAAGACAATCCAAGTTTGTATGGTTTTATAATTATATTGAACTGTTTACTGACCCTCTTTATCTGAAATCCATTTTTATTACGCTTGTTTTCAGCATTGCGGTTGCGTCTGTTTCCCTATCCCTGGGGCTTTTTATTGCTTCCATGGCCAATCGCGCGCTTCGGGCAAAGGCGGTGGTCAGAACGCTGCTTATCTGGCCCTATGCAGTGGCACCGGCAATCTCCGGGATTATGTGGCTTTTTTTACTCCACCCTTCCTATGGTGTTGTTGCCCTGGGGATTAAAAAATGGCTGGGGGTTAACTGGAACCCGGTTCTCTACGGAAGCGATGCCATGATCATGATCGTCATGGCCAGTGCCTGGAAACAGGTCAGTTATAATTTTGTGTTTTTTATGGCAGGGCTGCAGGCCGTACCCAAATCCCTGATTGAGGCCGCAGCTATAGATGGTGCAAGCCCCTTTAAAAGATTCTGGTTCATTACATTTCCTTTGCTGTCCCCGACGTTTTTCTTTTTAACGGTGATGAATATAATTTATTCTTTTTTTGAAACATTTGGTATTATTCATACCGTAACCCAGGGGGGACCCGGCGGGTCAACCAATATTCTGGTTTACAAGGTATACCAGGATGGATTTGTGGGCTTAAATTTAGGATCTTCCTCAGCCCAGTCAGTGGTGCTAATGTCCCTGATCATTTTGATTACCTTTCTCCAGTTCAGGTTTGTTGAAAAAAAGGTACAGTATGGTGGATAAAACTTATGGTTGAAAAAACGCCTTTACTTGATTTTTTTACCTATGTATTTTTAATGCTTGGAATATTGATTGTTGGATTCCCCATCCTTTACAGTCTGATTGCGGCGACCCTGCCCTTAGAAGAGGTTTCAAAAGTCCCCATGCCGCTTATTCCCGGAGATCAATTTATGATCAATATGAAAGAAGCCTGGTCAAGAGGAGACCTTGGGACCCAGATTTTAAATTCTTTTATCATGGCATCGGGTATCACTATAGGGAAAATTGTCGTATCCATGATCGGTGCTTTTTCCATTGTTTATTTTGATTATAAATTTAGAGTTGTAGCTTTTGCATCGGTTTTCTGTACATTGATGCTCCCGGTGGAAGTCAGGATACTGCCCACCTATGAAATGGCTGCCAATGTCCTTTCTCCACTCCAGGCACTGTGGGACGTTTTGCATCTGGACAGCCTTATGACATGGTTCAGCGGGCATGACATCAGTGTTAATCTCAACTGGAGTCTACTGGACAGTTATCCGGGACTTATTTTCCCCCTGGTGGCATCGGCTACCTGTACTTTTTTGTTCAGACAATTTTTTTTAACCGTTCCGGAAGAGCTTTGTGAGGCCGCAAAAATGGACGGGGCTTCTCCCATGACTTTTTTCAGGAAAATCCTTTTCCCGCTGTCCAAGACAAATATAGCAGCCCTTGTGGTCATTGAGTTTGTATATGGATATAATCAATACCTTTGGCCCCTGCTGGTAACCACCAATCCCAAAATGACAACGGCGGTTATCGGTCTCCAGAATCTCATTCCCCAGGCAGACGATCTGCCCGAGTGGAACCTTGCCCTTGGCGCGGCTGTCCTTGTCATGCTGCCCCCTGTTCTGGTGGTGTTGTTCATGCAGCGATGGTTTGTAAAAGGCCTGATTGAAAAAGAAAAATAGTCGACCCATGGTGATGAAATCAATAAAAGAATTTTCAGAAGAAAAAAGATCTGCCATCACTTATCTGCTGACAGATATTGATGATACCATTACTTGTGAAGGCAGAATACCGGCATGTGCTTTTCAGGCCATGGAAGATCTTAATGAAGCCGGTATAAAAGTTATTCCCATCACTGGCAGACCTGCCGGATGGTGCGATCACATCGCAAGGATGTGGCCTGTTGACGGGGTTGTCGGTGAAAACGGTGCATTTTACTTTGTTTATGACAGCCATGAAAAGAAAATGATACGTCGATATTTTAAAACAGATCAGGAACGCGAACAGGACCAAATAAAACTGGCTGATATTAGATTTAAAATTTTGCAATCGGTTCCCGGGTGTGTGGTCTCAGCTGATCAAGCTTACAGGGAAGCTGATCTTGCCATTGATTTTGCCGAAGATGTTTCTCACCTTTCCCAAACTGATATCGACAGGATAGTTGATATATTTGAACAACACAATGCAACTGCAAAAGTCAGTTCTATCCATGTAAATGGCTGGTTTGGATCTTATGACAAACTTTCCATGACTAAAATACTGTTCAAGGAAGTATTTAAAACAGATCTGGATACAATAAAAAATAAGGTTGTCTATATCGGGGATTCTCCCAATGATGAGCCCATGTTTGAATATTTCTCCAACTCTGTCGGTGTCGCCAATGTTCTTGCTTTTAAGGACAGTCTTGTATTCAAACCAGCCTGGATAACAAAGGCAAAAGGTGGAATTGGATTTGCACAGCTTGCCAAGGTCCTTGTTTCATGATCCGTTAACTCTGCCAAGGTAACTTATAATTTTTTGGCGATTAATTTGTGGTAGGCTCGATATCACAATGGGGGCAGGTATCAATCTTTTTCAAAAAACTCTTAAATTTTTTAAAGGTCTGTTTGTCCATGGCATGTTCCATCCGGCAGGCGGTCCGGTCTGCAATTTTCTCGTCTACTTTTAAAACACGATGGAAAAAATCTCTTAAAAAAATATGGCGGCGGTCTATTGCCGATGCAATTTTTCTGCCTTCCGGGGTTAAAGTGACATATCCATAGGGTTCATAGTTGATAAGTTTGTTGTCAGCCAGTTTCTTTAACATTCCGGTAACCGATCCTCTTTTAATGTTTAACATATCGGCAATATCCTTGGATCGGGCCACGGTTTTTGTGGCCTGTAATCTTAGAATAGTCTCCAGATAGTCTTCAAGACTTTCAGACAGCGGGTTCTGTTTGTCCATTGTGATTCTCCCTTTATTAACGGCATTTTATGTTTAACCTTTAATATATAGTAAGTCAAATGTTTATTTTAAAGACTCGACTTATTTTTTTATTGACAACCATAAAAGTTAGGTATATAAAACTTTTCATCTGTCATAAAACTTAGTCATTTATCAAAAACAAGGGGGTTATATGGAAATCATAAGTTTAAGACAAATGCGGGTGGATCAAACAGGTACAATCGCTTCTGTTAAGGCTTTTGGGGAGCTTGGCAGGCGGATCAGAGACATGGGGCTCATCCCGGGTAAAGAGATTAAAGTTCAGGGCAGAGCTCCTCTCCTTGATCCGGTTTCCCTAAGAATTATGGGATTTACTTTAACACTTCGAAATAATGAAGCAGACCATATAGAAGTTGAGGTGTAATGATGAGTACAGCAATCGTATTGGCAGGAAACCCGAATTCGGGCAAAACAACTCTTTTTAATGAATTGACAGGCGCACGGCAGCATGTGGGTAATTACCCCGGTGTGACGGTTGATAAAAAACAGGGAACATGTGTTGGTGATTCAGGAAAATTCAATATAGTTGATCTTCCCGGTACTTATTCTTTGACGGCTTATTCTTTGGAAGAGGTTGTGGCAAGGGATTTCCTTGTAAATGAAAAGCCTTCCATGATCGTCAACATTGTTGATGCATCCAATCTTGAGAGAAACCTTTATCTGTCAGTCCAGTTTATGGAAATGGGGATTCCTGTAACCATTGCATTAAATATGATGGATGTGGCAAAAAAACGGGGTATCCGGATTGATATTGAAAAATTATCAAGATTATTGAATGTCCCTGTTGTTCCGACGGTGGCAAGAAGTGGTGAAGGTAAAAAAGAACTGTTACAGACCATTGCCGCAAACGTGAATGGTAATGTTGAGCCTTTAACAATTTCCTATGGTCGCGATATGGATACTGCCCTTGATGAAATGGAAGAAATTATCCAGGCATCTGGTTTTTTAACTGAAAAGTACCGGGCAAGATGGACGGCTGTAAAATATCTTGAAAATGACAGCCAGGTTATTGAATCGGGGCAAAAGGAAGACAGGGCAGTGGCATTACAACTGGAAAAAATTGTTGAAAAAGTTACCACGCATCTTGCTGCAACCCTTGATGCACATCCTGAAGGAATCATTGCAGATCAGCGGTATGGATTTATCAATTCAATTCTAAAACAGAACGTGATTAAGTTTTTCCAAGACAAAAATAGACTGCAATTGTCAGATAAAATTGATAAAGTAGTGACAAATCGATTCATAGGTCCCATCATCATGGTTGCAATTTTGATGGGGCTTTATAAATTTACATTTACCTACAGTGAAATCCCGATTGGATGGTTTGAAAACTTTTTCGGATGGATTGGTGGTATGGCTGACAGCGCCTTGCCTGACGGATTTTTAAAGTCCCTTGTTATTTCAGGAATAATTGACGGTGTGGGGGGTGTTCTTGGGTTTGTTCCGTTGATCATGTTTATGTTTTTAGGGATTGCCTTTCTTGAAGACTCGGGATACCTGGCACGAATGGCATTTATGCTGGACAGGGTGTTCAGGATGTTCGGGCTTCACGGCAGTTCTGTGATGGCATTTATTGTATCCGGCGGTATTGCTGGCGGATGTGCAGTTCCCGGTGTTATGGCAGCCAGAACCTTGAAATCCCCTAAAGAAAGACTTGCAACGCTTTTAACCGTTCCGTTTATGAATTGCGGTGCCAAGCTTCCGGTGTTTGCATTGCTGGTCGCTGCATTTTTTGCTGAAAATGAAGCAACGGTAATGCTGCTGATTACAATGATTTCATGGATGGGTGCTTTGCTTGTGGCCTGGGCATTGCGGTCTACTATTATAAAAGGCAAAGCAACGCCGTTTGTCATGGAACTTCCCCCCTACAGGATGCCGACATTTAAAGGCATTTTAATCCATACCTGGGAAAGAACCTGGCAGTATATTAAAAAAGCAGGTACGGTTATTTTGGGCGTTTCCATTATTCTCTGGGCCATGATGACATTTCCGGGGTTGGACGAAACCAAGACCAAAGTGTTTGAAAATCAGAGGACTGTCATAATATCCCAGGCAGGCGCAACAATTTTAAAGGATATTGAAAATTTTGAACAAGATAACCTGAAGGTCACACATCAATTGTCTGCACAGGCGCTGGCAGTAAAACAAAGCCTTACCCAGGTTGATTTTGATGAGGCCCATGCAGGATTAAAAAATTCCATTGCCGGCCGTATCGGTTCTTTCCTTGAAGGGATAACAAAGTTTGCAGGATTTGACTGGAGAACAAATATTGCCCTTGTGGGCGGATTTGCAGCAAAGGAGGTCGTGGTATCAACCCTTGGTACAGCCTATTCCATTGGTGAAGTAGATCCGGAGGAAACCGGATCTCTTTCTAAGAGGCTAAAATCAGCCAAGGGCTGGGGGCCATTGACGGCATTCAGCCTGATCATATTCACCATTTTTTACGCCCCTTGTTTTGTTACAGTAGTCTGCATTGCAAAAGAGGCAGGGTCTTGGAAATGGGCTGCTTTTTCCGTTGTTTTTAATACAGTCCTTGCATTTGGGTTGTCAGTACTCTTTTACCAGGTCGGGTCCATTGTTTTGACATAAATACAGGAGGAGTAATCATGGATTCAATTGTTGTTGGAATTATCGTAATCGGTGCAGTAGTTTTCAGCGTGAGAAGCTTTATTAAAACCTATAAAGGAGAAAAAGGTTGCAGTTGTGGAGACGGGTGTTCTTCTTGTTCTCCAAAAAAATCTTACAGCTCAGATTTTCCCATTATAAATAAAAAATAGCTTTACACCGGTTTGTTTTAAAATCCATACTACTTCAGAATAATGTATAAAATTTCTGGAGTGGTATGGATTTTGCTTTTTTAGGTTGTCAGATTATAAAACAATATTATAATAAGAAGAATATGAACCCGATATGAGAACATCAACTTTTCTTGCGAGGTGCTTTATGAGTAATGACAGCAAGCCAATTACACCGGAAATAGTCGAAGATGAAAATGGAAAAAAAGAGGGTCAACTGGTACAGCAAAGTATAAAACCGGATATTTTATATCTTATTCCCATCACGGGACGACCTCATATGCCGGCCCAGGTTCAACCCCTTTTGGTCAGCAAGGTAAGATGGGAAGAAACGCTGACAAAAGCAGCCAAAGACTCCAAAAACCTTTTGGGTCTTTCATACCTCAAAGAAGTTAAGGGAAAATACGTGTATAAAGATGATTTTCCCAAGGTGGGTTGTGTCATCAGGATGATGAATATTCAGGATGTTCAGGGAAATATTCAGTTTATTGCACAGGGCCTTGAAAGGTTTCGGATCAAACAGTTTTTATCTGATAAACCTCCCTTTGTGGTCCGGGTGGAATATTTTGAAAAAATCAAAGAGAATGAAGAAGAGCTTAAAGCTTATGCCATAGCTATTATTAATGCCATCAAGCAGTTGCTGTCATTAAATCCTTTATATTCAGAAGAACTCAAGCAGTATTTAGGAATGTTCAGCCCTGATCAACCTTCCCCATTAACTGACTTTGCTGCAGGCATTACCACAGCGTCTGGTGAGGATTTACAGGAAGTCCTGGAGCTTTCATCTGTTATTGCCCGGATGAAAAAAGTAATGATGCTGCTGCAAAAAGAGATAGAAATTGCAAAGCTTCAATCCAAAATACAAAAAGACGTTAATATTAAAGTGGATGATAATAAACGAAAGTTTTTTTTAAGAGAACAGCTCAAAGCCATTCAAAAAGAACTTGGGCTGCAAAAAGATGATAAAACGTCTGATGTAGATAAATTCAAAGAAAAGTTTGCAAAACTTAAGCCGCCCGAGCATGTTACAAAGCGGTTTGATGAAGAGGTTGAAAAGTTGTCTGTGCTGGAGACAGGGTCGTCTGAGTACGGGGTGACCCGAAATTATTTGGATTGGGTTACCTCTTTTCCATGGGGCGTCTATTCTAAAGATAATATTGATATTAAGCGGGCTGAGAAAGTTCTTGAGCGGGATCACGCAGGGCTTTCTGATGTCAAAGAAAGAATTATAGAATTTTTTGCTGCCGGGATTTATAAAAAAGATATTGCCGGCTCCATCATCCTTTTTGTGGGACCTCCCGGTGTGGGTAAAACTTCCATTGGAAAATCAATTGCAGAAGCCCTTGGAAGAAAATTCTACAGGTTCAGCCTGGGCGGGATGAGAGATGAGGCTGAGATAAAAGGGCACAGAAGAACCTATGTGGGAGCATTGCCGGGGAAAATGGTTCAGGCCTTAAAAGATACCCAGGTGGCCAATCCGGTTATTATGCTGGATGAAGTGGATAAAATCGGTACGTCCTACCAGGGTGATCCGGCATCGGCCTTGCTCGAAGTCCTTGATCCGGAACAGAATTCCGAATTTCTCGATCATTACATGGACCTTCGGATTGATTTGTCAAAAGTGTTGTTTATCTGCACTGCCAATCAATTGGATACAATTCCGGCTCCCTTATTGGACCGGATGGATCGGATAAACCTTTCCGGCTATATCACTGAAGAAAAAATTCAGATTGCCAGAAAACATCTTTGGCCCAAACTTTTAAAGCGAAATAAGCTGACATCCAAAATAATTACTATTACGGATCCAACCCTTCGCCACCTGATTGACGGGTTTGCCAGAGAGGCAGGAGTCAGAGGCCTTGAAAAGCTTTTAAATAAAATTATTAGAAAAAGTATCGTGACCCTGTTAAAAGGGAAAAAAGAAGAAATCAGGATTAATATTAAATCCCTGGAAGATTTACTGGGACCACCGATTTTCAAGCATGAAAAGTTGATGTCGGGCGTTGGCGTGGTAACCGGTCTTGCCTGGACCCGGCTTGGTGGCGTAACGCTTCCCATTGAGGCATTACGGGTTCATGAAAAAAATTCAGGATTTAAACTGACAGGTAAACTTGGGGAAGTCATGCAGGAGTCTGCAACCATTGCCTATAGTCATGTCAGGGCAAATTTGGCATCATTTAAAATTGATAAAAAATATTTTGATAATGCTTTTATTCATATCCATGTGCCGGAAGGAGCAACCCCAAAGGATGGGCCAAGTGCCGGTATTACCATTACCACCGCGATAGTCTCCCTTGCATTGGGCAAGGCAATTAACCGTCCTCTTGCCATGACAGGCGAAGTTACTCTGACAGGTGAAGTTCTTCCCGTTGGTGGCATTAAAGAGAAAATCATTGCTGCACGGCGATCCGGTATCCGTGAGATTATTCTGCCCCAGGGGTGTGTGCCTGATTTCAAAAAACTCCCGGAGCATATTAAAGAGGGTATCACATTTCATTTTGCTAAAAAATATAAAGATGTGTTCAAGGTCGTATTCAATGATGGATAGGGTGGTCATCGTTTTTTTAAGGGCTCCTGAAAAAGGCCGGGTAAAAACAAGACTTTCTAAATTTTTAAATGATACTTTTGTATTGGAACTCTATAAAGGATTAGTTAAGGATACGTTGGATGTTATAGAAACTGCGGGAGATAATGCCCTTTATTTCTGGCCCCCGGGGAAAAAAGAAGTACTTCAAAAATGGCTTGGAAATAAATATGCCTTTGCTGTTCAAAAGGGAGATAATCTTGGTCAAAAAATGTCCAATGCATTTGTCGATATGTTTGAAAAAGGGTACACTTATGCCTTGCTGATCGGCACAGATATACCGGAACTCAGTGTTAATATGATTACACTCGCCTATCAGGAACTTCAAACTGCTGATGCAGTGATTGGACCCTCGGATGACGGTGGGTATTATCTGATAGGGTTTCAAAAGTCTGAATTTTCAAAAAATGTTTTTGAGGGAATCGACTGGTCAACAACATTAGTTCTGAATCAAACACTTGGTAATATGGAAAGGGAATCCATCCAATATCATCTTCTTCCCGGGCTCAATGATATTGATACCCCAAAAGATTTCGATGCACTGTCTTGCAGGGTGAAATATGGCGGAAAGATAGGGAAAAGAACGCTTGAAATGCTCAATTCATATGAAAACTGATATATCCATTATTATTCCT
>Ga0164318_10001336_pt1 | contig 21722 bp, 17 predicted proteins | sample GuaBasSedimGuay9_FD_113734 | JGI IMG/M metagenome (GOLD analysis project Ga0164318, IMG submission 113734) | Subseafloor sediment microbial communities from Guaymas Basin, Gulf of California, Mexico - Guay9, Core 4571-4, 0-3 cm | ecosystem: Environmental > Aquatic > Marine > Hydrothermal vents... | reverse complement strand
TGCTGCTCGAAAGAGGAAGATGCTGGTCGTGTATCTGACGGACAGCCATCTCCCAGACGACCCTGAGTTCAGGATGTGGCCGCCCCATGCTGTGACAGGAACAACCGGTGCAGAGGTCATTCAAGAACTGGCACCGCAGAAAGGCGACAGGGTCATCCCCAAGAGACGATACTCCGGATTCTTTGGGACCGACCTAGACCTCACACTACGAGAGGCCGGTGTTGAAACACTGATCCTCGTAGGCGTCCTGACTGACATCTGTGTCATGTATACGTCTGCAGACGCCTCGGCGCTCAACTATCGCGTCATCGTGATCTCCGACGCAACAGGTAGCACCAACGCGAGAAATCACGATTTCGCCATCGAACATATGAGAAGAGTGCACGGGGTGTCGGTCGTCACGACAGACGAACTTCTCGAAGAGATGTCGTAGGTCATCACAGCAGCCGAATACCTTTCATGACCTCACGCACGAAGGTGCTTCCAGATGCTTGCATCCTGTTGAAAGTTTCCTCATCATACACATGGAGCTGGAGTTCAAGATCAGGCGCCATCTCCCCAAACCTTCTCAAGAGCCAGTCATAGTCGATTGTGGAGCCAATACGAAGTACGACGCATAGGTCGACATCACTGTACGCTGTGTTGCGTCCGGAGGCGTAGGAGCCAAACAGCCACATTTGGCTGACCTGACCGGTCATGGCTGCAGCATCCGCGAGATTCTTGACAAGAGACAACACTTCATCTCGATCTCGCGGCCATCTCACTCTCACAGAACTCCACGATTGATCTCGCAGCACGAATAGCCTCCTCAGCATCGGTTCCATCAAACGCTTCGCGTGGCGTCCCAGCCGGCAGACCGTTTGGGTATCGAGCAGGAACATAGTGTCTATCCAGTACTCGAGCCAATGCTAGCATCCGCTCGTCAACGTCAATTGGGTCTGGCAAGTCCCGCAGCAATCTGGCCACCGAGTGACCCCACGCGTCGGCGCCTAATGCACGAAACAACGCCCCAACGGCCATCTCAGCGGCCTACTGAGCAGCGAAACATGCCCATTCGTAGTGACCCGCATTGTGACTCACGACAGCGTGTTCTAGGTTGTTCTTCGCCTGTTTCAGCCAGTCCTCCGCCCGGAGCATCACAACACCTCTGTCTACGGTCGCCCAGGTTCTATCGCCGATGCATATCAAACCTGTCAATGGCACGAACACTCAGCCTGATGCTGGCGTTTCCATCAGCTCGGACCGATCCAGCTCGAACACGACAGGATTGTTCGGATCCGGGCACGCATGGAGCTCCTTGCACTGGTCCTCAAGCCACGGAAAGTATGAGTTGTGCATCATCGCGTACGCCACCGGTAGCATCGAGAAGAGAGCGTTGATGCAGATTTTCCCTCTCACACCATAGTGATCGAACTCGATGACATCACCGACCTTGTGACCGATAGCACAGTAGCCTTTCTGGCTTATCACCCGTGCAATCACTTTCCGCGGCTTCTCACCAAGACATTCTTTCTTCTCCACCACAACAGTTCACCTGTGTGCCGGGGCCCACCGTCGAATATGTTCTTGTTGGAGTCAAATCATTCAAGTGTTACCGTGTTCGTGAGGGGCACGGCCAGAGTGGCCACACGAGGTGAATACATTGCCACAATCATTCCGTGTGTTGCAGGTGGGCCTTGGAGCAATCGGTGTCAAGATAGCACAGGCGATCCTTGAGAGAAGCAATCTTGAGCTTGTTGGCGTGGTCGACATCAATCCAGATTTCAAGGGAAAGACCGTTGAACAGGTGCTCTCGCTGGAGAGCAAGACCAAGACGCCAATCTTCGGTGATCTAAGGAAGGCGTTCAAGAAGATTGGAGAGGACAATGCCGATGTGGCACTGGTCGCGACATCCTCGTCGCTTGAGAGAGTGGCCCCCACCATCAAGGAGTGCATTGCTCACGGGCTCCATGTGGTGTCCATATGTGAGGAGCTGTCTTTTCCCTACGGAAAGTACCCCCAGCTGGCGGGAGAGATTCACAAGCTAGCACGTAAGGCAAAGCGGACAGTTGTTGGGACAGGGATCAACCCCGGATATCTGATGGACACGTTGCCCATCCTGCTATCAGCTCCCGTGCAGAATGTCGAGGCAATTGAGGTGACGAGAGTCATCAACTCTACCAAGAGGCGGGACTCGTTCCAGATCAAGATTGGAACTGGCATGACCGTTGAAGAGTTCAGGTCTGCAATCAACTCGGGAATAATCACAGGGCATGTCGGCCTTGCTCAATCCATCCAGATGATTGACGACGCCCTCAACCTTGGTCTGGACAGCATTGAGGAGATTCCGCCTGAGCCTGTTGTTGCGTCGGGGAAGACTGTGACGCCAGTGGCTACTGTTAACCCCGGAGAGGTGCTTGGTCTCAAGAGTGTTGGCGTGGGACGTAAGGGTGAGAGGGTCGTCGTGATCCTGAACTTTCTTGCGTATGCAGATGCCTCCCCCGAATACGACGAGGTAAGGATTAGAGGCCGACAGGACCTCACGATGAGAATCGAGGGTGGTGTACACGGTGACATGGGGACTGTGGCAATGGCCATCAACATGATTCCACTTGCAGTCAAGGCACGTCCGGGCCTGATGACTATGAAGGATCTGCCGTGTCCGAGGAACACCGAGCGCATCTGGAAACGAAAGTAGGAAGTGTGAGAGTTGCTGGAGGAATACCGAAAAAAGACACCACACTCACGCGAGCTTTTTGAACGGGCACAGCAAGTCTTTCCCGGGGGAGTCAACCACAATATTCGGACCTTCGGCACGACAGGCTGCGGCGCCTATCCACCATTCATGGCCAGAGGTAACGGTTCGCATATCTGGGACGTTGACGGCAACGAGTACGTGGACTGGTGGATGACTCACTTCTCGCAGATTCTCGGCCACAATCACCCGCGAGTAATGGAAGCAATCAGGCAGCAGATGGAGGGAGGGAACCATCTCGGAGCCCTTAACGAGAGGCAGGTCGAGTTTGCAGAGCACCTCCAGAAGGCCATTCCGTTCATGGAGAAGATGAGGTTCTGCGCGACCGGCAGCGAGGCCACCATGTATGCGGTCAGAGTCGCACGGCTGTTCACGGGTAGAAGATTGGTCGCAAAGGCGTACGGAGGGTGGCATGGCGGCAACGACACAGTTGGCTACCATGTCAAGTATCCATTCGACGATGAGCCGTTCTACAATGGTGTGACCTTCGACTTCAATGATGTCGACAGTGTACAGAGTCTCTTCGAGAAACACGGGAAAGACATTGCTGCAGTCATTGTCGAGCCTGTGATAGGAGCTGGCGGTGCAATTGCACCAGAACCAGAGTTCCTCCCCATCCTGCGCGAGGAAACCGAGCAGGCAGGCTCATTGCTTATCTTCGATGAGATAATCACAGGGTTCCGCCTTCGGTACGGCTCTGCTGGGAAGAACGCATTCGGCGTAGAACCTGACCTGATCACTCTTGGAAAGATTGCTGCTGGTGGTATGCCGCTGGGAGCGTATGGTGGCAGAGAAGATGTCATGGAGTACGCCAATCCCAAGACTCCGGGTTCTCGATGGGTCGGTGGGGGCACATTCTCAAGTCATCCACTAACAATGGCCGCAGGAATTGCTGTGCTCGAGGAGCTGTCGAAACTGCGAAACGAATATGCCCGGCTCAATCGGAGAGGTGACGAAACACGAAGCAGACTCAACACGATTTTCAACGACTATCAAGTCCCTGTCATTGCCACAGGGATTGGCTCCATCATCTTTGTGACTTGGCTGCGGAAAGAACTTGAGCCGCCTCTGACAGGATACAGGCTTGCTGCAGTGGTGGACCACGAGCATCTCGACATATTCCAGACTCTCCTGATTGAGAGTGGTGTGTTTGGGTATCATGGCCTAGGAGCACTCTCGTTCGCCCATTCCACTGAGGACATCGAACAGTCGGTAGCAGCCGTTGAGGGCGTAATTCAGGGAATGAGCGACAAGAGCACGGTATCTTAGGAGTCATGGTTTCCGCGTCAGGAGGAGCACGGCGGCAATAGCTACCACGACAATCGCACCTCCTGCAAAGAGTAGAACCGATAGGCTGAGCTGATCTCCTGCCGTTGGTTCTGCAGTTTCACTGCCAGTGTTGCCAGTCGTCGTAGTGCTGCCCGAGGTAGTCGTAGTGGACTCTGTGGTTGTCGTTGTTGTGGTCGTAGTGGTTGTTGTGGTAGTTGTCGTTGTGGTTGTCGCAGGCTCCACTGTGATGATCACCGTGTCAGTTGCAAGGGCACCGTACATGTCCGTCAGCACGAGCGTAAAGTTGTAGATTCCTGCTGCCAGCCCATCCAGCGAAACAGTCAGTAGCCCGCTATGCCAGTAGCCGGTCTGATAGAGACTATTGTTGCAGAATACGAGATAGATGAATGGGTTATCGTCCGATACATTCCAGACCAGTACGTTCCCGTTCGTTCCCTCGACAATGGACATATCAGGCGGAGAGTCAACTTCAGGCGGCTGGTTGGACTGCGAGAAACAATGTTTGAAGTAGTCGACTCGGGCTTGAAGCAACACGTACTCCTCTCCATAGTACTGAACCGGAAGAAATGCACCGCACATGACGCTAACATCTGCTACAGGATCAGGGTCCCAGTGAGACCAGTCGTCTTTGTCCCAAGAGTCAATCAACCACTTGGGGAGGATGTACTTGAGCGCCGCCGAGCGAAAGTCCCAGTAAGAAACCTCGTCGAACTCCAAGACAACTCTGGTTGAGCTTGGGCATGACGCATCGGTCAGATGGGCCAAGTCGGCTCCGTATGGGCAGGATGATGCGGAACGATAGTACGTCAACGAAGCAGCGACATCATAGCTGGTGACGCTACTGCCGTTTCCCCACGTCGCGTTCTTCAGGAGATTGACGGCTACACGCATATGGCCGGTGGGCACATCAGGGTCTGTTTCATGCGTGTCAATGGTATAGTTCTCGGCGAGCCATGGAATCAAGTTTCCATCGGGATCCACCCGACACAATGACTCGTAGACAAGTTCGAGAACCTTCGAAGTCGAAACATACGTCCACTTCATGAAATTGAATGTATCAACCTCATTGTCAAGAGAGCAATTCAGAATGCCCCCAGAGCTGCCGCTGGTGACGGGAGATGCGTTCACAAAGGTCCACCAAGATGAGGCCCCGTCGAGATGGTCATTGACGAAACCCTGAAATCGGTCGGTTCGATGGGCTGAAATCATCATGATCTGATAGCAGACTATCTCCGGGCTCTCGTAAGTCCAGATCTTTTGCATCTCAACTGCGGCTTGGCAAGTTTCAGCAAGGCTTGCAGAGTGGAGTAGCTGTTCTCTCCACGAGTCGTAGCTTGCGTTCGAGAAACGAGGGAAGTTGAAGTACGGTTCGTCAGCGTACTCGCCCCAGTATTCGTACGCAAGCCAGCTAACATCGTCGTCTGTGAGAGTTCTGCCAATGAAAGCGATATCGAAATCCCCGTGTAACTGTACCCGACTGATGTAGTCATAGAAGCTCGTATACTGCACACTGGCATTGATTCCTATGGCTTGAAGATCATTCTCCAGCATGGTGGCTGCGGCTGAGCCGATGCTCGTAGCCGAATCAACCTCAATACGAACTCCGAACGGCGTTCCGTCAGGAGCCTCCACAAACCCATCGTTGTTGACATCAACAAACCCGGCGCGATTCAACAGATACTCTGCGTAAGACCGGTTCGGATTGTAGTAGTGCTCATTGATGAGGTCCTCCGCACAGAATGGATTGCACCGAGGGACGCACGAATCAAGAGGCTCGGCCCAACCATCCCAGAAGTCGCTCACGAAGCCGGTTTTGTTGAACGCAAAGGACATGGCTCTGCGAAGCGATGTCACACTTAGTGGATACTTGGCGCAGTTAATCGTGAAGTACCCGTAACCGTTCCGCGGTGTCCTGACAATCTCGATGTCGTCGTGACTCAGCAAGGTTTCAGCATCCGATGGGTTGATGAACCCACCCGTCACATCCACTCGCCCCTCTTGTAGGGCAACCGCGTGGGTGTCGCTCCCCTTGAGAACCCTGAACATGACGGCAGCCACATGAGGTCCCACAGTGATGTTCTCAAGATTGGTCGAGCTCTGTGCAGGGATACTGACAACTGTCAGGGAAGAAATGAGTATCACAGCAACGACCGTTGCTGAAGTCATCCAACGCCTCATTACAGCAAACTCCAGTGCTCACAGTCCACTATCCCCAATATTAGTGTTCGCTCTTTTCAGCAGCGAGTAGGCGGTTTGAAAATGTCATCTCGTCACTGTTCCCTCATCAAGCAATGCCCAAGGTTGCGGCCTGATTCGGTATTCTTATGTCGCCAATCGGGTCGGAGTGCGTGTGTGATTGGGGATGGATGATCTCAGAGAGAAACTGAGAAACATGATAGTAGTGGAGGACATCAGCGCGATTCAGATAATGAGCGAGCGAACGGGACTGTCTGAAGATGACGTTCGCAATGTTCTTCACGAAATGGTCGAGGCTGGTGAGCTAAGCGGTCATCTCACTCCCGACGGAAGCAGGTTCTTCCGCGACGGCATCCCACCCCCTCCTGCGACAAAGGGTCCTGATGAGGAGCCCCCCGAGTTCATGAAATATGACACACGGCCAGGAAGAATCGTTGCAACAATCGGTCTTATTATGGTCGTTGGGTCGCTCGTCGGCCGAGTCATCGCGAGCGGCTCAGTCGCCGCAGAGAACGTCGCGTATATCATACTGTTCGCAGGCCTAGTGGTTCTCATGGCAGGCTGCTATCAGATAGGCCGAAGACCAACCCCTTGAGAACGGCACCGATTTGGGCACAATAGCGCACATAGGTCCCCTTTTAAAGGACAGTCAAGCCGCGTCACCAGCCTCAGAAGGTGCGACCATTGCAGATACTCGTAGACCCAACACTGGCACTCGGACTAATCATCTTTGCAATTCTTGTAGGGACGATTGCCTCGATGCTTGGAATAGGCGGAGGGATCATCAATACACCCTTGCTGGTCATCGTGTTCATGTTCGGCCCTCGCGAGGCATCCGCAACAGCCCTAGTGGCGGCCATGTTCGTGGCGGTTTCCAGCAGCATCTCATACTACCGCCAGAGCCCTCGTCCAGTGATCTACAAGGCTGGACTCTTTCTCGCAGTAACTACGATTCCCGGATCGCTCACAGGTGTGTGGCTAAAGACGGTCATCACCGACGATCAGATGCTCAGGTACATCTTCGCCATACTGCTCTTTCCGATAGCCTTCAAGATGCTGAATGCACGCAGGAGAGGCCGGTCTGACATGGCCTCCGAGATTCTGGCTTTTGATTTCAACAGCCTCTCTCACAAGAGACTCGCGCTATCGCTGGTGGGAGCATTCGGTGGTGGAGTAATGGCGGGGCTGCTGGGTCTTGGAGGAGGCGTGGTAGTAGTTCCCGTGCTGAGTGTCCTCATGACCCTGCCCATGCACGCGGCAGTGGCAACATCCATGTTCACGATGATATTCACAACGGCCGCAGGAACTGGTCTCAACCTCTATCTCGGACAGGTGGACATTCTCTACGGGGTGCTGCTCGGAATCGGAATGATAGGCGGCGCTCAGATTGGCTCAAAGATTGCGTGTCGAGTGGACTCCGTCCGGCTCAAGCAGGCCTTTGGTCTTGTCTTGATGTTTCCTCTCATCAAGATGGCACGCCTTGGCCAAATGTGGCTAGATCCATCGGGAACAGACTTTGCTCTGGCCCTACTGGGCGACACGCTCTTGTGGCTCACGGTGGTCATTCCAACAGCCATTGTGAGGTTCGTCATACTGCGTCGTGAGAATGGATTGGCAAGAGAGGAGCCGTCTGCGTTTCCTTCTGCAGCTGAGTGAGAAGATAGGAGGTGCGGGCTCCGAAGAGCCCGCTGGAAACTTCGGGAATGAAGCCGAGCTACAGTGTGAAGCCCGTGCTTGTGTCCCCGTCGAACTCCTGGGGTGTATCGCCACCACTGTGTGGGTACGCTTCGAGAGCGTAGTCGAAGCAATCCTCCATCAGTGTGTCCGGATTGCTTCCGAAGTGGTTGATGAGGCCGTACTCCAAGAAGTAGTACGTCCACGCGCCATTCTGGTGAGTGGAATCGTCATATCCGTAGCCGTTCTCCGTGCACGTTGTCGTCATGTAGACGTGAGCACTGTTGGAGAGCGCTTGGATCTCGGGGATGAGTCCACCACTATAACAGTGGTCCACAAAGATGAATATCCTTGCGGCAACCCAAGTCCCCACGATGTCAGCAAGCTCTGTGTCATACAGATTGCCGTCCTCACCGTTCTCCCCGCTATTGCAGTCCCACATGCACAGGTATGACGAGCCATAGCCGTTACCTGAGCCGTGGCCTGAGGTGATGAAGGCCACCTCATCATCTGCGTCAGCCCCGGCAAGCCAGTTCAGTGCGGCCTTGACGTTATACTCCGTCGCAAGGGCGTAATAGGCAGGGTAGTTGGTCTCATGCGTGTCACCCAGAACCCGGATGTAGTCGTACCCCATCACATTCGTGAGGTAGTTGTACCAGTCAGTGGCATCTTCGTCACAGTAGGTCAGATCGCTTATGGCCTCGTAGTCCGAGATCCCAACAATCACGGCCCACTTGTGAACCACGCCATCTCCGCTGCCACCGCCACCACCACTCTCGTAGGTCAGTGTGACGGTCAGCTGATACGAACCTGAGCCACTGTAGGACCGGACCATGATGTACCACGTACCGGCACCCGGGTTATTGTATGTGACATCCTCTCCTCCAGTTGTGTACCCTCTCCAGTCGTAAACACTCGTGGTGGGCTCGGCGCCTAGCCGTCCATACAGGTCATAGTCATTCGAACCGCAGGTCAGCACTGAGTGCATACTCTGACAGTTCTCGTCGACCTGGATGGTCCACATCTCGGTGTCGCCAGTGCCTGAGAGCGAGCTTGAGACAGTTTCGCCGCTGGTGAGCTCATTTGTCGACCCGCCGCCACCACCGCCTGCGTCATAGGTCAGCGTGACAGTGAGATCATACGAACCTGAACCACTGTAGGACCGGACCATGATGTACCACGTACCGGCACCCGGGTTGTCATACGTGACATCCTCACCACCGCTCGTGTAGCCTCTCCAGTCATAGGTCGAGGTTGTAGGCTCAGCACCAAGGCGACCATAGAGGTCATAGTCATTCGAACCGCAGGTCAGCACCGAGTGCATACTCTGACAGTTCTCGTCGACCTGGATGGTCCACATCTCAGTGTCGCCAGTGCCTGAGAGTGAGCTTGTCACGGTTTCACCGCTCGTCAGCTCGTGTGTCGTGGATCCGCCGCCACCACCGGTCTCGTAGTCAATCTGGTCGATAGCAAAGCCCCACTTGGTGACAGAGTAGTCAGTCTTCAGACGAATCTTTATCGTGTCACCGTTGCTGTATGAGGTCCAGCCACCGTTAGAGTACAGACCGGTGAGAGAGTGGAGTGTGTTCCCAGCATAGTCATACACGTACACGTAATCGTAGTTGCTCTCAACGTCGATCTTTGTGAAGTGCACACGTATCTGGGTCGCGCCCTCCTTGGTGATTGTCCAGGTGTGGTCATAGTAGTTCGAGTACGGGTGATCCGACTCAAGTACGTACGACTCCACAGTTCGCGTCACGGTCACCGTTGTGCTCTCGTCTGCCGCATCTGCACTGGGCAGAGCAGCAACCGAGTGCGGAAACATGGCCGCGACAAACATCACCAAGAAACAGGCTGATAGGATGACCAGTTTCCTGTTCATGGAAGTACCACCACGCGATCCGGTCAAACAACCGGAACGATAGTGTGATACAAAGACAAACCAACTTAAATATGTGATGAGTCATTTGTACCAGCACTCTGACCCCAGGCGGCGACCACATAATAGGGTCACGTGTGCATGTCTCTGCCACCAATTCGTAGTATGGGATTCCGTCGATCTCCCCCTCATCGTAGCCAAGCATCAATCGGGTAGCATTATTGTAGGAGGAGATTGCCATTCGACCGTCAGTGATCAGAATGCAGTGGGAAATTGTTTCCAGTATCTTCTCGAAACGTTCACTCTGAACTCTTAGTGCCTCCTCGGCCAGCTTCCGTTCGTGGATGTCAAGAAGAATGCCGGTCAACTCAATTGGTCTACCGGTGGGGTCAGTCCGGCTGACCAGAGTGGAGGTATGGACCCATCTCCCCTCGCTTGTGTTTGTAAGAATTCTGAACTCGGCATCAGTGGCATCTGTGTTCCCGACGAGAAGACTCTCTACGGCCTCCCTGATCCTGTCATGATCATCGGGATGTACAAGCTTGAGGGGTGAGTCTGGAGCTGATTCAGTATCGCCTATCTGGTAGCCAAGATCTGTGGTCCAGTACGGTCCCCGTTCCGCTCTCTGGGTTTCAACATTCCATCTCCATAAGATTGTTCTAACACGGTCGAACACATCCTCAATGACCCTGTGTTCATGAGCATCCTCACATCGTCCCAGAGCAAGTTCGTTCTTCGCAACGTCGAGCTCAACTGGCCACGACCGGCAGCCAATTGGCCTCACACTGACCCGGAGCGTCGCATTCGGGGGGGGCGCCGATTCCCCTCGGAATTGACAGACCTGTGTAGACAGATTGGGCCCCCAACACATCCTTGGAAAAACCCAACAGAAGCTCGAACATGCTATGACCACAAATGGACGATGCGTCAGCGTTGAAGAGAAAGGGTCGTTCCCTTGCTCGCTGCCACGACACTGCTGTCTGCTCCTACAACTAGAATTGGAACCTCGGCTGAAAGAATGGCCTCTCCCATAAAGCCGGTGTCATCTGCCGAGTTGCCGTCCATCGGAGTGTGCCCCCACGAAGCTAAGACCCTAGTCATGGCAGTTTCAGCATATGTGTCTAACAGTAAACAACATAGTTTTCAGACCGTACGAGGAGAGAACAGAAATGCGACAGGCAGGCCTTGAGAGGCTCGCCTGCCGCAGAGCCAGACTATCCCTCAAATGAGAAGTCAGCTGCCTCTTCTGTTTCATCTTCTGGACCCTGCGCATGCAACTGGGCAAGCGCGTTGAAGTCCGGGTCCAAGTCCACCCACTGCAAGACAATCACCGCTAGGAGGATGAACAGCGCCGATATCGGCCCCCAAAGCTGGTATCCCAACGAAACATACTCGCCCGGGTGACCAGGAACCTCAAGAATCTCTGGCAGGTCGAGAATCACACCCATCAATGCTGCAGACGCCGCCTGACAGATGTTGAGCGGAATGGATGGAAAGCCTGTGTAAATGCCTGCGCGGCCCTCACCCGTTATTAGCTCGTCTTTGTGGGCAAAATCTGCATAGATGATGTATGGAAACAGGTAGTAACCGGCGACGGCCGCAGCGACGAGGGCGATGACAACAAACCCGAGCGTCTTGGTCGTGACAAATGCTGTGAAAGGCAATACAACCACAGCCAGCGCCATGGAGGCTTGGAGTGTACGGCGCTTCCCAAATCTGCGTATCCCCCACATCCAAATCAGGAAGAATGTGAACACAACCCCCAGCAGCTCAAGCCCAAAAATGAGAAGGTCAACCATCCCGAACCTGAGATAGTCGTTCACGTACGGAAACGCCATGGATGTAATCATCGCAAAACCGACCGACAGAAGGCCCTGAGCCACCAGCCATCCTACAAAGTCGCGATTCTGTAGGGCAATGCTCAGATCCTTTCTGAGGCTTGGCTGGGGTATGAACTTCCCCTCTCTGTGTAGAAAAGCGAGAGGTGGAATGAACCCGATGATCTCAATCGCCATCATGACGAATATTATCATCAGTATCTCTGGCGGCAATCCCCATCCTGTCGACAGTCCAGCGAGCAGAGATGTGGCAATGGTGCCAACAATGAATGCCAAGAAGTTTGCCACGTTCTGCCAGCTTGACACGGAGGGGCGCTCCTCGGGCTCCGTCAACTCAGGCATCCAAGATTGAAACGGCGTTGTCACCATTCCATAGAACATCTTGAACACGCTCAGCGTCACCGTGGCGTAGATGAAGAGACCAAAGGTGTCTGTGGGACTGACAAACCAGTGTGGCGTAAAGACCAGCAGGAACGAGATCGCCATCAGTGGTGCGCCAACCATGACGTATGGCTTGCGTCGGCCCCATCTGGTCACAGTCCTGTCGCTCAGGTGACCAAACCCAAGTTGGGCGGCCGCAATTACGAGATAGCTAGTCGCCAGCGAGATCCCCGTATAGATACCGGGAAGGTCCTGAAGGGAATAGTAGAACAGGGCCGTCGCCAGCGAGATCATGTCCAGCATCATGCTGGGGCCCAGACGGGCCATCCCAAAGTATATCTTCTGAAGACGTGTCAGCATCCAACCCACATCCTCGTTCGCGAACACAAACGGTGTGAGCAAACTGGGTCTTAAGCGCCCCGATGACCGGACCGGGACTGTTCTACCATCCAATTGGAACAACTTGCACGTTGTGTGTCTGAGAGGCTATACTCGAAGCGACTTCAGGCCGGCAATCAGACCGCGACGCAGAGTTCGTTTCTTTGCCTCCTTGTACGAGATGTCGCCGAGAATCATCTTCGCAACCGTGTCACGCGTGGGCTCGTCTGCTATCATCATCTTCACGACGAGTTCCATCCTGCGAATGGACTTGTATACGAGATCGGCGAGGGAAAGTCCGGAGCCCACCATGTCACGACCGAAATCGTCCATCCATCGGGCCTTGTAGGCAGAAACAAGGTCAGAGTCCAGTGTTCCTTCCATTTCGTCAATTATCGTCTGAACCGCAATCTTGGCACTTCTCATACCATATGAGATTCCTTCGCCAGTCACCGGGGAAACAAACCCTCCCGCATCACCTGCCAGCAAGACTCGGCCTATCCCTATTGGCTCGAACGGCTTCCTGAATGGGATGGCTGCCGGAATTCCCTGCGTTGGGTCATAATCCTCAGGAAGCATTTTGAGCCCCTTCAGCGAGGCCACGAAGTCGGCGAATATCTCGAACTGATTCTTGTCAGGCTTGTATTTGTTGCTGAACCCGATGCCCACATTTATCGAGTTGCGCTTGGGAAACACCCAGCCGTATCCCCTGGGCACGACTCCAAAGAATATGTGAAGCCCTCTCACCGTCCCCGTCAACTCATCGATAAGAGCATCGTCCATTGGGGTCTCGGCACACACTGTGCGAGCCATGTAGTCGTAGGGCTGAGTAAAGCCGAGCTTCTTCTTGTAGGACCTCAGACCAGTTCCATCCGCGATCACGACATATTTCGCTGAAAGGGATTCACCATCACGAACGTCTACGATGACCTGTTCGTCCTTCGGAGTCACGTCTGTCACCATTGTTTCCTCTCGGAACTCCGCACCAGCGTCAGCGGCGTCGAGGGCCATCATATGATCCCATTCTTTTCGAATGATGAAGTGAAGGTCGTGGTCTGACATATACTCGCAACTTCGAAGTGATGGCGAGTACACGACCAACCTTCGACCGATACAGTTGATGGCCTTCTCCGCCTTGGGTCCCAGCATGTCGAGGACTTTGTACGACAGTGCTCCTCCGCAGGACTTGTGACGCGGAAACTTCGCCTTGTCAAGAAACGTCACATCCAGTCCGGCCCTAGCAGCAAAGAGGGCAGCTGTGCTGCCTGCCGGGCCGGCTCCCACAACTATCAGATCTTTCATGGCCTCTCGCACACAGGAGCATACTTCCTTCTAATATCCAGTTCGGTTCTTCAGACACGGCTTACACTGGAATATCTTGATCCTCATACTTCGCCGGGTCCGCGTCGAAGGTCTGCTTGCAGTACGGATTGCAGAAGTAGTAACGCCTGCCATTGTAGTCGGAGTACAGAGTGGCTGTCGCTATGTCTACCTTCATCTTGCAGATGGGGTCAATCGCCAGCTTCTTTTCAGGTTCATGCGGCTTCGCGCTGCTCGCGGTCATTGCAGGTGGACGAAACCAGTTCAGTGTCAGAGCATTGCTCACAACGCTCACAGAAGACAGGGCCATGGCCAGACCTGCAAACTCAGGACGCAGAGCAATCCCGGCCACGGGATATAGCAGGCCGGCCGCGATTGGTAGGAGAATCATGTTGTAAATCAGAGCCCAAAAGAAACCCTGCTTGATCTTGCTGACCGTCTTCCTGCCGAGATCTATGGCAGTTACCACATCACGCAGATCGTCCCTGACAAGCACAATGTCGCCGGTCTCAACAGACACATCCGTACCAGAGCCAAGGGCGATCCCAACATCGGCCTGAGCAAGCGCAGGTGCGTCGTTCACGCCGTCACCCACGAAGGCCACTGTTCGGCCCGTGCCTTGGAGTTCGCGAACCTTTAGAGCCTTGTCCGCAGGCATGACTTCCGCCATGACGTTCTCTATACCCAAGACAGATGCTATGGCTTGAGCAGTCGCCTCGCGATCGCCTGTGATCATCCACACATCTATTCGCTCCCCTTCAAGGGCCCTCACCGCCTCTGCAGAACCGTCCTTCAGCTTGTCGGCAATACCGAGAACCCCGACAGAGTCTCCGCCACGTGCGACATAGACCGTGGTCTTGCCCTGCGACTCAAGTGCAAGACCGTGATTGGCAAGAAAGGATACATCGACACCTTCCGACTTCAGAAAATGCGCTGTTCCAACGACAATTTTGGTTCCCTCGATCACACCGCGGACTCCCTTTCCGGACACGGCCTCAAAGTCCTCAACCGGGACAATCTCAACACCGTGCTCCTCGGCGTAGCGGACGATTGCCTCGGCCAATGGATGCTCGCTGTTCTTCTCCACGGAGGCTGCAAGACTCAAGAGCTCTTCCTGTGACATACTCTCCGAGGGCGCTATGTCGGTGACCGTGGGATGGCCAATCGTCAGCGTTCCCGTCTTGTCGAAGACTATCGTGTCAATCTCAGGGATGGCCTCCAACGACTCACCGCTCTTGATTAGAATTCCCAGACTAGCACCTTTACCTAGGCCCACCATTATGGCCGTCGGGGTGGCAAGTCCTAAGGCGCACGGACAGGCAGCAACAAGCACTGCGATCATGAAGCTGAGTGCCTGCGTCCAGTGGGCGCCACCTATGAACAGCCAACCCACAAAGGTCACGGCGGCTGTCAGCAGAACGAGAGGTGTGAAGATCTCAGCGATAGCATCAGCCTTCCTCTGAATAGGTGGCTTTGATGTCTGAGCCTCCTCTATCAGACGCACGATCTGTGCCAGTACGGTATCACGTCCGACCTTCTCGGCACGAACCTTCAGTACTCCGTTCTTGTTGATAGTGGCTCCGACGACTCGATCACCAACACTCTTCTTCGCGGGTATGGGCTCCCCCGTAATCATGGACTCATCGACCGTTGACCTTCCTTCCACTACGACACCATCAACTGGAATCTTGTCTCCTGGCCGCACGAGGACAACGTCCCCCACCTCAACATCGTCGATTGGAATGATTATCTCCTCACCGTCACGGACTACAACTGCTACGCGCGCCTGCAAGTCCATCAACGCACGGATTGCATTTGAGGTCCTGCCCTTGGCCACCGCCTCAAGTGTCCGGCCGAGCAGAATGAACGTGATGAGGAGTACTGACGTATCGTAGAATGCCATGAACTCTGTGAGCACAAATGTTGCAGCCACGGAGTAGAAGTATGCAACACTAGTTCCCAGCATTATCAGGGTGTCCATGTTCGTCTTTCCGTGCCTGAGAACCTTCAGACTAGACGTGTAGAACGGGTATCCGGCAACAAACTGCACAGGCGTGGCCAGAACGAACATCACAATTTCAGGCTCAATCCATGCTGGCAGTAGCCAGCTGAACACTCCGAAAGACAGCAAGACAACTGGTACGGAGAAGACCATAGAGAAGACGAGCAACCGTGAGTAGTACCTGATCTCCTTTCCACGAGAGTAGGCCTCACGGTCTGGCGACTCCTCGGGTACACTCGCCTCGAAGTCAAGTGAGCGAATGACCCGGCGAATCTGCTTCGGTGTCGTCAACTCCTCATCGTATTCGACGATGAGCGTGTCCGAGTCCGGGAACTCATTGACCGTAATCACGCCCATGACTTGGGACACAGCACCCTTGATTTCCTCCCACTGCGAACGTCTCGGAGAGGGGGAAATCGTGAGGCTCATGGTAGGTCGCACTGGTCTGTAACCGGTGACCTCAACGGCCTCCTCAAGCTGGGACCTGTCTACCCGTCGCGGGTCGTACTCTACAACTGCCTTCCCATCCAGCAGACTGACGGTCGCCCGAATGACGCCGTCCTTGCTAAGAAGTGACTTCTCAATTGACGCCACGCAGGAGGCGCAGTGCATTCCTTCAATCCTTAGAGATAGTCTGGTTGCGTCCCTAGGCCGTTCGGAGTCGCTCATTCGTCACACATCGTTCACAATTGTTAAGGCACTGTATATTAGTGCGTCGATGAGAGCATAGAATGAACAGGGCGTCGAGCAGCGGCTGATAGTTTGGACAATCTTGGGCACCGAGGACTAAGACACCCCATGACATGGCATCACTAACGTCCTCCAATACCCTACCGTCATACTAGTTTCGTCCACCAGCTCACTGATGTTGTTGATACTATCTCTCTCCGCTATATTGTCAGTATCTGCTGCTCCTCGTCGACCTGGTGTGTGTGCGAGGACCATCCGCCGCTGGGACTCAGGAGGTCAACTCCATTGCCCTCGTACTGGAATGTGTGGAGTTCAAGTAGCGCAAGTGGGAGCAGATGGTCGAAAGATGACCTCTATTGTCCTCACTGCGGTAGCGAGCTCCACGCAGATGTGAACGCCGCGAGGAACATCATTGAGGTTCAACAGCCCAGTACCGTTGCTGGGCGGACAGGGACCTAGTGTCCAAAATCGTTCAAATCACAATCAACGGTGGCTCACGTGACAGGACACACTACCCGATATAGTGCTCGCTCTTGTCATCCTCAGCGTCGGACATCATTTGAAGAAGTTTTGAGAACGCCTCATGGATGTTTTCACCGGTCTTTGCGGAAGTCTCGATAAAGACAGCGGGGACATCGAGCTTCTGCATGAAATACTCAGCGAAGCGCTGTCCCTCCTCAGTCGACACCTGTTCCGACTGGGGGTACTGATCACGCAGGTCTATCTTGTTGCCGATTATTATGGTCGGAGGAAGGCGTCCCATGTTTCGGTAGGCCTCTACGAGCCACTTAGAGGCATTGTCAAAGGAGTCACGGTCCACAACAGAGTAGACCAGCAGGATTCCATTGGAGCCGTGGTAGTAATGACCACGCACCTTCTCGAATGTGGGCTGTCCGGCAAGATCCCAGATGACAAACTTGATGACTTCATTCCTGAAGAGCACTCGTTTTGTCGCGAGGTCGACGCCAATCGTCGCGAGGTGCCCCTCGATAAAATCCTCTCCGAGATAGTTGCGTCTGATACTCGTCTTGCCTACAGCACCATCACCAATCAAGACGGCCTTCAATATCTTGCTTCCGTCGTCCTGATCTCTCAACCTGTACACTTCTCCCAGTTCGCCTGTGGGCGAACGTGCCGTCGTCCGGGCTGCAAGGTTGCTACTCACTCCGCTCCCTAGCGGCCAGGAATAGGGACTCGCAGGATGCCACATAAGGTTACCGTTGTTGCACGGCGACGCTTGTGTAGAAATGGAAACAGCGCCAAGGCAGGAGCATCCCAGCTCGCCTGTGGGTATCCCAGCTCTCCAAGGGAGCGGGAGTTCGCACTATCAAATAGATACCACAGGAAATCACAAAAGGGGGATGCCGAGCCTTGGTGAATGGACAATGGTCGAGTTATTCTTTGGAAGCCTGACACTCTACGACGCGTTCATGGGAGTGCTCACAGGGGTCGCAGGTGGGGCAGTGCTTGCGGCAGCGTACTTGATGTCAAGGCGGGGCATCGCTCACTGGAAAGCAAGAAAGCTTGTTCATGTGACCATGGCTACTGTGATAGCTTTGACAATTGTTAACTATTCCAACCTGAGTGGACCAGCGTTCGCTGCAGGAGTCTTCCTCACTGTTCTGTTCTATGCGTGGGCACACAAAAGGTCCCTCATTTCAGAGCTGCTGGTGGCAGGGAGTAGAGAGAACGAAACAAAACTTAATACATTCGTGTCCGGCTTCATGGGAATTGTGGGCTTTGCAGTGGCATTCCTCGTCTTCTTTTCAGAGCCGGGAATATTCGTTGCAGCCATACTTGCAGTCGCATGGGCCGACGGAGCAGGTGAGATTATCGGGCGCACATGCGGCGGGAGGCTCTTTGGAATAAGAATCCGCAATAAGACGGTGGAGGGAACCATTGGCGTATTCTTCTTCTCGACAATCTCGGTCGTCTTCGCACTCGTTTCGTTCTCAACGGTGAACCCAGTGACAGTCTTACCCCAGATAGTCGCCATAGCTGCAATCGTCACGGTCACTGAAGCTGTCAGCACAAGGTGGCTCGATAACTTTCTGATACCAATTGTGACATCATTCGCGATGTGGCTTCTTGTCTTCCCAACCATGCCGCTCTTTCTTCCGCCTTGATAACAGTTCAGAGACGAACTTCGTCCCATAGACTGGAGCGTTCGATACCTGAGTCCCCGAGCTCACAGACGAGTTTGAGTTCACTGAGCACGGAGGCCCATCCAATGTCGTACCCGATGACATCCTCGGGACGCCTGAAACCGTAGTGGTGAAGCACGACCAGGGTCTTGTCCTCGACGGGCTCGAACCTGATGTTGACACGGGTCTCGGGCTCGTCACCATACACCCACGTGAACTCAATCTCTTGATCCTGCTCCATTCTTGTGAACACGACTGGACCTCGACCTTCAGCCCACCAAGTGTAGATACCGCCGTATCGTGCGTCCACCACCGGACGCTCGATGCCGATGAAGTGCCTCAGCTTCTCGGGGTTTGTCCAGACATCGAACGGCAGCGACGGCGGTGCGTCGATGAGCACCGACTGGCGGACCTCAGTTGGGTCATACCTAGTAATCCGGAGGGGGTGATACTTTGAATAGTCGAAACGCAGAGCTGGTGCGCCAAGCTCTATCACAGACCGCAAGTTGGCCAGAAGGAGGGTCCAGTGCTCAGGAAGATGAAGTTCTCTCGCAGAGGACGGGATTGCACCATGCCTCACTTCTATCAGCGTACCAGGAGGAATCTGACTAAGCTTGACAACAGCAAGAGTGTCTGTCCCGAGGATGGGCCACGTGAACAGGATACCTTCTTTCTCGCGAATCCGCTTTATCTCCCAGCGCCCTGCAATCTCTGGACTTGTGGGGGCGTTCGGGCCCTGAAACGCTATCTGGCCGCCTTCTTTCACTTCTGCACTTATCTCGTTGCCCAGCCACTGCAGCATCAGAATGGGATCAACGAATTTCTCCCAGACCTCTTCAACAGGTCTGTAGATACGTACGGCCATCCTTATCAGAGGAAGAACATCCCCCGTCCTCTCGCCTTGCATTGGGATACCTCCTAGATTATTTTGTTCTGGAACAGTTGCTTATCAGCATGTCGGATGGTCGAAAGAAGACCAGCAGGGTCCTCCTTCACAGATGACAGGGATGGTGCTGGATTTGGACAAAGAAAGAGGGTGGGGACGGGCCATGCGCCCGCCCTTGGTTCACTCCATTGTGGTGTACACGGGCCACTTGCGCCACAGATAGGCAAAGACAAGTTCCACCCAGAGCAGTACTAACATGAATGCTGTCGGGTTGTCGGTGAATGGGTCCCCCGAGAAACCGATGAACGGCGCAATGAGATAGAAGCCAAAGAAGAAGATTGTGCCCAGAATCACGACCGTCACAAGGCGAATGAACAGGTTGACCTTCTGGCTATATCCCTTCGGCCAGTTGTCGAAGAATAGAGCTACCACGATGACAGCCGCAATGAGCCAGTCGGCGTAGACTACGTTCCAGATACCAACTGCCGCCACCTCAGCGCCGGGTGCCGGAGCAGGGTAGAACATCAAGAAGATGGGCAATGTTACCATGAAGCCAACTATTCCCGCGACGAATACCCAGACAAAGCCAAGGATGACGCAGCCCACGAATGCAACAATACCGATGATTGGCTGGCGTCCCGCTCGGCTCCACGGCGCATACTCAAAGACCATCAACGTCAAGAGAGAGAAGAATATGATCCACTGGGTCCAAGCCATGTTGATGCCATATTGCGGCAGGACCCATGTCAACGGATCCGCCAGCGTCGCAGATGGGTTGCCATAGGGATAGAACAGCAAGAACCAGGCAACGAGAGTAATGACCCAACCCAGTATGAACACACGAACGCCCCTCCCGGGCTGCTTGCGATCAAACCATGGCCAGTACATAGTGCCTGCCAGCCACAGCACAGCAAACGAGAAGCACGATGCAGAGAGCGCGCCAAAGATAGCCCAACCCACTGCGACTGCAGTCGTCGTGTCGGAGATTCCGATTGCAGAACCATAGATGACTCCGAAGAATGATGCCAAGTAGAAGAAGAGGAACGCAACTACTACGTTTACAATCGTCGATGCAAGACCGACCTTCCACGGTGTCCGTAGTTTGTCATAGAACGGCCAGTTCTCAAACCATATCGAGAACAGGACGCTCATCAGACCGAAGCCGCCGAGCAGCGAGCCCATGATGCTCATGCCGGGGATCAGCCACACGAGAATCGTCACTACGAGTGTTATCACCAACGAGACCAGCCCGGCCACAGGTTGCTTCCAGCGCGGAAGCACAACCACGGGAGCCTCATCGGCCTCAGGAATACCTACCTTTTCACCAGACAAAGCCATTATGTTACACCTCAAGCCTGTATTTTTCGGTCGAAGTTCAGAGGCGGCATCCTACTAAAACGCATCGCCTGCCTTCTGCTGCTGGCCGCAGAGCATTAATACTAGGGTCGACAGAACCTCTCGGTGGTGAGCCGGTTGGAAACGCTAGAGCACGGAACAACGAGAATTGCCTACGAGTTGACAGGCAACGAAAATGGCCCGCGAGTCGTTCTTCTCCACGGACTCTTCTTGAACTCTGATTGTTGGAAGTACCAGATTGAGGCACTTCAACAAGACTATCGCGTTCTGAGGTTCGATCTGTATGGTCACGGACGCTCCCTTATCCCTCATAAACGCTTCACCATTCGTAATTACGTCACTGACATGGAAATTCTTCTGAAACACATTGGCTGGGACTCGGACCTCAATCTCGTGGGCCACTCGTTAGGGGGAATGGTGGCGCTCGTCTATGCGCTTGAACATAGAAGCGCCGTAAGAAGAATGGTGGTGGCCAGTTCCTACTGCTTTGTCAGCAATGAGGCGATGACAGATGTCCTTGGAAGAGTCAAGAGCAACAAGCTTGAGAAGTTCGCTCTTGGAATCGGAAAGCGGGGGCTGTCGCCGTATGACGAGGAGAAGGCAAGATGGCTGGCGGAGATGGTCACACGGTACATGACTCAGAAGGACGCCCTGTATGCGACGGCCGCATCAGCGGGGTTCAACATCTGTGAGAGCCTCAGGGACCTTGACGTGCCAGTCTTACTGATTGTGGGCGAGAAGGACATAACAACTCCGGTGTGGGCGTCAGAGATGTTGCACGAGTGGCTACCGGACTCAGAGATAGTGATAGTGAAGGGCGCTGGGCATCTTGTCATTGTCGACCACCCAGATGAGTTCAACCAGCACATGCTCGCCTTCTTGTCAGGCGAGTGACGGAGGTCACGAGCAATATCTCGTGGGATCACTCCATCAGCTTGACGAGCGCCTCGCCGT
>Ga0164318_10001335_pt1 | contig 21738 bp, 18 predicted proteins | sample GuaBasSedimGuay9_FD_113734 | JGI IMG/M metagenome (GOLD analysis project Ga0164318, IMG submission 113734) | Subseafloor sediment microbial communities from Guaymas Basin, Gulf of California, Mexico - Guay9, Core 4571-4, 0-3 cm | ecosystem: Environmental > Aquatic > Marine > Hydrothermal vents... | reverse complement strand
TCACCCATTTTAAATTCTTTATCGAGAAAATGGATATTCTGCATTTTTTCAAACGGCTTAAACCCGTGTTTTGGGTGTAGCAGCCTATTTATCTCTGTTTTAACCCGACTGAGCACCTGCTTATCCGCTACCAATTTATCATCTTCCTGATTTCCAGAGTCCAATTTATCCTTAATAAACTCACGCAGTTGTTCAAAATCCGGAACAATCAGTGCTCCAAGACCCTTTTTATCCTGCCCGACCAGAACCGCATCACTGATAAATGGTAGTTTTGTGATTTCCGATTCGATCCGGCTCGGGTCGATATTTTCCCCACTCGCCAGGACGATAATCTCTTTTGAACGCCCGGTAATCACCAATTCTCCAGTCACTGTCAATTTACCAAGATCGCCGGTTTTAAAATAACCATCGACGGTAAATGCTTTAACGTTTTCTTCCTCATTTTTATAATACCCGGGGAAAACCTGCTCCCCCTTAAGCTGGATTTCACCAACTTCACCAGCAGGCAATGTCTCGCCAGCTTCACCTACTATTCTTAAATCTGTATTTTTAGTCGGTGGTCCCAGCGTCCCAAAAACTTCACAACTGACCGATCGACCGGCAATCGCAGGAGCACATTCGGTCATCCCGTAAGCGTTGACAATCCGGATCCCGATGGCATCAATCCATTCATCCAGATAGGGTGGAAGGCTTCCTCCACCACTGATCGCCATGCGCAATCGTCCACCAAACTTTTCCTGCACCAGACGTAACTTCTTTTTTGCCAGAAGATTCAATGGTGCCAACAAAATCAACTTAACCAGTGCCGAGAATTTCTGCCAGGTACGACATAAGAAAGATACTCGATGATAAACAGGCAACTGGTTATGAAACATCCGGCGAAAGTAGTTATAACGAGCGGATGTCCTGACCAAAATTTTAAATATTCGGGCTTTGCGTGGATCCTCTTTTTCGAGTTTTTGATTAATTTTGCTGTACATCGACTCCCACAGCCGTGGGACCGTTGCAACCATGGTCGGCTGGTATTTCTCCAGATCTGCGGCAAAGGTTTTGACCGAAGAGTAGACAATGCAGCAACCCTTCGACAGGGCGACATACTCTGCAGCGCGTTCAAAAATATGCCAGCTGGGTAAAATAGAGACCCAGCGATCATCCCCCTTAAGGTCAATCAATTCGGGCAAGGTGTTAACGTTATACATAATGTTGCGATGAGTCAGGAGAACCCCTTTCGGCACTCCGGTCGTCCCGGAAGTATAAATCAAGGTAAATACATCGTCCAGATTGAGAGCATACCGCTGGGCAATAAAATTTTCCGTATCGATCGCACCGATTTTCCGGTTCTTGAGGATGTCGTTGTAACTGTAGATTTGATCAAACCAGCGGTGGGTCTTACCCCCTTCAATAATAAAAATAGATTTAAGGTTTTTCAGCCCTTTGAGCATTTTTTCATGCGCTCTAAGGAGCTGCTCTGTCTCCAGAACCAGAAATTCACAGTCAGCATGTTGCAGAATAAATTCAAGTTCACGGGTGGGGGTATCGCTACCGCGTGGGACACTGATTGCACCCAGAGAAACAAGTGCAAAGTCAGTCACCATCCAGCCATAACGATTATCGGAGAGGAGCATCACCTTGCTCCCCTTACCCACCTTTCGCGACTTAAAAGCCTTGGCAAGAATCAGGGCATCATCAAACAGTTTTGCGTAGCTGACCTCGAATTCGGTATTATCAGCCCGATAAATAAAGACCGTACGTTCCCGATATTCTTGACAGCTGTTCAGCAGCATGTCAAAAAGTGTCCCTTTACGCAGCACCATATCCTCCATCTGTAACCACCCTTCCAAAGGTTTTCAACAAAAGCTTATTTGTTAATGTAACATTCAATTGAATTTGATTCGAGTTTTTCTAGGAGGTTGTTGATTAGATGGTCTCCCAGCTGACATAAAAAAAAGGGACCACAAAGTGGTCCCAGTGACGAGGGAGTCGTCGGGAATTCATAACAATGTACAGATAGCTGTACATCTGCCGGGCGGAGAACCGGCCTACATTACATATGATACTGTTGCCGCCCTTAAAACCGGGACGGGTAAATAGGGTCGAGGAGTGATCTCAATCCACTCGACGACGGAGGAAAGTCGGAATGTCAAATTGTTCATCATCAACAAAAAAGTCGTGATTGGGATTTGATAACTCACGAGCTCTGCGACTGTTCGAAGTCACAGGCTGTTGTTTACGAATGTGTGTCGGCACATCCAGATTGGTGTTGGCACTGATCTGCGCCAGAGTTTGCGCACGGTCATCAACAAGGTCGATAATCGCGTCTTGTTCCTCAAAGCTTTCGCCAAATCCGGTAGCGATAGCAGTAATTTTAATTTTGTCGCCCAACTCTTCATCGATCACTAAACCGACGATAATGTTGGCATCCTCATGAACTTTTTCATGGATAATGGTTGAAGCCTCCTCAAATTCCTCCATGGTCATACTTGAAGAACCTGAAATATTCACCAGCACTCCCATAGCACCGGAGATATCGACCTCCTCCAGGAGGGGACTGCTGATGGCATTATGTGCCGCCTCTGCCGCACGCCGCTCACCTTCAGCGATACCAATTCCCATCATTGCCATACCGTGATTGCTCATCACCGTTCTAACGTCAGCAAAGTCAACGTTGATCAACCCTTCGGTTGTAATCAAATCAGAAATTCCCTGAACCGCCTGGCGCAAAACATCATCTGCTGGCTTGAATGCATCAAGAATACTCATCTTGGAACCGGCCAAACCAAGCAACCGATCATTAGGGACAACCACCAGTGAATCAACAACCTCACGGAGCTCGGCAATACCTGCCTCAGCCCGCTTCATCCGCTGACGACCTTCACGGGTAAACGGTTTAGTGACAACTCCGACAGTCAGAGCGCCGGCCTCTTTAGCTGCCGCGGCGATGATAGGTGCGGCTCCGGTTCCGGTTCCGCCGCCCATCCCTGCAGCGACAAAAATCATGTCGGCACCTTCAAACATCTCAACCAGCCGCTGTTTATCTTCTTCAGCAGCCTGACGACCAATTTCGGGATTTGCCCCGGCGCCGAGACCTTTGGTCAGATGACCGCCCAACTGAATTTTCATCGATGCTTCACTACGGCGTAGTGCCTGCGCATCGGTATTCGCAGTGAGGAATTCTACCCCCTCAACATTGCTGAGGATCATGGTATTGACGGCGTTTCCGCCACCCCCACCAACTCCAATAACTTTAATTTTTGCCGCTTGGTCTAATTCGGCCTCAAACTGAAACATGACTCCCTCTTGACTAGGCATAATGCCTCCCTGATGTTGCGTTTCCGACTTCTCCGCGAACCCGAAAACTAGTTATATTTAAGTATCCTCAATATACCAAAATTATATTTATTTGACAAGTAATTATCATATAATTATCAATCAAAAAAATTCACCGAACCACTCTTTCATCCGCGTCGAAACACGCTCAAACACATTCTTTTCACCGATTTTAAAACTCTGTGTTTTGGTGTTCATACTTCCATACTTCACCAAACCAACACCGGTTGCATAAATGGGTGAATTGACGACGTCAGTTAACCCACCGATATCGAGAGGATTACCGCGACGGACCGGTAGGTTGAAAATTTGCTCTGCCAGTTCCGGCATCCCGGGTAATATTGCGCTACCACCGGTAATGACAATTCCTGAAGCAATCAAATCTCCATAACCGCTTTTACTGATTTCCCGATTGACCAATGAAAATATTTCTTCAACTCTCGGCTCAAGAATTTCAGCGAGCAATTGGCGTGATAATATTCGTGCCTCACGTCCACCGACCGATGGAACTTCGATGGTTTCATCTTTCCCAACCATTGAAGTAAGACAACACCCGTAGGCTTGCTTAATTTTTTCCGCTTCTGTCATTGGCGTACGCAAACCCACTGCGATATCATTAGTCAGATGATCACCACCGATCGACAGGACCGAAGTATGTTTAATCGCCCCTTCAGAAAAGATCGCAATATCAGCCGTCCCGCCACCGATATCAACCAATGCGACACCGAGATCTTTCTCATCGGAGGAAAGAACTGCCTCGCTGCTGGCCAACTGCTCAAGAACAATATCCGCAACATCGGTCCCCGCCCGGTTACAGCTCTTGATAATATTCTGGGCACTTGCGACTGCGCCGGTGACAATATGAACTTTTGCCTCCAGGCGGACACCGCTCATTCCTAATGGCTCACGGATACCATCCTGATCATCAATGATAAATTCTTGCGGCAGAATGTGCATAACCTCACGATCCATCGGAATCGCAATCGCCTTGGCCGCATCAATCACCCGCTGCACATCTTCACTGGTGACCTCCCGATTCTTGATTGCGATCACCCCCTGGGAATTCAACCCCCTGATGTGACCTCCGGCAATCCCGGCAAATACCGACTTAATTTCACAGCCGGCCATCAACTCGGCCTCTCGAATTGCCTTCTGAATCGCTGCAACAGTGCTCTCGATGTTGATGACAACACCCTTACGTAACCCCTTTGACGGACTCGTCCCGATACCGACGACTTCTAAACCTTCCTCGGTCATATTACCGACAATACAGCAGATTTTTGTCGTACCAATATCGAGCCCAACAATTAAATTTTCTGATCTTCTACTCATGACACCCCCTTGGTATCAGCCTTTGGCCATTTGTTTTGGCCGTTCAATTCTCACAATGACTTTCTCTTCAACATTCAAATCGATATATTCAAGCATTTTCAGTTTCGGCCGCAGTTGGGCATAAATTCGCTCCAATCGGCTTAGTTTGCGGTCATAATCAGCAGTGCCCATTTTAATCTTGACCCCCCCGTCCAGGGTAAACAGTGACAAATCACCACCCTCTTCAAAATGAACTTCTGAAATCTGGTTGAGGCCAAACAGGTCACGCCTGCTCAAGCTGCTTAACAAAGCGACAACCCGCTTCAATTGTTGTCCATATTCACCGTTATGAGCCTGAACTTTTGCATAATCGAACCCCGTAATAACCGGATAATCCAGATTGTCTGTCGCATCCAGAACTTTGAAGATCTCCCCCTGTTTGCCCAGGTAATAGAGATAACCGAGGTTTACAATAGCCACCGGCTCTCTCTCTTCAATATTGATCACCACCTGTCGGGGAAAGATTCTTCGAACTCGGGTCGTATCCACCCACGGGTTCTCTTCTATCTTTCGCCCGATCAAGCCAAGATCAAGAGTAAATGTATTTATCCCAATCTCAATATCAGAAAGTGCCACCACCTGCTCCCCCTTGAGCCGACTGTTCCCTTTGACGACAACCTGTTCAACCCGAAACAAATCTGAAGCCAACAACAATTGGGTGACAAAAAAACCTCCAACCAACAGCAGGGCGCCACTGAAAAGGGTCACTCCAATTCGCAAGCTGCGGTGCAATATTTTGCGCCAGCTTAACGGCTTAGACTTCTTCTTTCGTCGGTTCAGCCGAACTTTTTTTGTGGTATTCTGATTTCTTTTCAGATCACGCATACAACCACTCTTATTTATCTAAATCGGCATCAAGCAATATCATCTCAACCAATTGGGCAAAATCGATCCCGGCAGCCTGAGCTGCTTTCGGCAACAAACTGGTTTCAGTCATCCCCGGAATGGTATTCACCTCAATACAATAAAACTCACCCTGACGAAGCATAAAATCAACCCGCGCCGCCCCTCGACAACCGACAACCCGACACGCTTTAACCGCTGCCTGCTGAACCAACTGATAGACATCTTTGTCGATGGGCGCAGGTAGTAAATACTCAGTATCCCCGGAATTATATTTGGCCTGATAATCATAAAAGCCACTTTTTGGGACGATCTTAATCACCGGCAGGGCTCTACCATTGAGCACCGAGACAGTTAACTCAGAACCCTCAATAAAATCTTCCACCAATACCGTCCCATCCAGATTGGATGCCAGTTCAATTCCGGCGCGTAATTCTTCTCTATTTTCAGCGATGGTAATCCCGATGGTTGACCCTTCACGAGAGGGCTTAACCACCGCCGGTAAATGGTGACACCGCTCAAGCAGATCGGTCATTGAATCTCCGTCACGCATAAAATTAAATTCAGGAGTCGGCAACTGATGGTAAAGAAAAAATTGCTTTGTCATCACCTTGTCAATGGCCAGGCTGGATGCCAAGACGCCGCTGCCGGTGTAGGGAATCTGCAACATTTCCAGCAGCCCCTGAACCCGGCCATCCTCACCAAACCGGCCATGCAACGCAATAAAAGCGATCTCTATACCGGCTTGCTGCAATTGTTGTGGCAAATTCTTCTGCACATCGATTGCCACAGCAGCGTAACCAAGCTGTTGTAGTGCTTGCAGTGCAGCATTTCCAGTTTTCAGAGAGATTTCCCGCTCAGCTGACATACCGCCAAGCAAAACACCAATCTTTTTTGCAGCCATCTCTTTAGCCGAGAAACAACTCATCCTTCAACAACCCTCTTGCGTAATTTTTCCGCTAACAAGGGACAAACCTGATTAACATTCCCCGCTCCCAGGGTTATCACCATATCACCGGGTTCAACGACCTCTGCTACGTACTCAGCGACCTCTTCCAGAGAGGTCCGGTATTTAACCGCTTTGTGTCCGTGTTCAATAATCCCTTGAGCCAATGCGTCCCCGGTGGCCCCCTCAATGGGTGCTTCGCCAGCAGCATAAACTTCCGTAACCACGAGCAGATCCGCCTGATAAAACGCCGTCAAAAAATCCTCAAACAACGCTTCAGTCCGGGTATAACGATGGGGTTGGAAAACCGCGATGACCCGCTTGTTCCAGCCACTTTTTGCGGCACTCAGAGTTGCTTCAATCTCAACCGGATGGTGGCCGTAATCATCAATAATCATGATATTGTCGATTTCATCCCGCAATTCAAAGCGGCGTTGCAAACCGCCAAAATTTCGAAATCCGCCAATGATGGTCTGAAACGGGATTTCCAGTTCATAAGCAACCGCAAGGACCGACAGGGCATTCAAAACATTGTGGCGACCGGGCATCCTGAAAGAGATTCTTCCCAGCTCTTCCCCTTGATAAAAAGCACTGAAACTGGTCCGTCCCTGCCGGTGCTGAATATCTTCGGCATGAAAATCTGCCTGACTGGTCAACCCATAGGTGATAAAACGTTTTTTAACCTGGGGAAGGATATCTTGAATATTTCGATCATCAAGACAGAGGACCGCGCGACCATAAAAAGGGATCTTATTAATAAAATCGACAAAGATCTGTTTTATTTCATCAATTCCCGAATAAAAGTCGAGGTGATCAGCATCAATATTGGTGACAACCGCAATGGTTGGAGAGAGGTGCATAAATGAGCCATCAGACTCATCGGCTTCAGCGACCAGAAATTTACCTCGTCCTAGTTTGGCGTTGGAACCAAAGGCGTCAAGTTTACCCCCGATCACCGCCGTAGGATCGATCCCGGCATGGTGCAACACCACTGACATCATACTTGTGGTGGTCGTTTTGCCATGTGTTCCGGCAATCGCAATCCCATATTTCATCCGCATTAATTCAGCCAGCATCTCTGCCCGTGGAATCACTGCAACATGTTGTCGAAGGGCCTCAACCACCTCAGGATTATCCTCTTTAACCGCGGTCGAGGTGACAACCACATCAACCTCATTGATATTTTCAGCACAGTGGCCGATAACAATTTCACCACCAAGCTCTGCCAGACGGCGGGTTGTATCAGATTCACGCAAATCTGAGCCAGAGACGCGATAATCGAGATTTAACAGCAGCTCAGCAATACCACTCATCCCGATCCCGCCAATTCCGACAAAATGTATTTTCTTGATTCGTCCGTACATCTATTTCACCTCCACCGAAGGGTTTCCAAGGAGGCTCCGGCACTCATTCAGAATCCGCTCCGCAGCACCTGGAAAGCCTAACTTCCGCCCCTGGTCGGCCATACTTTGTAATGTTTGTTGATCACCCCAGAGATTCCTTACCAAAACAGCCAGAGTTTCGGGGATCAATTCACTTTGAGGAACAGATATTGCCGCTCCCGCACTCTCCAGAGCTTTTCCATTGGCCGTTTGATGATCCCCGGCAGCATAGGGAAAGGGGATTAAAATTGCGGCACGGCCACAGGCTGCCAGTTCGGCCAGAGTTGTCGCTCCGGCACGGCAAATGACCAGACTTGCCTCAGCGTAGGCGGTGGCCATATCATCAATAAACGGAACCACCTGCTCGGGATCAAACCCGGCGTCACGATAGCCTTGCTGCACCTGCAAAAAATCATCCTCACCGGTTTGATGGAGGATTTCCGGTCGCTCATCCCAATCATGGAGAAATGGTAATATTTTCAGCACCGCCTGGTTGATTGCGTGGGCCCCCCGGCTTCCGCCAAAAATCAAGAGTTTTCCCCGTGGCGGTATTTTTGCCGCAACAGTTTCTAAACCCTGGCGTAAGGGGTTACCAGTCACCAGGGTCTTGTTCCGATCAAAAGCGCTGCCACTGCCAGTAAAAGAGAGGCAAATTTTCTTTGCCCACCGCCCCAGCAACCGATTGCTTAAACCGGGAATCGCATTCTGTTCATGGATCAAATATGGGACACCGGTCATTTTTGCTATCAACAACACCGGAACGGAAGCATAACCTCCGACACCAATAACCAAATCAGGTTTAAAATTTCGCATTATTATTTTTGCCTGAATGAGGCTCTTTGCTATTTTTGGCCCTATTTCTACTTTGCCACGCCAGCCACGACCAACCACCCCGACCATATCAACAGTTGCCAATCGCAAGCCCAATCCGGGGAGTAAACGCTGCTCTAATCCGCGCTTGGTTCCGACAAACAGCACCGCAGATTTTTCATCCTGTTTAAGCAACAGTTGAGCGAGTGCAACTGCAGGGAAAAGATGCCCTCCGGTTCCACCACCGGCCAGCAGCAACCTCATTTGATGGCTCCTTGATGATTGGAAATATTCAATAAAATTCCTACCGCAATCAGGCTCATCACCAGACTGGTCCCTCCATAAGAGATAAAAGGTAAAGCCAGCCCCTTGGTCGGTAACAAACCCATACAGACAGACAGGTTCACAAAGGCTTCCAAGCCAAGCAACAGAGTTAAACCAAAAGCGAGATTTCTACCGAAAGGCTCGGGGCAACTGAGCGCAATCCGGAAACCACAGAGAATCAACATCAGAAACAGGGCTGCGACAACGAACGTCCCCACCAGTCCGAGTTCTTCCCCGATGACTGAAAAAATAAAATCGGTATGCGCCTCCGGGAGATAAAATAACTTCTGCTCACCAATTCCCAACCCCTGTCCCAGCACCCCTCCCTTACCAAAAGCTACCATGCTTTGAATGATCTGAAATCCGGTATCAAAGGGGTCATCCCAGGGGTCAAGAAATGCCATAATCCGGCGACGCCGATACTCAACCTGCATGATCAAAAAATAGATAACTGGCAATGTCATCAGGATGGTCGGAAACAGGTAACGCCAACGGACTCCCGCCACAATCAACATCCCCATGGCCACTCCGGCAATGATCATCGCACTGCCCAAATCCGGTTGTTTCAACAACATCCCGAGCAACACAGCGAGAACGATCATATAGGGGAGATACCCCTTAAGCAGCGAACGAACTTTTTCCTTTTTCCGGGTCAGTGAATGGGCCAGATAGAGAACTAATGCCAACTTCACGACCTCTGCCGGTTGGATCGTTAAGCCAGGCAAGCTCAACCAGCGCATCGCCCCGCCAACCCGAACACCAAACCCGGGAACAAACAGCAACCCCAGAAGAACGATACTCCCCAAGAGAGAGATCACCGCTAATTTTCGCCAGTTTTTATAATTGAAGTAGGTGGTAAAAACCATCAACCCAAAACCAATCAGGGTATAAACAAGCTGCCTTTTCAAAAAGTAGAAGCCGTCATGAAACCGCTCTGCTGCCATAATCGCCGATGAGGAATAGACCATCACCACGCCAATACAGGTCAAAGAAACGGTCAAGAGCAGTAATGTGGTATCAACATCCCGCCGCAGAGTCATGACGCAACCCTCTCTTCGGGAAGTCGTTGTACCAGTCGTTCAAACTCATCACCACGTACCTGATAATTACGGAACATATCAAAACTGGAACAGGCCGGAGAGAGGAGGACGGTTCCGCCTGGAGCGGTAACCTCATAAGCCTGTTGTACCGCTGCTTCCAACTGCGCAACCAGACGGATTTCACAACAGCCTGCCAGTTCTGCAGCGATCTTTTCAGCAGCTTCGCCAATCAGCAGCAGATGTTTAACCTTCTGCTCCAACAGTGGTCTGAGAAGGCGATAATCACCCCCCTTGTCCTTACCTCCGGCAATCAGAGTCACCCCAGAAGGTAAACCGGCAAGGCTTTTCAGAACGCTACCGACATTGGTTCCCTTTGAATCGTTGTACCAGCTCACCCCATTCAGTTTCCGCACCAGTTGCATCCGGTGTTTAAGTCCGCCAAACGAACAAACAGCACCCCATGCCAGTTCCGCCGGGCAGCCCTGCAGCAGAGGTGGAATCATTGCCGCCATAGCATTTTCAATATTGTGCTCACCAGATAACTGCAACTCAGACAGAGGGAGTTTAATATTGGCTCCCGCCCAATTCCAAACCAGCTTATCTCCCAACCTGACCATACCCTCAACCAACCGCCCCCGACCGGAGAACCAAACCTTGGTGGCTTTGAGGTCGGCGGTCAAACGGCACACTTCTTCATCGTCAGCGTTCAAAACAACAAAATCAGCTGCGGTCATATTGCGAAACAGTCTTAATTTAGCCTGATAATAACTCTGTAGATCGGGGTAGCGATCGAGATGATCTGAACTCAAATTGAGGAGCAACCCGATCGACGGGTGAAACTGATCGATCGTTTCCAACTGAAAAGAAGATAACTCAACAACGGCGTCATCAATCTCTGCCGAACACCCCTCGATCAGAGGAGTTCCCAGGTTCCCGCCAACAAATATTTTTTTACCCCAAGCCTGCAGGATCTCACCAATCAGACTGGTGGTGGTTGATTTTCCGTTCGTCCCGGTCACCCCGATGATCGGGGCACTGATCTCCTGCGCAGCAATCTCAATCTCTCCCAACAGGGGGATGCCACACGACGCTGCCCGCCGTAACGGCTCACAATCGAGGGGGACTCCAGGACTGACGGCAATAAAATCAGCCTGTTCAAATAGCTCCAGGCTGTGACCACCTAAATCAAGTCGAACCGGCAGCCCTTGCAGCGCTTCAAGCCCCTCAAGTTGTTCCAGCGTGCGCAAATCAGACAAAACGACCGTTGCCCCCCGCTCGACCAAAAAGCGCACCAGGGCCTGACCACTTAGGCCGGCTCCGATAACCACAATGCGCTTGTTTGTAAAATCGAGTTTCATAATCCACTCACGAAAAAAACGAAATGTTTAAATGAACTTGAATGGCTAAGCTAAAATTTCGTCCAGCAAGGCGTAGTGTTTTTTCAGGGGCGAAAACATACATCAGTATGTTGAGATCCTGAAAAAATGCTGCAACACCGCAGGGCGGACTTTTTGCGACGCCATTTTTATCGTAATTTCAATGTTGAAAGAGCTATTAATGCCAGCACAATGCTGATAATCCAAAAGCGGACAATAATTTTTGGTTCTGCCCACCCTTTTAATTCAAAATGGTGGTGAATTGGTGCCATCCGGAAAACCCGACGTCCCCAGTAACGAAATGAGACAACCTGAACAATCACCGAAAGGGCTTCAATGACAAAGATTCCACCAACTATCACCAGCACAAACTCATTTTTGGTAATAACCGCAATCGTTCCCAGAGCGCCACCGAGAGACAAGCTGCCAACGTCCCCCATAAAAACCTGAGCCGGATAGCTGTTAAACCAGAGGAACCCGAGCCCGGCACCAACCATTGCACCACAAAGAATTGCCAGCTCTCCCGCCCCCTGAACCCCGGTAATCTGCAAATAGCCGGAAAGTTTTGCATTTCCTACCAGATAAGCCAGCAGCAGAAAAGTGGCTGAAGCAATAATCATTGGACCGATCGCCAAACCATCCAGACCATCAGTTAAATTCACCGCATTACTTGATCCAACCATCACCAGAATCGCAAACGGAACGTAGAACCAGCCCAGGTCGGGATTCACATTCTTAAAAAATGGCAAGCTCAGACGGGTATTAAAATCACCATAACTGTAGAGTAACAACGACGCTATCAAAGCGATCAGGATCTGCCAGAACATTTTTTGCTTGGCCGAAATACCAGCACTGCTTTTGCGTACGATCTTCAAATAATCATCGATAAAGCCAATAGCGCCATAACCGGCAGTGACCAGCAATGTGACCCAGATATAGAGATTTGTCAGGTCCGCCCAGAGGAGTGTTGGGAGGATGATGGCAAGAAGAATCAATGCGCCACCCATGGTTGGCGTCCCCTCCTTGACAAAGTGAGATTCCGGCCCAACCTTACGAATCACCTGACCTATTTGCATCTTCTGCAGAGTTGCAATCATCCACGGACCAAGAATGAAAGCGATCAACAGGGCGGTGATGGTTGCATAGATCGTCCGGAAAGTGATGTAGCGAAAAACATACAGCACTGAATATTCAGTATGGAGAGGATATAAAAGGTGATATAGCACCTGCTAATTCCCTTTCGTCTTATTCAGCGAGTTATCAACTGCGGTCTTCAGGGCGTCCGCCACCCGTTCCAGGTGTATTCCGCGTGATCCCTTCAGGAGAACCAGAGCTCCAGATTGCCGGTGCTGATTCAGATATTTAATTGCAGCAGCAGCATCGGCAACGGCAATCATCTGCTCAGATTTCAGCCCCGCTACTTTTGCCCCGCGACACAGAGCTTGAGAAAACCTACCGACACCGATCAACACATCAGCAAACCCGGCAGCCTGCTCCCCCAACTCTTCGTGCATTTGGACAGAGTTTTCACCCAATTCGAGCATGTCACCTAACACCACAATACGCCGCCCCTTGGCCGCCAGGGCTCCAAACGCATCAAGAGCTGCAGCCGCTGAGAGGGGGTTGGAATTATAACTGTCATCCAGCAACAAGCCGCCTCCGGGAAGAGGGGAAAGATCCATCCGCCCCTGAATCGCAACAAATTGAGTCAGTCCGTCAACGATTTTTTCCACCGGAACTTGCATCTCAAATGCGGCTGTGGCAGCAGCCAAAGCATTGGATACATTGTGACGACCGGGAAGGTTCAGTTGAACCGGATAGCGTTGTCCATCCAGCAACAGATCAAAATGGACCCCACCCTCTTTATCTTCAATTGATTCTGCTCGTACTTGAGCCTGCTCAGACAATCCATAAGTGAGTTTTTTAACCCGATTGGCAACCGGCAATTGCGCCACCCGGGGGTCATCAAGATTAATAATGGCTGTCCCGCCCCGCAATCCGGCATAAAGTTCCCCTTTTGCTCTGGAGACACCGTCCAGCCCCTGCAGGGTTTCCAGATGAGCGGCCCCAATATTTGTGATAATAGCAACTGTCGGCTGAGCAATTTCGGTCAAACGCTCTATTTCACCCAGGGCGCTGGTCCCCATTTCCAAAACAGCCCACTGATGTTCCTTTTCTAAACCGAATAGAGTGAGCGGGAGTCCAATCAGATTGTTAAAGTTACCCGCAGTTTTCAAACCGGGAGCCACCTGTTCCAAAATCGTTGCCAACATCTCCTTGGTGGTTGTTTTTCCGGCCGACCCGGTGATTGCAACCAGCGGACCATTGAGCTGCAACCGATAAGCTGCCGCAATATCTCCAAGTGCCCGCAACGTATCTGTGACTCGCAATACCGGGACACTCAAACCAACGACAACCTCTTCACTCAAACAAGCCGCAGCACCATTCTTAACTGCCAGACTGAGATAATCATGACCATTAAAGTGTTCACCACGCAGAGGGACAAACAGTGATCCAGGAGTCAGATGACGGCTATCAGTAGAAATTCCAGCCAACTGACAGTTGGCCTTTTTTCCGGAAAAATGGCCGTCAACAATTCTGCTGATTTGCTCAAGATCAAACATATTTTTCAGCTCCAACCGTGCTGTCCATGATATTTGAGCCTGCTACCCGATTGAGCACCCGAGCCAACTCTTCACGATCGTCAAAATGAATTTTTTCAGTTCCGATCTCCTGGTAATCCTCGTGCCCCTTGCCCGCAACCAGTAGCAGATCACCCTCTTTGGCAAGACGACCAGCAAACTCAATTGCGCTACGGCGATCAGCAATGACAATAAATCCTTCAGCAGAGAGAGCTTGTTCCAGATTCAGTTCCCTGCTCCCCGCAGCCAGAGCCCCACCCCGAATTTGCTCCAGAATCTGTAATGGATCCTCGGTACGGGGATTATCTGAGGTGAAAATTGATAAATCAGAGTATTTGACCGCCACGGCAGCCATCAGGGGTCGTTTCCCCTTGTCCCGATCTCCGCCACAACCAACCACCGTCAGAACCCGCCGGAAATCAAGTTTTACCAATGTTTTCAACGCCTGCTCCAGCGCATCCGGAGTGTGAGAATAGTCAACCAGGGCTAGAACCCCCCGACTGTTTTTGACCTTTTCTACTCGACCCGGCACCTGGGGTGCTGCCGAAATCCCCGCAGCGATAAGGTTATTATCGACCCCTAATTGCTGTGCCGTTGCAACTGCGGCCAATAGGTTACTGACGTTAAAATCACCGATCATCCCACTTTCAACAACTACGTCGCCCTTGACTCCGCTAAAAACTCCGCGAATCTGATCACGGCTGACCGTCACCTGCTGTGGATAAATATCGGCCTGACGATCCAGGCCAAAAGAGATCCAGTTCGGGCTCTCCTGCAACAAACGGTGACCATAACTGTCTTCACAATTAATAATCCCCACTCCGTCATCTGACAACTGAGCAAACAGGCGCCGTTTACTGGCAAAATATTGATCCAGCGTCTCGTGGTAATCGAGATGATCCTGAGTGAGATTGGTAAACACCGCGGCAGCAAATTTGATCCCATCAACCCGGTGCTGCTCTAATGCGTGAGATGAAACCTCAAGGATCAGAATATCTGCCCCCTGGTGTCGGAATTCTGCCATCACCCGCAACAAATCGATTGATTCCGGCGTAGTTCGTGAAGCTTCGTAACACAATTCACCACACCGATAAGTAACGGTACCAAACACCGCAGGAGAGAATCCGGCCTGTTTGAAGATTGCTTCCAACAGATAAGTGACAGACGTTTTCCCATTGGTACCAGTGACACCAATGACGGGAATCCCCACCGTTGGTTTGCCATAAAATTCAGCGGCAATGAGCGCCATGGCCTGACGGACATTTGCTACTTTGATATAACAGACATGGTCAGCACAATTGTCCGGTAGCTGTTCGGCAACCACGGCGACAGCCCCTTTAGCCAAAGCTTGTGGCAAGTAGTCAAAACCATCAACATTGTCTCCGGGAAGCGCAAAAAACAGTCCTTCCATCTCAACCTTTCGAGAATCATAGGCCAACCCAGAGATATCCCGCACTACCGATCCGACAACCGCAATCGGCTCGACGGTTGTCAGCAGTTTTTTCAGATTCATCGATTGTCGCTGCGGGTTAGACATTAATTACGCTCCAAACCGAATCCAGGCAGATTTTCCATAACGGATAACTTTGCCCGGAGGAGGATATTGTTTAACCACCTGACCGCTTCCTGAAAGTTTCAGATTCAAATTTCTCTGCTGCATGGTTTGCAACACCTGGCGATAACTCATCCCTGAAAAATTAGGCATTCTCAACCCATCACTTGCCACCATATCAGGGAGTAATGGTGCTAAATCGGGCAACGGTTCCGTAGCTTGCGGCTCCCTTGTCAGAGCAACAACAGTCCCTTTCGGGAGGATATTCAGATGGCTGAGGGTATGTCCCGCGATTCTTGCGAATACCGGTGCTGCGATAAGGCCACCGTAAGCTTTCCCTTTTGGCTCATCAACAGTGACCGATAAAACCAATGCTGGATTATCTGCCGGGACAAAACCGATAAATGAAGAAACCCGCTTATCTGGTGAATAGCCACCCGTCACCATATCGACCTTTTGCGCTGTGCCGGTCTTTCCCGCAACTCGATATCCGGGGAGAGCTGCTCTGGTTCCGGTTCCACCAGGTTCAGTCACTGACACCATCATCTCCCTCACCAGTCGCGCTGTTTTTTCTGAAACAACCCGCCGTCGAACCTCAGGGAGTCTTTTTTCCACCAACTCTCCATCAGCAGTGGTTATTTTTTCAACCAGATAGGGCTCCATCAGTAAACCACCATTTGCAATAGCGCCCATAGCAGCTGCCATTTGAAGTGGTGTAACACTTATCCCTTGACCAAAAGAGATGGCCGCCAGATCAATTTCAAACCAACCTGATGGAGGTCGAAGCATCCCTTCAACTTCGCCAGGCAGGTCAATTCCACTCCGCTCACCAAAGCCAAAATTACGAATATAGGAATAGAACCGTTCCCGCTCCAATATTTTCCCAAGCTTCGCAAAACCGATATTGCTACTGAATTTAAGTGTCTCTTTCAGGCTCAGCTGCTTAAATTTTTTGTGGTCACGGATTGTTTTACCACCGACAGAATAGCGTCCGTTTTCACAATATATTTTCTTCCCCGGTTGCACCAAACCCTCTTCAAGAACCGCAGCCAACAGAAACGGCTTAAAGGTCGATCCCGGTTCATACATATCACATACCGCTCGATTGCGACGTTTAGCCGCTGGATATCGACCCGCCGAATTCGGATTGTAGTCGGGCTGACTTGCCAGCGCTAACACCCGGCCGCTGGCAGGCTCTAACATAACAATCGTCCCGCCGACAGCACCGGTTTCACGGACCACTCTGGCCAGCTCTTTTTCCGCGACATATTGCAATGAACGATCCAGAGTCAAAAACAGATTACGACCTGCCACCCCACCCTGTACCAACTGTTCAGCCGATGCCAGCCCCCGCCCCCTGGCGTCATGCAGTGACACCAGTCGACCCGAAGTCCCCTGCAAAGGCTGATCATATTCCAGCTCAATTCCCTCGAGACCGTTGGGGTCCAACCCGGTAAAACCCAGAACATGCGCCGCAATACTTGCCTGCGGATAGTAGCGCTTTCGCTCGGTCACAAACTGCAATCCATAAATTTTTAACTTGCGGATCTCCTTGGCAACCTCGGGATCAAGTTTCCGACCTAACCAGACAAAACGTTTTCTTGATGAGAGCAACCGGGACAACTCTTTTTTTGGTCTTTTCAAGAGTTTCCGCAGCTTCTCAGCAACTTTTTTGGGGCTTTTAATCAAAACGGGATCGGCATACAGTGATTCGGCGACCAGACTGACTGCCAGAGGATCACCCCGGCTGTCAAAAATACTGCCTCGCTGCGGCGCCAATTTAACCACCCGCTGACGCTGTTGATCAGCCCGGCTCTGAAGTTCCGGAGCCAGCACCACCTGGAGATAATAGGCACGACCGGCAATCAGCAGGAATGCCAGGATAAATAGAGCACCAAAGAAACGGATGCGAAGCTGAATCCCACGTTCCGTTAATGCCATATCACTCAATCCTGATAATTTGTCCGGGTGACGGAGTACGCAACCCCAGATCTCTTCTCGCCAGTTTTTCAATCCGCTCATCTCGAGATAAAAAAGCGGTTTCCATTTTCAACTCTTTGACCTGCTGCTCATGACTACGGATATCGCGCTCTAAACTGGAAATACTGTATTCAAGGTTAATTGCATGGATTCGCGACCAGACAAACAGCAGAGAGAGCAAAGAGATCAACAGGATTGCGACAAAGACCAGGGGCAGGCGAGGGCGATAAATTGAAAAATCAGTAATTTTAACTGTGACCGGAGATAGCACTTGTGACATTGAGTGACCCTTTCCTTTTTGACTCTTTGACTAGGTTCCTATAACGCCCGACAGATTCCTAGCAGCGTTCGGTTGCCCTCAAGATAGCGCTGCGAGAACGGGCATTTTGACTAACTTCGTCGTCCCCGGCCTTCACCCCCCGGCGGGTTAAAATTTTCACCTCGGGGGTATGGTGACAATGACAAACCGGCAGACGGGGTGGACAGATACAGCCTTGAGCCTTTTTGCGGAACAGATGCTTAACAATACGGTCTTCCAGTGAATGAAAGCTGATCACCACCAACCGACCACCTGGTTTCAGTAACGAAATCGCAGCCTCCAGCCCCCGCTCCAACTGCCCCAACTCATCGTTCACATAGATTCTTAATGCCTGAAATACCCGGGTTGCCGGATCGATCCGACTTGGTTTCTGTCCACCGGGGATCGCCTGTCGAACCAAATCGGCAAGCTCACCGGTTTTTGTTAATGGTGTTTCTTCACGTAGCGCAATAATCTTTCGAACAATTCTCCGACTGTAGCGCTCCTCTCCATATTCAAAAAAAATCCGGAGTAATTCTCCCTCTTCAATCTGGTTGACGACATCTGCGGCAGTCATCCCGGTTGTTGGGTCCATGCGCATATCGAGAGGTGCATCGTAACGAAAAGAGAAGCCCCGCTCCGGAGTGTCGAGTTGATGGGAGGAGACCCCGAGATCGAGGAGCATGCCGTCAAGACCATCAATACCGAGTTGCTGCAAAACCTGATCTGCCTGATCAAAAGTTGCATGATGTAAGCTGACTCGATCCCCATAGGGAGCTAAAACCTTGGCAGCTTCGTCCAGGGCAGCAGGATCTCGATCCAGGCCAATCAAGCGACTACCTGCTGCAGCTTCCAGAATCAAGCGAGAATGTCCGGCACCACCAAGGGTTCCATCCAGGTAAATACCGCCAGTTACAGGCTGCAACCAGTGCAGAACTTCCCCAGGCATCACCGACAAATGCTCAAAGGTCGCCTGCGTCATATTTAAAAACCCAGATCCGCTTGCCCCTGCGCATCTTCGTCCAACATCAACTCAGATTCAGCAGCAATCAGGGCATGAGCTTTCTGGCTCCAGATTTCAATTTTTTCGAACATCCCGATAACCACAACGTCTTTATCCAGTCCGGCATGTTCACGCAAAGATTGTGGCAACTGAATTCGCCCCTGAGCATTAAAAGAGCACTCTTTTGCCGGAGCAATCCGGTTGCGCAAATTCGCTTCGCGGTTTGGACCGGGAGACATAGCCAGAACATTGGCGCAGATCTCTTTCCAGCGGCTCGGTGGATAAGCGACCAGACCCTTTTTATAGCGGGTCACCACCAGCCCCTCAGATTTATAAATCTGGCCCAGTTCATCCCTGAATGAAGCGGGGATACTGACCCGCCCCTTCAAATCGATACTGACATTATATTCACCGGAAAATTTCATATTGACACCACTTGACACTATTTGACACTAGGATAGTGGAAATATATCGATGTCATCAATAACTGTCAAGGGGGAAATACTTATTTCTGGACGATTACTTTATCTGGAAAATGTTGCTATGACGGGGACTTGGGGCTAATGAGACAATAAAAAAAAGGAGGAGTTTCAGAACTGCTTAATATTATAAGCTTCTTTTAAGAATTACTGCGGTTTTATGCAGAAAATTGACTTGATTCTTACGCCATCCACCGGGATCCGTATTTCAATAAAAATCAAATTCAGGGTCGGTAGCACCGCTTAAATCGCTGACAGGATTCATTGAACGCGAACAGTGTTCCCGATTTATCGCCTAATTATTCGATAATTCCGGCTGCCATCGTCCATCTGCATTGCATTGCATTGTTAGCCTTTGTTGAAAAAAACCATTTTGATTATTAACAGGAAGCAAATTGAGACCAACATTGGTTTTACCAGCTTACTCCCTTTCAGCATGACCGCTTCCGAGCCATATCTGGCCCCAATCCATTGACCTATGGCCATGCAGAGCCCTGCTCGCCAGACAACATTTCCACCCAGAATGAAAACGGTTAAGGATGCTGCGTTGGTCGCAAGTAGCAACAATCTTGTATATGCTGTTGCTTTCGAGAGATTATAGCCAAGCAAAGAGACGAAACCCAGGGCGAATAAAGAACCGGAAGCAGGTCCGAAAAAACCGTCATAGAAACCGACAATGGATGTTATTAATGCCGCAAACAGACCTATCTGCAGCCGTTGCTGCTTGTCGAGGTCGCCAATCCTGGGTGAAAAAAGAAAATAGACCGCTACCGCACCAATGAGCCAGGGAATATATTTTATTAAAAAGTCTGCTTGAATGTATTGTATCAGGAGTGCGCCGAGAGCTGCGCCGACAAATGAGGTGAGTAGCGGCAACTTCATGGAGGGAATGTTCAACACCCCCTGTCGTCGGTAATACCTGACCGCAGATAATTTTCCGAAAATCCCTTGAAGCTTATTTGTCGCAAGGGCTTCAGCCGGTAAAAATCCCGACAACATGAGGGTTGGTAGAACGATCAGCCCCCCACCGCCACTGATTGAATCAACAAAACCGGCAATAAGTGAAACGGTAAACAGAATGGCATATACGTCGTAAGATAATTCCAAAATCGTCTCTATTGTTTTTTTGTCAATTTAGAAATTTAACGAGCCTATTGAAGAACACTCAGTAGAGAGCACTTCCCAGAAGCAGAAAAAGTTTTCTGTGCAAAACGGCTACCTGTCATCAAAAATAACCATTTCTCCACGCTTTCAAACAGAGCCTTGGCAACCTATCGGACTTGATACATACAGACTGTGCAAGTTCAACCTTCCAGGTAATTGTTGTTGAAAATCAGCCCTACTTTACACGCATTCAGCCCATGTTTCTACACCAGAAAATACCTTCAGATGACCCGCTCTTTGGTCAATGTAATACGGGCAGCATCCGTCATTTATCCCACTTTTCATGTGCGACACCAATTGAATGCGTCGATTGACAAATGACAATCTTTGCCATAATCTATCAGTATGACCTCATACAAAAGGAGACTTTTATGGCAACAATGAATATTTCTTTACCCGACCCGATGAAAACCTGGGTCGAAGAATGTGTCCATTCCGGGCGGTATGCCAATTCTTCTGACTATATTCGAGACCTGATCAGGCAGGATCATGTGAGGTTGGAGCAGTTAAGACAAGCCTTAATCGAAGGAGAGAACTCAGGTCAATCCACTGGCTTGGATATTAAAGCTTTCATTGCGAACAAAAAGAAGTCACTTTCCCTATGAGTGAGGTCATTTTGTCACCCAGAGCCAAACTGGATCTGGGTGAAATCTGGGATTACACACTTTCACAATGGGGTGTTGAACAGGCTGAAAAATTTGTAAGAGAACTGTGGTTTTCGATGGAACACGCAGCCAATAATCCCACCAAATCTGTAGATATCGGAGATATCAGGAGGGGATATAGAAAATCAAAATCCGGCTGCCACGTTATCTTCTTCAAAGCAACAGGCGACGGAATCAACGTTGTGCGGATATTGCACCAGAGAATGGATTTTGAGCGTCACTTTTAACTGTTTCTTAAATAGATCTGTCCTTTTTTTCCTCAGAGGTGTGGGGGAGTTAGATAAAGTATCCCCCTAACTTTGAAATGTCGGAAAGTTAGTCCGAGTTTTCAATTTAATACGGGCAGTCTCCCTCCTCACTCAAGTAATCGTTATTCATAAATTGACTAAGATATAAACAGAAATCATGGACAATAATCATTTTTCATGGCAGAATACAAAAAAACTCTAAAATGAGAATTCTCAAAAATGACTAATTACAATCAAAAATCACATATCTTTCAAGGGTTCCTGCCACTGGAGGAAGGGGCAAGCCTT
>Ga0164318_10001334_pt1 | contig 21750 bp, 17 predicted proteins | sample GuaBasSedimGuay9_FD_113734 | JGI IMG/M metagenome (GOLD analysis project Ga0164318, IMG submission 113734) | Subseafloor sediment microbial communities from Guaymas Basin, Gulf of California, Mexico - Guay9, Core 4571-4, 0-3 cm | ecosystem: Environmental > Aquatic > Marine > Hydrothermal vents... | reverse complement strand
ATGTATTTCTTGTGGTGCAATGATAAAAGAAACTGACCAATTTTGTCCAGAATGTGGAGCATTTCAATAAAAAAGTTTAAAAAACATGTAAAAAATCTAAATCAAAAATTTTAAAGTTATAAATTTTATTTTTTAATTTTATATAGAGAGAAATAGAAAAAAAGATTAATCATTCTTTTAATAGGCGTAAAAATTCTTCGGGTTCTTCACCTTCTTCAATAAAAATTTCCTTTTGTACACCTGCGCGCTCTAATTCGAATTTTCTAGCTAATTGACCTGCTACGACTTTTTCTTTTACGTTCGCTTTTGAACCAATCCAAATAAATGTTGTATCAGAGTTTCGGTCATCAAGAAGGAATACATCTTCAGAGTCTAGGCTTTCTGCTTTACACGGGACTTGTATATATATCATCTCATTTATTGAATCAAATTCTTCACTTGAAATCCTGTATAGAACAGGTTTCCAGACTTCCTTCTCTACAGGTTTGAGTAATGATTCTGCCACGTCAGAATCTACAATTTTTAGACCTGAAACTAACTTGAAAAACACAGGGTAGTTATGCTCGCTTCCTTGTTCAATAGTGGTAATTTCTGGTTTTCCTCTTCTTTCTTCGTCCAGTTTTTTTGATAAAACAGCTGCTGCGAACTTTTCATCCGTTGAGGAATTAATGCCGATCCAAATAAATATTTGATCCCCATTATCGACAATATATGCATCGCCAGTAGTAAAAACAGGTTTAGGTATCTCTACCAATTCACCTTTTTCAATTCGATAAAATTTTGGTTTATCAAAAGCTTTAACTTCCTTAATTTCCCCGACAACCAAGTGTTTAGGGAATTCAGGAGGTTCGGTTCCCTCTTCTATATGGACAATTTTTGCACTATACATTTTTTCGGACGATTTTAATTTGGTAGATTCAGTTCCCGCCTTATATGATAACATAGGACTTGACAAATTGCTACCCTTCCAGATCCATAACGTATTGTTATCTGGATCTGTAATAATGAAAATACCTCTAGAGTCTAAACTTTTAGTTGAAACTACACCCTCTTTAGTTATTTGAAAAATCTTTAGCTCTTTTTTCTCTTTTTCAACTTCAGTATCTTGAATTCTAATAGATGTGGTTATTTCTTCTTCTCCTTTTTCACGTCTGGTATAATGACAGATAGGACACACAAGATAGTCATTTTCTTCATTCATCGGACTGCCACAACGGGGACATAATTTTTTTTGTTGCATATTTAAACACCTTCTATATAAAATTATGTCCTCTCTCTTCTATATAAATTATTTTGAAATATTATAGAAAACTAAAATATAATAATTAAATTAAATGAGTGCCATTAATTGAGTAATAGCTTCATGTAGTGAATTAATAAAAGTTTGAATTATTGATTTACATCTAACTTTATCTTTAAATTTTTTACAATCAATTGATGAAGCATAGAGTTCAATATCATGACCATATATTGATAAGAATTTTTTATCGTTAATAGGGTCAGGAGCAGTCCATTCACTATATTCCCGAATTTCTGATAAAATTTCAAATAAAAAGGAATTAAGAGTGTCACAATTATCAAATATTTGTTCTTTAATTTCATTAATCGTTTTTAATCCATGATTTTTAATCCAATTAATATATTCAAAATTTTCTTCATCTTGTAAATTTTCCGTTGGTCCGATTGATTCTTGTGGGTGTTTTTTTATAGTTGTTTCTAATTTATCACTTTCTTGCTTTATTTGAACGGACGATTTAACAATTGGAGGGAGTTCTACTTTTTCGACTTTTTCAGGTTTTTCAGAAACTGGTTGATGTTCATCAATTTCAGGTGTAGCAGTCAAGGGCTCATTAGAGTCCATTATTTTCGGTAAATTTTCAGTTTCTTCATTTTTGGAAACGATATCTTGGGAAATAGCAAATTTATTACCACATCGAAGACAGTATTTATTATTAATATCATTTGGAGTTCCGCATTTTGGACATATTTTTTTTCTTGTTGATTTTTTAATATTTGGTTCTACTTTTTTATTGTTTCTTAAGTCATATCGACAATACCTACAAAAATTCCATCCTTTTTCAATAGTGCGACCGCAGTTTGGGCATTTCATCAATAATTCACCAAATAAGAATATCTTCAATGATAATTTATTAATTTGGATCTAATAAATGTTAATGTATTCTTAATTTAAATTATGAATGAACTTTTAAAAATTAAATGTACTTGTTTTGAAAATATTTATTTAAGTTTTTTAAATTTGGGAAAGAAAAACCCGAAAAAATAATAATTTATGATAGAAATTTGAAAAATCCCAATAAATATAAATTCAGAATTCTAATAATTATCGAATGAATAATAGCTTAAAGATAATTTCAAAATCTAAAAAATAAGGCGTAAATAATGTCAGATGAATTAAAAGAGAAGCTAAATAAAATAGAGTTGACAAAAGAAGTAAGGACGCTAGTTATTAAGGCATTAGGGGCTTATAAAAAAGGTGATTTAAATGAAGCTGCGGTATATTATGAAAAAGCTGCAGAAATTTCAAATAAATTGGGGCATCCTGATTTAGCAGACCAATATAAAGGAAAAGCCGCATCATTACGGACAGGAGAAAAAACAATTGAAACAAAACTCAATGAAAAAGAAAAACATAGCATTGAAATGTTAAGTAAAGCCGAAGAATATATTAATAAAGGCGAATTTGGAAAAGCAGCTGTTGTATTTGAAAAAGCTGCAGAAATGGCGCCTAAAGACCGGGCAACAGAATTTAGAAGAGAAGCAAATGAATTATTTAAAAAAGAAAAAGAGATGGAATCAATTAGGACTACAATAAGGATAAGAGAAGAATCAAAAAATAGATATTCTGAATTACTGGAAAAAATTAAGGATAGTATTAAAAAAGGGGACGTAGATAATGCTGTAAATTATATTGAAAAAGCAATAGCCATAGCTAAAGAATTAGGAAAGAAAAATGACATAGAAAAATTGAGAGAACAAGCCTTAGAATTGAAAAAAAGCAAAATTGAAAAAATGGAAACAGAAAAAAAGGAGAAAAAAGGGTTCTCAGAAAGAGGAGAAATTGTTGAAGAATATACTAAAGTCTTAGAAGAATTAAAAAAAGCTTTAACTACAAATAATTATAAATTAGCTTTTGAAATGTATATAAAAGCAGGAAATCTTGCTCTTCAGATGGGAGAACCAGATAGAGCTGAATTATATAGAAAAAAAGCGGAAGAATTAAGAGAAGAAGTGGCTAAACAAGAAGAAAAAGAAAAATTACTAAAAAGAAAAGAAGAATTGCTAAATAACATCGATAAATTGGATGAAAAAAGAAGTCCAGATGAATTGATATTATATTACACCGAATTAATTGATACTTTATATGATCTAGGAGAAACAAATGAAGTCCAAACATATAAAAATAAAATTGAGAAATTAAAACTAATAAAAGAACGCCAAGACCTAGAAAATCAAGCCAAAGAAGCACTAGATGAAAAGAATTTTGAAAGAGGATTAAAATTTTATAAAGAAGCAGCTAAAATTTCCTTAAAGTTAGGAGATAATATCACATATTCGGATGAAATTAAAGATATTGAAACAAAAGTAGAAAAAGTTTCAATGCATAGAAGTCTAATTGATAATAGATCAATTGCTATTGCCAATGCAAAAAAATTTATGGACGAAAATAACTATGACGCTGCAATTAAGGAGTTTAAAGAAGCTGCCAGAATTTCTGATGAATTAGGCGAAATTGAAATTGCCCAGTCATATAGAGAAACTGCAGAAAGATTGAACAAAGATAGAGATATTATTAAAGAAAAAAATAAATTTATAAAAGAAGCAGAAGAAGCTATTAAAGAAAAAAATTATAAACTCGCTAGTGATTATTTTGAACAAGCTGCAAAGTTTTGTGAAAAATTAAGTGAATTAAAAGAGGCCGAAAAATTTAGAAAAAAGGCAAAAGTTATTTCAGAATTAGCAAAAATTGATTAAGATTATTTATTTATTTTTTTATAAATTTATCATCAATATAAGCTGCAAGAATTTTACCAAAAAATAATCGATGACTACAAATATTACCAGATTCAACTGTATGTATCACTTTACATTCATAAGATATCATTGCTTCTTCAATATATGGGACAGAAATGTTTTTTGAAGGTGTAAGATTTACACCAGACTGTTTAATTTTATCAGAATCTCTACCAGATGAACTACCAGCCATAAGAACTATTGATTCAATATCAGGAGACGGAACATTTAAAGTAAATTCATGAACCTCATTTAATAATGAATATGTGTATCTTGATGGAGCAACCGCCACCGTGCAAATTGGAAACCCCCATAATTCACCAATGCTTTTCCACGCTAATGCCATCATATTGATTTTACCACTATTACTTCTTGAAACTAACAAGCAATCCTTTTTTATGGTAATATCAGCAAAATCATATGGGTCTATCTCTTTTTTTGTCATATACCTCACTTGAAAAAATAATGAATATTGCTACTTTATTTTATGTAAATATTTAAGTTTTTTTAAATTTAAGTTGGTTTATTTAAATGGTATTTAAAATATTTTTAGATATTTAATTGAATAACGTATTAATTATTTACTAAGGATTTTTAATTGATTTTAAAACCTTTAATAATTCTTCCGCTGAATTATTCTCTTTAATTCTTTTTTCATATTCATTTTTATATTTTTTTAAATTGCCCCTCTATCAAAATGTTATCCACTAATATTTTTATTAATAAAATAGAATTGTCTTTCCTCAGTTCTTTTAAAATTTAATATCTCCTCCATAAAATATTTTCTGGTCTCCTTGCTATCATCAAGGAGTAATTTCCACTCCTTATTTTTTCCTTAACTTAATAGATTTATTAAAATTGATTTAATAAATAACTAATATGTTAAATTTAAAGTTTATTTAATAATTTTTTAGCAATACGACGGGCTGATTGTGCTTTAACATTGGATGGGTCCAATTCAATAATCATTTCAAAACATTCCAATGCTTGTTTAGGGTCATTTAATTTGAAATATATCATTCCTTTTTCGTATAATGTATCTGGATTAATTTCAATTGAAAGCGCAATATCAAAACATTCTAATGCATCGTGATTTTCATCTATTTTGTTTAAAAGAGATCCTTTCGAACTCCAAATTTGGGGGTTATTAGGTGCCAAATCCAATGCTTTATCATAACAAAGTATTGCGCTTTCAAATTGTCTCATTTTTTCAAGCACTAAACTTGTACTAAACCAAAATTCAGGATTTGAATCAATAATTAAGGCATTTTTATAGCAAATCAATGCGTCTTTAAATCTTTTTTGATCTTTTAATACATTTCCTTTATTAAACCAAGAATTTGCATCTTGGGGGTCTGTTAGAAGCGCTTTATCAAAACAATCAAGTGCTTTTTCCAAATCATTTAATTTATGGAAGATAACACCTTTATTTACGAGTGCTTTCGAATTAAATGGATTTATTTGAAGTGATTTATCATAGCAATGTAAAGCTTGATTTAATTTATTTAATCGCGAATATAGTACACCTTTATTAAACCAGATATCAGATACTAATTCATTATTGATATTATCATTAATATTATTATTTTTTTCATTAACAATTTGGTCAATAATATCGTCAAAATAAGCTATGGTATCTTCAATTTTTTCGTTGATGTCTGTATCTAATGCATCATTATAAGATTTATCTAGAAATTTCTTCATTCATACACCAATTTATTGGATTATTATAATCTATAAAAGGAAATGAGATATAAAAATATTATTTGGAACAAATTTTGTAAATAATTAATACTAAATTATGTATTAATGTGGAAAACATTGGTCGTAGATTGATAGTAAAAATTATTTAATATTATTGGGTGACATAGGTAGAAATTTAGCCTAGATGCCCAAACATAAAAATCGATTAAAATAGTTAATTTTTAAATTGAAATTGAAATATAAAATAAAAAAATAAAACAAAATGGAGTTATTAATCCAAGCTATTGTTTTTATGGTGAAATGGAGAGTTTTTAGATAACCATTCTGGTGCCAGAGTCAAAAATTTTAATGGACCAAGAAATTTTTTAAATAAATCCCAGTCCTGATCATCGAGGGCAGATAAAAAGCATATTAGAAATATGAAAATACCAGTATTAATACCAATTCCTACTAAAAATCCAGTAGGAATACCGTTCAAAAATGTATTATAGGGATAAACAAAATTCTCGATGAAATATGAAATGATATTTGCAACAGCTACGCTAACTGATCCTTTTAATAAAATGAATAGATAATATTTTGAGGGTTTTGTAGTATATTTAGGGAGCGACTTAAATAGAAAAGGTAGAACAAATATGGTAGGGATAAGAAGACCTAACGGCCCCGCAAATAATGCCATATATTTATTAGTATAGAGACTAAATAATATGATTAAACCTGGAGTTAATACAAAAACACTAATAATAATAATTAATATATAAATAAAAGCGACCTTAGCACGCCCCAAACCTACCATCATAGATGCGATAATGAATACAATCCCAATCATTGTAGCTGAAATTGCTAATAAAATAAAAGGCACATATCCAGGTAAATATTGAGCAGTATGAAATAACTCTAAAATTGGATGAGCAAGTCCAATATAAAATACAAGAAACATAATGCTAATATTAAATCCTGTTTTAAAACATTGCCCCACAAGTTTGTCTATTAAATCCTGGTTATTCCGCGCCTTGGCTTCAGAGACTGCCGGGATCTGGGGCCAACCATACATATTTATAGCACCCATAACCCCAGAATATCCCAGTAAAATTCCAGCAATACCGACTATCGGGTCATTCGGACCAAAAAACATTTGATAATACATAATTTGTATCCAGAAAATCGATTGATTTAAAATTACCTGTGGGACAGTACAATAAAAACCATATTTACTAATTTTAACTGGAAATTTCCAAGATGATGGTAATTTATAAATGGAAAAAACATTATACGGAAAAATCCTTCTTGCAAATATTAAAGCGAAAATTATTTGAATGAGGGGGGCCGCAAAAACTTGGGCTAGAAATGTAATCTGATTATAAGGAGGAGGTACATAAAAAATAGATAGAGTTAAAGTAACTCCACCAATTATTCCTGTAAAATTAATGATAGCAATCGTCTTAAATTTCTGAAACCCACCTATATTCCCTATCAAATTATCTCTAAAAAAAGAAAAAAATATAGCAAGCCCAGCAAATAAAAATATGATACCATAAATATATGTTAAAAATTTAAAAGATAAAAATGAAATGACCATAAAAATCGATAAAATTGAAATTCCAAATATATTCGTCGATAAAGAACTAGCCCGAGCATATTCTAAAGCCGTCTCTTTAGATTCAACATAAGATTCGGCAATATATTTCGAAATAGATTGGTTTATCCCTCCTGATAAAGATGATATAATTATAATCATTGAATTTGCAGTACTTAATAATGCATATCCAGATGCACCAATACCTATATCAGGCCTTGATACGAAAACAGTAGCAATCCACCCAAATAACCCCGCAATAAGCCCTGCAATCATAACAGACGTTCCACCAGAGATCATATTTGCGACTGCATTATCTTCAAATTCGTTCTCTTCCTTGCTTTTTAACTTATATACACCTTCAGACTTATTCTTTTTTGTTTCATTAGACTTTTTATTTTCATTTGAAACCATAAATTTAGATTTGTCAATTTATCATAAAAAGATATTGAAATTTTCAATTTTAGAAAATTATTGATTATTATTATTAGATTGAGTTTAAATTACATTTTAATATCTATAAATTAATATTAAAATCGATACTGAATTTAATTTTAAATTAATAACAATTTTAAATAATAATAATCACACGTATATTTATTAAAAATTTATGAATTTCATACTAAGATTTATATAATAAATTTAATGTCTTTAATTACTTAATTAGAAACAGATAATTTAATGGTGTATTAAATTGAAACTTTTAATTCTTTATTTTAGTGGGACATGAAATACAGAATATGTTTCATCATATATTGAAGATTCACTAAAAAAGTTAGGACTTTCTATAGAGGTTATTAGAGTATGTATAGAAGTATTTCCGCCTGAAAAAGTTTGGGATTTTGATTTAATATGTTTTGGGTTTCCGATATTTGACCTTGACAGTCCGGAAGTTGTTAAAAAGTATTTAGAGAGAATACCAAGTAAACCGGGAGAATTATTACCGATTGGATTGTTTATGTTTGTAACAATGGGGTATTCAGCAGGTAATGCGATCAGGAGGAATTTTAAGAGATTGGAGAAAAAAGGTTTTGTTTTTTTAGGGTCTGTTGCGGTGAAAATGCCAGGTTCTGATGGACTTATAATGCTAAATGAGGACTCTAAATATGTTAAAGAAGCCCTTGAACGGAATTATGACGAAATACCCGAAGTAGATAAGTTTATTGACAGGATAAAAGAAATAATAATAAAAATTAAAAGTAAGCGAGATATTGCACAATTTAAGTCAAAGTTACCGCTTTCTGTGGGCAGTTTATTGATATCGCCTTTTTTTAAACTAGTTTACATTATATTGATAGGATATTTAAAGAAAAGATTTAGAGTTGATGAGAATTGTATAAGATGTGAGTTATGCGTCAAAATTTGTCCAAACCATAATATTTCTCTGATTGAAGATGAAATTATTTTTGATAAAAAATGTTCACTATGTTTACGTTGTATTCATCAATGTCCGCAACATGCAATTCAAATTGGGAAATATACCGTTAATAAATTCCGTTGGCATGGGCCAAAAGGGAATTTTAAGCCTTTAAAAATGTTAAAAGAAGTTTATTAAGGAGAATTTCCAGTTATTCAATTAAATTTATTGAAAATAATTGATTTTAATTTAAAGAAAAGATTTATCCTCATTTTTTAACATAATAGAGGAAAATTTTAAAAATTTGATTAAATTAGAAAAATAAATCTAATCTAATGGTTAAAGAATTGAATGGCTGTAAATTAGACTTTAAAAATTTCATTATATAAGATATTATAGGAATTAACATTATTTAAAAAAAAAATCTTGATGATTTTTAAATTAGCATTTGTAATAATAAATAATTTTAGAAAAAGTATTGAAAAGTTAAGGAGATTTGAATTTAAACTTGATATATTTAATATCTAAAATGGGAAAAAATATTTAAACTATGTTATTTTCTGTTTTTTATAGTATCTTTTTAAAAAAAATTACATTTCAAAAAAAAATAAAGAATATATCAAAGAAGATGGAAAGTTATGGAACCTTTATTTTTTACTTTAAATATCATTGTCCCAATAATAGCAGTGATTTCAATTATAGTAGGGATACTATTAATATTCAAGATTAAACAGATGGAAGAAGGGTCAGATGAGATGAAGAAGATTGCAAAAGCGATCAGAGAAGGAGCGAATGCATATTTAAAAAGGGAATATTTCTACATGTTGATTATATCGATAGTTTTAGCGGTAGTTTTTTACTTTACATTGGATTTTATCTTTTATGGAGGTATCCCATTTACGCTTATTTCATTTGTCTTGGGATGCGGCGATTCAATTTTATGTGGGTATATTGGAATGTATATTGCGACGCAAGCAAACATTAGGACAGCATATGCTACGAAAGGAGGAATAGGAGAAGGTCTAAAATCTGCTTTTAATGGAGGAGCAGCATTAGGTTCATTTATGATGGGAATTATCCTTTTATCGATATTTGGACTTTTCAATATCTATAGTTTTATAGGGTATACAGATCCCATATACTTGACTGGTTTTGGGTTCGGAGGAAGTTTAGTCTGTATTTTTAGCAGGGTTGGAGGCGGAATTTATACAAAATCTGCGGACATAGGTGCGGACCTTGTAGGTAAGGTGGAGAAGGGTATTCCAGAAGACGACCCACGCAATCCAGGTGTAATTGCAGATAATGTCGGAGATAATGTCGGAGATTGTGTAGGTATGAGTGCAGACCTTTTTGAATCGCTTTCAATAACCTTAGTGGTATCAATGATTATATCCTTTGAACCTGAAATTAATTTGGGGTTAAATGGACTTTATTTTGCTATATTAGTAGTTTGCGCTGGAATAATATCATTTATAGTAGCAATATTTATCACAAATAAAATATCTGCAGGGAATAATCCAATAAAAGCATTAAACAGAGGATTATTAATATCAGGAATAATTTCGATTGTACTTTTTGGAGCTTTTGCAGCTTTGATGTTATTTAATCAGGGAGCTTATACTGGAGGAATGTGGCATTTCAATTTACCTATATGGGTAGGTGTATTATTATCTGCCATAATGGGCTTAATTGTAGCAATTATTATTGCGTATAATACGCAAATTTTCACGTCAGGTAATCACAAATATGCTAGAGAGATTGCAAAAGCGGGTGAAACAGGGCCTGCTACGAATATACTAAAAGGATATTCAATAGGACTAAAATCAATAGCAATTCCGGGAGTTATGGTAGCTATTACGATAATATTTGCCTATGAATTTGCAGGGATTTATGGGATAGCCCTGTCGTCTCTTGGACTATTATCAATGACAGGTATGATCCAATCAATAGATACATTTGGTGCAATTTCGGATAATGCAGGTGGTATAGCTGAAATGTCAGGGCAGGATGAGCTTAGAAAAAATACTGATGTTTTAGATGAGGCAGGAAATACAACAGCAGCCAGTGCAAAAGGTTTTGCAATAATCTCTTCAGGGCTTGTAGCTCTTGCAACGGTGGGTGCAGTTATTGATGAAACAAATATCACTAATTTTGTAAATATAGCATTAAATAGTCCATTAATAATTGCGGGACTTTTTATTGGCGCAATAATACCATTTCTGTTTTCATCATTATTAATTGGAGCAGTAGAGAATACAGCATTCAAAATGATAAATGAAATTCGTAGACAATTTAAAGAAATTGATGGATTAATGGAAGGAAAATCAAAGCCAGATTATGCGAAATGTGTGGATATCGCTACAAAAGGAGCATTAAAAAACTTAATAATTCCAGGGATTATGGGAATCATAGTATCAATAGCCGTAGGGTTTATATTAGGTAAATATGCATTGATTGCATGTCTTTTTGGTAATATAGTTGTAGGGTTACTTATGGCTATCTTCCTTGCAAATGCAGGTGGTGCTTGGGATAATGCGAAGAAATGGATAGAAAAAGGAAATCTTGGTGGAAAAGGATCTCCAGCTCATAAGGCAGCAGTAATTGGAGATACTATCGGTGACCCATTTAAAGATACTGCAGGACCATCTATTAACTCATTAATTAAAGTAATGAACATGATTTCCTTGTTAATAGCACCAATATTAGCAGTAATATTCTTGTAATTAATGCCAAATTTAAACATTTCTTTTTATTTTTTAAAAGTTTAAATTATTTTTATGATATTTTTTATAAGCAAATTAAATTATTAATAAACATTGAAAAAACCTTCAAATAATAAATTTATAATTATAATTATAATCAAAAAGAGTATTTATTTATGAAACATAACAAAAATTATCTCTTAATAATTGCAATTTGCTTTGGGTTAATTGGATATATTATTTTCTATTTTAAATTTCTTATTAATTTTGTAGATTATCTTAGAATTACGGAATATGAATATGACAAGTTATTTTTATGGACTGTCATAAATTTGATTATTTTATTAATTTTCCAGATTCCATCGATTTTGATATATTATAATTATAAATTAAAGATAGTTGTTGTATCAGAAATAAATGATTTGTATCAAGAAGGGGAATTAATTGAATTAGAGATTCAAATTAGTGATAGCTCTAATTTTATTTTTATTGATGTAAATTTAGAAATAAAATGGCCAGAGAATAAGTATAAGTTGAGTATTTTTGAAAAATCATTTTTGATAACATTAGAAACTGCGGGTATGATAGGTATTCATAATTTAATAATCTCTGCTTCTAAAAAAGGTTATTTTAGGTCAGTTTGGAAAAGAGAATTTGTAATAACATGATTTTATAATGAATTTTTTTTGAAAGGAAATTTTTACCAGGTTTTAAAGAGTTTTTCCTGGTTCATTTTTATTGGCAACCCAATATGATTTAAAATAAGAGACATATATCGTATTTTTGAAATTTCTTCAGCAACTGACACATTCATTAAGGCGTCTTCTAAGGTTATTCCCCTTGCGAATATTCCGTGAGATCGGATCATACAGCATGGATAATTTTTCAAAATGCGAGGTACATTTATTGCACTTTCAACAGGGCCTACTGGGTATTTTTGGTCAATTACGGGGATTTTTTTAATGAGAAATGCGCCTTCTGCGTCCACAGCTATGATATCATCTTCAACTAGGGATAAAGCGATAGCATGAGGGGGGTGAGCATGAATTACAGCAAGAGCAGAAGTTTGCAAATAAATTGCTCTATGGACGCCAGTTTCAGTTGAAGATATCATAATAGAAGAGTCATTTTCAAATAAGGGGACTTCTACAAGGTCCGTAATTTTGAGGTCGCCTAACATAGCCCCTCTTCTTTTAATTATAATTTTATTCCCAGTCCTTATGGAAATATTTCCACCATGGGATGATACTAAATCATGCGAATCTAAGTATTTTCCAATTCGTCTAAACTCATTATAAATTTTTTTAGAAATCATTTAACTCAACCTTATTAAATTTAACTTTTTTAAAGTTTGATGGGTGGGAATTCCATCAATGTCCCAGCCTCGAACTAAATAATAATCATTGATTAGTAATTCAATATCGACAGTATTTCCAGAGGAAGAACCTTCAGTAAAAGGTTCATTCAAGAACCTATCCGGTAAAGTATCATCATTTTTTGAAAAGCCTTCTCTCAAATTGAATAATCGTTCTAAATTAAATATTCGTTCGCCAATTTCCATTAAATTTTCTATAGAATATTCAATACCAGTAGTTGCTGTGATAAATCTTGCAAGGTGGTCCAAGCCTACAGAATAATTCAAAAATTTACATGTTATAAGAGAATCAATGACAGCAGCTTCATCCTGAGCGTTTTTTAGTAAATTAGCCTTACTGGCGGGAGAAAATCGGTCGATGAGTTTTGGTGTTCCTAATATTTCCAGACCAATTAAAAAGCCACGTAAATGACATGCACCCCTATTTGAAGTTGCATACCCTAAGCCGTGACCTACAGCACCACGAGGGTCGTAAGCAGGTATTTCAAGTTTTTTAACCTGCATTGCATATTGAATGCCACCCCTTTTTTCTGCTAAATTATAGGAACCTTCAGCTAATTCATCTCCAAAATCTTTTCTATATGCTATTTTTTTTATAATATCAATTAATTTCTCTTTATCTCCAAAATTTATCCCAGTATTTGATAGACCCCGCTGATTTAGTTCCATTTCACATGATATTGTCACACCAGTTGATATAGTGTCCAGTCCAAGTAAATTGCAAAAATAATTTGCATTGGTTATATATTCGAGATCAAAAATGCCACATTCAGGGCCTAATGCCCATAAAGATTCATATTCAGGCCCTTTTCCGGTCATAGTCTTAGTTTTTGTTAATCTACCACAAGCAATAGGACATCCATAGCAAGATTCTTTTTTAATGAAATAATTTTTTTTCAAAACTTCTCCAGAAACAAGATTAGCTCGTTTGTCAAATCCTTTTTGAAAATTATTTATAGGAAACAGACCATAAAAATTAATAATGTTTACCAGTGCAGCAGTACCAAACTCAGATAGACCTTGAGAAGTAATGGGAGCTTCAATTAATTTATCATTTGCAGTTTTTACAAAATTAGAAAGGTTTTTTGGGTCATAAATAGGTATTTTCTTGCTACCTTTAACGAGAATAGCTTTCAAGTTTTTTGACCCCATAATTGCACCAACACCACCTCGACCGAATGCTCTATGACAATCATTCATAATTGAAGCAAATTTAACGAGATTTTCGCCTGCAGGGCCTATCATCAAAGAATTGAACTTTTTATTACCTTCATTGTCCAAAATTGAACTGGCCTTATTTACATCTAGTCCCCAAATATTGCTAGCTGATTCAATTGAAATATTTATATCTTCAATTTTTATGTAGATCGGACTTTGAGATTTTCCTTTTATAATTAAAGCCATAAATCCGCATTTTTTAAAATTATAACCCCAAAATCCACCGGTATTGGACTCGAAAATTGTATTAGTTAAAGGAGACTTTGTAGCCAGGTGCGACCGTCCACTGGTCGGAACGGAGGTAGCTGTTAAAGGGCCAACAGTAAAAATTAAAATATTATCAGGACCTAATGGGTCTATCTTTGGTTTTATTAAATCAGTGAGTAATTTTATTCCTAAACCTCTACCACCAATATAATTCTTTAAAATTTTCTCTGGAATAGTTCCAATATTAATTTTTGAAGTAGTTAAATCAATCTCTATAAATTTATCAAACCATCCGAACAAGTTAATTCCTTCAAATTTTGGATAAAATATAAATTTTAGACTGTGAATTACTAAAGAATTTAGGGAGTTTATGTTATTTATTATGATATTTATTATATTAAACAGTTTTAATTTACTAATTTACTCTATTTTTAAGTGATACCAAATTTCATCCCGGATTATCTTTTTATTTCTATGTCCGCATTTACAATTGAAAACAATAATTTTTAATGGAAATTGGAATCGTTTAATTATATCATTATCGTTTTCCATTAATTTCTGAAAATTATCAAGATAAGCCCAATCTTCATTGTATTCACCGCAGTTATCGCACCTAAAAATATCATGTCGTAAAATAGGTATCCAATTTTTTCTGTCCTTAAATTTTAGGAACTCTTCGAATTTATTTTTACATTTCCAACAAGAATATTTAATTCTAACATTAAATCCTTTAATATTTATTTTTACCGGGACAAGATCTAAATTACAATTTGGGCATTTCATATTATTTTCATCTAAATTAGGGTCATTTTTAGATTTATTAATTTTCTTATTAAATAGAAATTTAAAAGTTCCTATGTAATTAAATATTGAATTTTATTAAATCGCAATTCGATGATCTTTTCTTGCAAATCTCGCTTTAATTCTTCAAGCGATTTTAGTTTTGAGTTTAATTGTAGTATTATTTTAGAATTTTTTTTGTTTTTAGCATTATTTATTTTTTCCTTTAATTCCTTAATTTCGGAATCAATTTCAACGATTTTATTGGACATTTCATTAATTTGTTTATTTTGTTCATCAATATTTTTTTCATCAGGGTGTATTAATTCAATCAAATCTTTTGAGGATTTCTTTTTATTTTCAATTAAATTTTTAACGTATTCATTAATTGATTCAGAAATACTTTTAGATTTAGACATGAAATATTCGGCGATATCTTTTTCACCCAATTCATTCGATAAAATGGCTATTTGTTCATAAATTTTGGGGACTTTATTTAAATTACCGGTCAATTCTAATGTTAATTCAGCTAGTTGTATTAAGTCATCTCTAAGTACCATTGGTTCGATCAATGCTTGTATTTCTTCACTTAATTCAAGGATTTCGGCAATATAACTTAGCATATTAACTCTTTGGTCCTCATTTATCGCTATTAAAGGAAAGGTCGGGACATTCAATAATTTTCCAATTATTTCTGGAGATTTTTTGTGGGGCAGGTCTTGTTTGTTGGCTATGGCTATTACCTTAGATTCTGGAGATTCGCGTTTAATTAGGTCAACAAAATATCTATTCCTTTTTATTTTAGAAATTTCTTGAGATGAATCAATAACAATAATAATTATATCTGACTTTTTGATAAATTTATTCCAGGTAAAAGAAAACTGTTCCTGTCCTGCGAGATCCCAGCCACTAAATGTTAAATTTCCTATTTTAATTCCAACGATATTTCCTACAACTGTAGGAATGTGTTGCATCGGGATATCTTCTGCCCGAATTAATTTGGTAATAGTAGTTTTACCAACTCCGCCTAGACCTATAAAAACAATTTTAGGACTTAATTCCTTGAAAAATTCCAATACAAGTTTAGTTAAATTATCATGATTGAGTATTTTTATAGATTGATCATCAGTAATTTCTATTTGTTCTTCAAATTTTAAATTAAAAATTGTAATACAGTTTTTTACATCCTTTAAATCATCTGTAAAATCAGTAATTAAAATAATCATATATTTTAGGGTGCAATTATAATAGTAAAATACCCTATATTTTATTAAATTTAAAAAATCAAGGATATTTCGGTCTAAATTATAAGTTAAATCGTTTAGTAAATATACTAAATAATTAATTTTGTCTGAAGAAAATGATTTGCCGAATTTTTTGTATAAAATTATTTGATAATTATTAATTATAAGTATTTCTCTTAACATTTTTCTACATAAATTATTTATGAGAATTTGGTTTTGAGAATTATTTAAAATTCATTTAAAATTATATGAAATTGATTGAATAATTCATAATAAATTGAATTTATAAAAAGTAAACATATTAAAATTATAAAATTGGAATGATAAATTATGGAAAATAATAAAATTAAGCAAAATGATATTGTACTGATCGTATATGACAATAACCATAAATGGTTGATAGATTTAAGCGTCCAAAAGGAATTTCATACAAATAAAGGAGTAATAAATTGTGAAGATTTGATCGGAAAGGAATTTGGGATTAAAATAGAAAGTTCATTGGGTAAACCGTTTTATATTTTGAAGCCAACAATTAGAGACATTACATTAAAGACAAAACGGAAAACTCAGATTATATATCCAAAAGACGCATCGTTCATAATTTACTTTACTGGAATAAGATCGGGCTATAGAGTACTTGAGGCAGGAGTAGGTAGTGGCGCTTTAACATTGGCACTGGCATATTATGTAAGTCCAAATGGAAAAATTTATGGTTATGAAAAAAATGAAACACATTATAATGTAGCAAAAAAGAACCTTGAGAAATTTGAATTTGATAAAGTAGTTGATTTAAGATTAAAAGATATAAGTGATGGTTCTGATGAGAAAAATTTAGATGTTATTATTTTAGATTTAGCAGACCCATGGAATATTATACCTAAAATCTCGGGTTGCCTAAAAAATAGTGGATATATTGTATGTTATTCACCAACTACTTCCCAAGTAGAAAAAACTCTTAGAATTTTAAAAAGTCACGGGTTTTATTATATTCATACATTAGAAATTTTATGTAGGACATGGCAACCCGAATATGATAAATTAAGGCCTAATACACGAATGATAGGACATACTGGATTTATAACGTTCGCAGTTAAAGTTTTGGAGACATAAAAATCTAAATTTAAAGAATAGAAGAGTGAAAAAGTTTTTTAAAAATTAATCTTGACTCCTTGCATTGGCTAATTCAATAATCAATCTTGATGTCGCGTCTACCCTTCTCTTTTGCGAATATAATTCAAATGGTTCGAATTTTATTGCATTTTCCGGACAAAATTTAACACATTGTGGTCCATCTTCAAATTCTATACATTGATCACAGATAAAGATCCGTTCCTCTTTTAGAGACATTGAAATTGCTCCAAAATCACAAGCTCTTACACAAAAGCCGCATCCAACGCATTTATCTTCGTTTAATTTCATAATACCAGTTTTTTCATCTTTTTCTAATGCATTCCAAGGGCAAACAGTTTCACATGGCGGGTTCTCACAAAACTGGCAGCTTAAAGCAAAGTTTATAGCTGGCTCGATTCTTATAACATTAATTCTGGAATAATATGGATTAAATACGTCCATATGTACTGCAGAACAAACAAATTCGCATATTTCACATCCTGTGCATTTTTCTGAATCAACAATTAACTTTTTTTGCATAAAATAACCTCCTTATTTTCCTCCCATTTTATCAATACAAAATTCAAGCCCCAAATCTTTTAATTTCTCCTTGGATGGAATGCCCTCCTTTGACCATCCGCGAAGTTCATAATATTTATCTAACATTTTATCATATTCTTTCCGGTCAATTATCGCGCCTCTATTAGGTTCATTATTAAGTTTCTCTTTAAAAGTTCTTTCTGGTGGATAATCATAGCTTCTTACAGCTCCTTCTCTAACGTTAAAACATTTAACCAGATTGTGAATTCTTTCACCTATTTTTAGCATTTTTTCTCCATCCATTAGAATACCTGTAATTAACTGATATATTTCTGCTAATTCATTCACGCCAGAATAACAATTACCAGTAAATTTACAAATAATAAGAGAATCCATAACAGCATATAAATTTTCAGAACTAATTATTGATTTAACATCATTTTGTCCAATTTTCATCCTTTCAATCCCGTTATTTGGATCAAGAATATAAGACCCATTCTGTAAATAATTAGTCCCTGTAAGAGATACAGATAGAGCTAATGCAGTACTTTGTAGGGTCCTAAGAGAATACCCAGGTAATTCTAATCCTTTTATATTCATTGCAAACTCTTTCGACCCATTTCCCCAAGTTTCTGCTGCAAATTTAGAACCTTTTGCCAATATTTTTCCGACTTCTGTTTTTCCGAATGCAATGTCCTCAATCATCTGGATTAATGCTTCTGTTTTACCAAACTTTAATTGAATTCCGCCAGTATCATTATCATTTATTATTCCTTTTTCATAACATTCCATAGCAAAAGCTATTGAAACTCCCACAGATATAGGATCAAGCCCATAATTGTCGCATAATGCTACTGCTTTAATAATTGATGGTATATCACTTATTCCACAACAACTTCCTAATGCAAAAATTGATTCGTAGTCTAAAGGGGTAAATATACCTTTATATTTTCCCTTAGAAATATAAGAGATATGATTACATGCAACTGGACAATTGGAACAAGCAACATTTTTTGTTACCCAGTTTTTAAGTATAGTTTCACCGCTTATTTCTTCGGATTTATTGAATGTACCGTGAATAAAGTTATTAGTAGGAAGTGCTCCTATTTTGTTTAAAACAGATACATTAGCGGGTGTACCTATATTTTTATATTTTGACATAATAGGACCGGATGCGGTCTTAACTAAGTCATATGCTTTTTCCATAAAATTCTTATGATCTGCAACTTCGATGCTTTTTGTCCCACTAAATGCAATACATTTTAGGTTCTTAGAGCCCATTACTGCCCCTAACCCATTTCTGCCTGCTGGGCGGTTATTATTCTTTTTTAGACATCCTATCGGCGATAAATTCTCGCAAGCCTGCCCAATTGATATTACCGCTATCTTATCATCTTTATAAAGATTTTTAACATATTTTTCAGTTTGTTCGGTATCTTTTTTCCCCCAAAGATCCTTTGCAGAGTGAATTTCAATATTATCATCATTAATAAATAAGAATACGGGATCTGGTGCCTTCCCTTTTATTTCTATAATGTCATATCCAGCCCTTTTCATTTGTTGCCCAATAGACCCATGGATAACTTCCATCCCAAAAAGTCCTGTTAATGGAGATTTAGCAAAAACACAACAATTTGAGCTTGAAGGTAATATAGTACCTCCAGCACATCCTGTCGCAAATACCAAAATATTTTCTGGCATTAATGGGTCTATACCTGGCTTCAGCTCGTCCCATAATATTTTTGCTCCAAATCCATATCCACCAATATATTCCTCACAAAATTGATTAGTAATCGTATCTTTCTCAATTTTATTTTCACTTAAATTAATTTTTAATATATTTCCTGTATATCCTTTCATTCTTAATCATCACTTTGTTTTTCTTAATGAACCTTTAGAATTAACTCAAAGAGGGAATACATTTTTCACTCTGAAGATATAATTTTAATATTACATTTTGCTTATTTTATATAAATGAAATTTTTTTTTTAAATGAACTTTATTTCACGGACATATTATTACAAAAACTTCTATTAAAAATTTTTATCTTTATACACATAATTCCTAATAATACTCATTACATGAATTTATTAAATTTATGATCAAGATAGATTAGTTGATATTTAAAATTTTTTAATCTCTCTTTAACTTATCCGAATGAAAAAAAATAATTTAAATTAGCCCACAATAAGAATGATGTATTTTAAGTCTTGAAATTAAATTTAAGCAAAAAAATAATATCCGATTTTATATATAATATTTCGGGGTAATTATAAATTATAAAATTTCAGAATTATATTAAATTATGAATTTTAGCACTTCAAATATAGAAATCTTTTCGAAACTTTTTATAAATGTGTCCAATGTAGCTTATAGACTAAAAAATTTTATGAATGTTTTTATTAAATGTAATTAGGAAAATTTGGATTTATTTTTTAATTGAATATTATTAATTATTATCGAATTTTCTCTTCTAAATAATTTTTCTCTATCTTTTAAATTGTTAAGATGTATCGAGAAGATTCGGATAAAAAATGGTAGATATTCCAGAGAATAAAACTAATTACTTTGTTTATCCACCACCAAATATTAAAAACATTAAGACATTATCATTTTCTTTGAGTATTGTATTCAAGCCATTAAGGGCATTAATATGTTGGTCATTTATTAAAACAACGATCATATCTCTTATTTGAGAGAATGCATCTCCATATTTCTTGTTAAGAAAATTAAGTAAATCTAAGACGGACGTATTATTTTCAATATATAGGTTAATTGTTTTATTATTTCCAATAATCGATGGCCAAGCAGATAGAAATTTAACCGTGATTTTAATACCTTTTTCCGATGATTTTTCTCCTTGAGTGATTTTACTTTTAGACATTTGAATTCCCATATTTTTTTTTCGTCTCGCAAAATTATAAAAATTTGATTAAACATTTTTTATGAATCTTTTGAAATTAATATTTGAAAAATAATGAAATTCTAGTTGTTATTACATATTATTTCTTATTTTAAATAATTATTCCATAAATTAAAAAGGTTATTTATTGGTTAATTCTGTGCATTTTCAAAATATTTTTCATAATCTTCTATGATTTTCCTTTTATATTTTTAAATTTTTAAGATATTATTAAAAAAAATCAGATTATTAGTAATTTTAATTATAAACAATCGATTTTCCAAAACTTAAAAATAAATTAGATGGCATGTTATGAAAACAGATATAATTATATTTCTAATAAATAAACTAAAAAAGTGTTAAGAATTCATGTTTAACTATGATTTTTACTAAAAGTTTTTAATAAATATATTATTATCAAATAGATTTAACCGAATAATCAGAAAAGAGAGAAAAATACCACAGAAAAAGATGATATTAGGGATATAAAATATAAATATAAATTTTTTGTTATAAAGTATATTTAATGGATGTATTAATTACAAGTGTTAATTTTACAAGATTAATAGTCTGATGTATTGTGAAAACATAAAATTGAAATGATGAAAAAAGTAAAAGCAATTGACAACAAAAAATATAATGTTAATTTTAGCATAATTTTTTAGTATATTATCATTTAATTCAGAATTTTACCAAAGTCATCCGAGAAAGCCACCTCATTTAGGGGGTGGATGAATCGGATAAGAATTGTTATTAAGATTAAGAATATTAAAAGGATATTAAAAACTAGAGGTCTAAAAGAACTAGAGGTCTAAAAGGTTTAAAACTATAAAAATATAGTAAAAGTAACGAGGTCAAATGAGTAGATGAAAATTCATAGAGCAATCAAAGTCAGGTTATACCCGAATAAAGCACAAGAGGAGATGCTAAACAAGACCTTTGGTTGCTGTCGGTTCATCTACAACAAGATGCTCGAGGAACGGAACACGGTCTATGAAGAATT
>Ga0164318_10001333_pt1 | contig 21766 bp, 17 predicted proteins | sample GuaBasSedimGuay9_FD_113734 | JGI IMG/M metagenome (GOLD analysis project Ga0164318, IMG submission 113734) | Subseafloor sediment microbial communities from Guaymas Basin, Gulf of California, Mexico - Guay9, Core 4571-4, 0-3 cm | ecosystem: Environmental > Aquatic > Marine > Hydrothermal vents... | reverse complement strand
TGCTAATTTCTCACGATACTCTTGATAAATATGGTGCCGTGAGCGCCGAAACAGCCATTGAGATGGCAAGGAATATATCACAACTGGCGGTAACGGACATCGGACTGAGCACCACCGGGATTGCCGGCCCCACGGGTGGCACAATTCAAAAACCGGTGGGAACAGTGTTTATCGGTATATCGGTAAAAGGGCAGGAATATATCTATCGTCATTTATACAACCGTGATCGGCTGTCTAATAAACTTTATTTTTCGCAGATGGCGTTAAATCATCTCCGATTACTACTGAAAGAGCATTATGGGTAAAAGACTATTTATTGCAGCGGACGTTTCCGATGAAACCAGGGCGTTGATTCGGGCCATTCAGTCCGAACTTCACTTTTATAAGGGGAGTATTCGTTTTGTTATTCCGCAAAATGTTCATCTGACTCTGAAATTTCTCGGTGATGTTCCGGAAGAAGCCATTCCGGAAATTGAAAAACGGATTGCGATAAGTGTTAGCGGTTTTCAAAAATTTAATTATATTTGCAGAGGTACCGGAGTATTTCCGAATGTTAGAAAGCCGCGGGTGCTCTGGCTTGGAATTGTGAAAGGAAATAATATTCTGAAACAGCTAAGTAACTCACTTCAGCAGCAATTGAAGGATATGCCGGTTCAGCAGGATGATAAAGAATTTCGCTCTCATGTGACAATTGGACGGATAAAAAATTATCGCGAACATTTAGTGAAACTTGATGAGTTTTTAAGATATAACTATGGTGAAATTAATAATCCGGTTTCGGAAATTGTTTTATATGAAAGTATGTTACTGCCCAAAGGACCTATTTACACTTCTCTAAAAAAATTTAAATTACAATAGAAACAGGAGAATGTATTATGGCAACGAATAATAATAAAGAGCGTGCACTGGATTTAGCCGTATCGCAAATTGATCGCCAGTTTGGAAAAGGCTCAATTATGCGACTGGGTGATGATGTTCAGGTTGCGGTTGATGTAATTTCAACCGGTTGTTTATCTCTGGATGCTGCTATTGGTGTCGGTGGAATTCCCCGTGGCCGGATTACGGAAATATACGGACCGGAATCGTCGGGAAAAACCACACTGGCATTACATGTTATCGCCGAAGCCCAGAAAAAAGGCGGCTATGCGGCGTTTATTGATGCCGAACATGCTCTGGACCCGATTTATGCTGCAAAACTGGGTGTCAATACAAGGGACCTTCTGGTATCTCAGCCTGATAGTGGTGAACAGGCCCTGGAAATTACCGAGACGCTGGTTCGCAGCAATGCGATTGATGTGGTTGTCATCGATTCGGTGGCGGCATTGGTTCCGAGAGCCGAACTGGAAGGGGAGATGGGCGACTCGCATGTCGGTCTTCAGGCCAGGCTAATGTCTCAGGCGCTTCGTAAACTGACCGGAGCGACCAATAAATCTCAGACCTCCGTCGTATTTATCAACCAGATCAGGGAAAAAATTGGCGTTATGTTCGGGAATCCGGAAACCACAACCGGAGGAAGAGCGCTGAAATTTTACACATCTCTCAGACTGGAAATCCGCAGAATAGGGGCCTTGAAAGAGGGCAACAGTAACATCGGTAATCGAACGAGAGTAAAAGTTGTCAAAAACAAGATGGCGCCGCCATTCCGGGAAACCGAGTTTGACATCATGTACGGTACCGGTATTTCGTTTGTTGGCGATATTCTCGATACGGCCGTAGAAGCCGATATTGTGCAGAAAAGCGGTTCCTGGTATTCCTACGGGGATGAGCGAATCGGGCAGGGACGTGAAAATGCAAAACAGTATCTTTCGGAAAATGCCGACACTTTGGCGAAAATTGAAGCCCAGGTTCGCGAATTTCTTGGTTTCGTGAAACAGGCAAAGTCTGAGAAATAATCCGATCCGTTTCATTGGAACAACAACAGAACAGCGTCCAAGAACGAAATAGTTCCGCAGGAACCATCACAAAAATAACTTTTCAAAAAAAACGAAAAAGCCGTCGGTCAGTTTATATTGACGGTGAATATGCATTCAGCATTTCAGAACAGACATTCCGGATATTTCCGCTTCATCGGGATCAATACTTATCACAAAACCAGATCGAAGTAATTAAAAATCACGAAGAGTTCGAGAAAACGAAGGACCTGGCGCTCAGGTATCTTGCGGTTAGAATGCGCAGTGTGTTTGAGCTGCGCCGATATTTACAAAAAAAAGAGTGTCTTCAGTCAAATATTGCCCGGGTCATTCGGTATTGTAGTGAGCATGGCTACATAAACGATGAAGAATATGCAAAAATGTTGATCCGTGAGATGGTTAAGATTCATCATTACGGGCGACATAAAATGTACGCAGCCTTACGAAAACGTGGGATTTCGGCAGAGACATGCAGACGAGTTTTGCAAAGCCAGGTGAAAAATGATGACCAAATTGCCATTGCCGAACAATTGGCTTTGAAGAAAATGAAGACCATCAGAGAAAAAGATAAAAGGAAAGAAAAAATCTACCGGTTTTTAAAACAGCGGGGATTTAGTTATAATGTGATATCAATGGTGATTAACGGGCTTAATTTTGAATAAGTCCCTTGAAATGAAATAGGTAATCGAAAACAGTAAAACGATAATTGATACGCTATTATGAAGCATTTTAATTTACTATTTTCTTTTCTTTTGGTTGGTATTATGTTGCTTTCATCAAGTGACACAAAACTTTATGTAAATCCTGTAACAGTCGATGAACCAGAGACATACACCTTTGTATGTGATAATAATTTCCCACCCTATAATTATGAAGTAGATGGGCAGGAAGTCGGCTTTTGCGTGGATTTGATCAATCGGATTGCAGAATTGATGAATTTTAATGTAAACATCATTAGCGGCCCCTGGGAAAAAGTTCGGAATATGGTTGAGAATGGTAAGGCGGACGGCGTTTTAGCGATGTACTATTCTGAAGAAAGGGATGTTGCTCTGGATTTCTCGATTCCCCATTCAACGGCAGTTTATGCAATCTTTGTTCATGACCACTCGCCGGTATTTGCCAAAAAGGACCTGATTGATAAATCCATTATTGTCCAGAGTGGCGATATTATGCATGACTACCTTCTGAATAATCATATTACCGATAAAATTATTCCCGTGGAAAATCCTGAAGACGCCATCTTGTTATTGTCCCATGAAATATATGATTGTGCGCTTTTGGGAAAATTGCAGGGTGATTACTTGGCAAATAAATACAGATTGAGAAATATTAAAACATTAAATGATTATTTCCCACCCCATGAATTCTGTTTTGCCGTTTATCGGAATCCGGAACTCCTGAATCTGTTGAATGAGGGCTTAATTATCTTACAAAACAACGGAGAGCATAAACAAATTTATCAAAAATGGCTTGAAACAACGGATACAAATGAATTGATAATGAGCAGATGGTTTAAGCATGTTGTCATTGTTGCTCTGGTCTTAGTTATGATTGTTATCGTGTCCATGTTTTGGATATGGTATCTGCGAAGGGTTGTTTCATCCAGAACTCGTGAATTACAAGTGGAAATTCAAAATAAAAAACAGATTGAAGAGGCACTCAGAGCCAGTGAGGAAAATTTCCGGTCCTTGGCCGAGAATGCTTTTGATGGAATATTGATCAACGACGAAAACGGGAACTATCTGTACGCCAACAGTAATGCTGCCGAAATTTCAGGTTACTCTGTTTCATCCCTCACAAAATTGAGTATTAAAGATTTAACGCCGGAAGATGATTATCAAAAGGTTTTGAACCTGTCAATCGACCGGATTAAAGGCCGTCCTGTCCGCAGGGTTTATGAGTCTTTTCTTCAGCGAAAAGACGGGACTATTATCCCGATTGAAGTAGCTGCCTCGAAGACCCTATGGCATAATAAGCCTGCGGATATGGTTTTTATCCGTGATATCTCTTTCCGAAAGCAGATGGAAAAGGCAGTGGCGAACAGTGAGACAAATTTCCGCCAGATTGTTGAAAAATCCAGCAATGCCATTTATGTCCGGCAAGACGATTTATTTGTATTGGTTAATCCGGCATTGGAGCGGTTACTGGAGTATAACAGCGAGGAATTGCTGGATAAGAAATTTGACTTTTTGAAGATCATAGAAAAAGACAGTAAGGAACTTATCAGAGAGCGTATTGAAAAGCGGCGCAAGCGTAAATTGATCAATAAACAATTTCAATTCACAGCCCGCACAAAATCCGGGAAGATATTGGAACTTGAAGTCAATACATCCAAGATATTCTGGAATGGAAGACCGGCAAGTTTGGGAATTATCCGGGACCTGACGCGCTCCAAACGCATCCAGGAAGAATCCTTCAAAGCCGAAAAACTGGATTCCATTGGTGTTTTAGCCGGCGGAATCGCTCACGATTTTAATAATATTCTTTCGATTATGCTCGGAAATGTTCAGTTAGTGAAAATTAAAATCGATGCCGGCGAAGACATTGGCAAATTCCTAAATCGCCTTGAGGAAACCATTACCCGGGCCACCGGACTGACCCAGCAGCTTCTGACCTTTTCAAAAGGTGGTGAACCGGTGGTCGATGTTGCTTCGATCAAGGATTTAATCGAAGAGTTAGTGCCTTTCACTCTGACGGGTAGTAATGTCATATCGGAGATTACCACTGAAGACGATTTGCATCTTGTGGAAATGGATCAAAATCAGATTTCACAGGTGTTGACAAATATTATCATCAACGCCAAACAGGCTATGCCGAGCGGCGGGACAATTTATGTCGATGCAATGAATGTCATTGTCGAATCGGGTGATTTAATTGGTAAACTCGAAGCCGGTGAATATGTAAAAATATCTATCCGGGATGAAGGAATCGGTATTCCTGAAAAGATTATCGATAAAATATTTGATCCCTTTTTCACTACCAAGAGTTCCGGAAGTGGGCTGGGTTTAGCGACCTGTTATTCGATTATTCAAAAACATAAAGGGTATATTACCGTCAATTCCGTCCGGGGTGAGGGAGCAACTTTTACAATTTATCTCCCGAAAACGGATAAAAAACTTGCCGAAAAGCCGGAAATTAAACTCAATAAATCCTTTTCCGGCCGGATTCTTTTGATGGATGATGAAGAAGCTGTCAGGGAATTTGTCACGGCTTTACTTGTCGAACTGGGGTTCAGCGTCGATGCAACTGCTGACGGAGACTCTGCAATTGAACAATATAAATCAACGTTCAATAGTGGTGATGGTTATAGCCTGGTAATTCTTGATCTGACTATTCCCGGTGGAAAGGGCGGAAGTGAAGTGCTATCCGAAATGCGGAAGATCAATCCGGATGTCAAAGCGCTGGCCTATAGCGGATATGCCGATGATCCGGTGATCAGCCACCCGCGGGATTACGGTTTTAAAGCGTCTATCAGTAAACCCTTTGATCTCGATAAATTTGCCGCTGTTTTATCGAATATTCTGAATTAAAAAGGAAAAATTAAAAATTTAAAATTGACACGAGTTTGAGATTTGATTATTATCCGGCGCAGTCGGAGATGATTTATGCCTATAACAAGCGGTTTCTGAGCAAATATTTTATATTGACTAAACTTAATTCACCCTGACCCGCCGGCATAAATCAGCAGTAATCCTCTTGAAACTCTTCCTGATATTTGCATAAATCATATCAATATTCGGGAGAATTCGTGTGAGATTATGGCTTGATTATTGACCATGATCAAGATAACTTATTCGGTTGATATTGGGATGTTAATTCTTATCACGGAGATACATGAAGACCGCAGCTGAGATCAGAAAAGATTTTATTGAATATTTTCGAAAAATAAATCATGAGATAGTTCCGAGCGCTCCGGTAATTCCGGCCGATGATCCAACCCTGCTTTTTACAAATGCCGGGATGAATCAGTTTAAACCGGTATTTCTGAACCAGAAGGAGCCTGAATTTCCACGAGTGGCAAACTCACAAAAGTGTATCCGGGTCAGCGGCAAACACAATGACCTTGAAGAGGTCGGCAGAGATACATACCATCATACATTTTTTGAGATGCTTGGAAACTGGTCTTTCGGCGATTATTACAAGGAAGAGGCGATTCAATTTGCATGGAAGCTTTTTACTGATGTATGGAAATTTCCCAAAGAAAGGCTCTGGGCAACTGTCTATACAGATGATGATGAGGCGTTCTCATACTGGCAAAAAGAAACCGATATTGATCCTGAGCATATTCTGCGTTTCGGTAAAAAGGATAATTTCTGGGAGATGGGCGATACCGGTCCCTGCGGTCCCTGCTCGGAAATTCATTACTACACCGGGGATGATCCGGTGAACCAACGGGCCGAAAAAATAAATACGGGTGATTCTGAATATATCGAATTGTGGAATCTTGTTTTTATCCAATATAACCGCGATTTGAACGGTGAATTGCATCTTTTACCCAAAAAACATGTCGACACGGGCGCCGGCCTGGAACGGATTGTCGCTGCGTTACAGGGGAAAAAGTCGAATTATGAGACGGACCTGTTTATGCCACTCATTCGGGAAATTGCCGAACTGAGCGGTGTCCCATACTCGGAAATGAACGGGGTACCTCACAGAGTGATAGCAGACCATATCCGGATGCTGACATTTTCCATAGCCGATGGCGGGATGCCGTCCAATGACGGACGCGGATACGTTATCCGTCGGATTTTGCGTCGGGCAGCACGCTACGGCCGTATGTTGAATATGAACAAACCCTTTATCTATAAACTGGTGGATACCGTAGGTGAAATTCTCGGAGAAGTTTACCCGGAGAGCGTCGAACGCAAGGAACATGTTAAAAAAGTGATCCGTTTTGAAGAGCAATCCTTTGGAGAAACTCTGGATAAAGGCCTCGCGGAGTACCGTCGGGTTAAAGATGAATTGTTGGAGCAAAAGAAAACCGTAATTCCCGGAGCGGAAGTGTTTAAACTCTACGATACCTATGGATTTCCCGTGGATTTGACGCAACTAATCGCGGCTGATGATGGTTTCTCCGTGGATATGCAGGGATTTGAAACAGAAATGGCCAAACAGAAGGAGAGGGCGCGCTCTGCTCACAAGTTCAAAAGCGACAACAACGACGCGGAAATTGACTGGGTAATTGTCACGGATGGTCCCGATTCGGAATTTGTCGGTTATGAAAAATCGACCACGAAATCGGTTCTAAGGAAATATTATTTACGGAATGATGTTTACCATTTAGTTCTGGACAAAACCCCGTTCTATGGGGAATCCGGTGGCGAAATCGGCGATACAGGACAGATTGCAAATGACGATTTCCGAATGCAGATAACGGATACGCAGAAATTCGACGATACTATCGTCCATATTGGAAAGTTGATATCGGGAAAAATCGGGAATAATATTAATGTCATTGCTGAAATCGATACCGAACGCAGCGATGCCATTCGTGCAAATCATACTGCCACTCATCTGCTTCAGGCGGCACTCAGACAGGTGCTGGGTGAGCATGTCCACCAATCCGGATCGCTTGTGACTGCAGAGCGACTGCGTTTCGATTTGACTCATTATGCGAAAATCACTTCTCGGGAAATTGAAGAAATCGAAGATATTGTCAATCGGAAAATCCGGGAAAATCTCGCAGTGGAAATTGCATATCAGAAGTACGAGGAGGCGAAAAAATCCGGCGCCATGGCTCTTTTTGGCGAGAAGTACAAAGATATCGTCAGAGTTGTGGAAGTGGGTGATTTTTCCAAAGAACTATGCGGCGGGAAGCATGTCAATCGGACCGGTGATATCGGCGCTATTAAAATCGTCACGGAAACCTCTGTCGCCGCCGGTATCCGGCGAATCGAGGCGATTACCGGGCAGGCGGTGATTGAATACCTTCGCCAAAGTGAGAAATTAATTCGGGATTTGAGCGCTTTATTGAATGCAAATCCGGAAAATCTGTATCAAAAGATTGACGAAGTGATCAGGCGGACTAAAAATCTCGAAAAGGAATTTCAGTCCGTTATGGTTCAGGGACTGGAAAAAGAGCTCGAAAACCAGATTGCTGCTTCAGAAAAGCTTGGGGTTTTGACGGTTTTTGCCAAAGAATATCCGTCACAATCCGCGGATGATCTGAAAAAAACAGCCGATCTTTTTCGGGAGAAAGTGTCGTTGGGAGTGGGGCTTTTTATTTCCGTTGTTTCCGGAAAACCTATATTAGTGGTGACCGTCACTGATGCGGCGATACAAAAATATCAACTGAATGCCGGGAAGATTGTCAAAGAACTTGGCAAATACCTTGGCGGTGGTGGTGGCGGTCGGCCCCATATGGCAACCGCCGGTGGTAAGAACCCGGAAAAAATTCCCACGGTATTAGAGGAGTTTAAGAAACTGATCAAGCGTGAGCTGAACCGATAACAATTAAACAGGGGAAAGCATGGAGCAACTAATTTTTAATTATTCCTCAAAAGGGAATATTGGAGTATCCCTGCCGGCAAAACCGGTTGACGACGACGTTGTAAAGAAATATGTTCCCGAATCGTTGTTAAGAAAAACAGAGCTGAATTTGCCGGAAGTCAGCGAACCGGAGGTCGTTCGGCATTACACCAATTTATCGACGATGAACCATCATGTTGACAAGGGGTTTTACCCGTTAGGTTCATGTACAATGAAATACAATCCGAAGATTAATGATAAAATTGCCGGGATGAATGGCTTTGCGGATCTGCATCCGCTCCAACCGGAAAATAGTGTTCAGGGAGCGCTTGAATTAATGTACGATCTTGAAAAAATGCTCTGTGCATTAACGGGAATGCGTGCGGCGACTCTCCAACCGGCTGCCGGTTCTCACGGTGAATTGACCGGTGTTATGATCGTGAAAAAATATCATGAGTCTAAGGGTGAAAAACGCAAATATATCCTCGTCCCGGATTCAGCCCACGGTACAAATCCCTCCAGCGCTTATTCGGCCAATTTCAAAACCATTGCATTAAGGTCCAACGAGAAGGGCTGTATTGACATCGATGATCTCAAGGAGAAAATGAGCAATGAAGTAGCGGGCTTGATGATTACGAATCCCAATACTTTGGGTCTTTTTGAAGAAGAAGTAGAACGGATTGTGGAAATTGTGCATCAATATGACGGTATCGTCTATATGGATGGCGCCAATCTGAATGCGCTGCTGGGGATCACCAGCCCGGGTGATTTGGGCTTTGACATTACCCATATCAATTTTCATAAAACATTTTCCGCCCCCCATGGAGGTGGCGGCCCCGGTGGCGGTTCGATAGCCGTCGTGGAAAAACTGGTGAAATATTTGCCCGTGCCCCGCGTGATAAAAACCGAAAAAGGTTTTCATCTTTCCAGTGATTTTCCGGACACAATCGGCAAAGTGCTTGGGTATTACGGTAATTTTGGGGTAATGGTAAGGGCTTACGTCTATATCGTCATGTTGGGAGTTCGGGGAGTGACCGAGGTATCTAAGAATGCAATTCTGAATGCCAATTATCTGAGAGTGAAATTAGCGGATAAGTTTGCGATACCATATAACCGCAAATGTATGCATGAATTTGTCGCTTCAGGGGAAAATCACCGGGAACTGGGCATTAAAACACTCGATATTGCCAAGCGCCTGCTGGATTTTGGTCTGCATGCGCCGACAGTCTATTTCCCGCTGATTGTGAAGGAAGCCATTATGATTGAACCGACGGAAACCGAAAGTAAACAGACGCTGGATAAATTTGTAGCAGCGATGGAGCAAATTGACCGCGAAGCCCATGAGAACCCTGAGGTGTTGCACAGCGCACCTCATAAGACACCGGTTCGTCGTCTGGACGAACTCAAAGCCAATAAAGAACTCAATGTTTGTTGGGGAAAATAGAGGAATTAAAACCAATGAGCCGATTCGTTATTCATACCGAAAAAGCCCCGAAAGCCATAGGGCCGTACAGTCAGGCGATTAAATCCAATGGATTTGTATTTACCTCGGGTCAGATTCCGATCAATCCGGTATCGGGTAAAGTTGAAGCGACAACCATCAAAGATCAGGTTCGTCAGAATCTTCGAAATTTGTCGGAAGTTCTTACTGCCGCCGGAAGCAATCTGCAAAATATTGTGAAATTGACGGTGTTTATGGTCGATCTGGCGGATTTTTCACAATTGAACGAAGTCTTTATGGAATTTTTTCCGGAAAAACAGCCGGCGCGTTCCGCCGTTCAGGTCAGCCGGCTTCCTTTGGATGTTCTGGTCGAAATTGAAGCAGTTGCTACTCTGGAGTAAGGGGTATTGAAAAAAAGAAAATACGCTGTTATCGTAAATCCGGTTGCCGGGTGGGGTAAAACAATGAGATTATTGCCGGAATTGCGGGAAATTACCGAGACCACCGGCCATCGGTTTGATTATTATTATACGGAAAGGATGTTGCATGCGGCGCAAATTGCCGACAGAATTCACCGTGAATATGATGCCGTCGTTGCCTTTGGTGGCGACGGAACGGCAAATGAGGTAATGAACGGACTTGCCGGCACGGCGACGCCTTTTGGAATTATACCGGAGGGGTCGGGCAATGATTTTGCGCGGTCGATTCATGTACCGAAAATGCTGAAGAAAGCGGTGAAAATACTGACCGATTATCATTTCCGTTTGATGGATGTGGGAACCATTGAAGACCGTATTTTTATTAACGGTGTGGGAATTGGTTTTGACGGATTGGTGAATTATCGCAGAAAGAATACCGGTATTTTCAGGGGCTCAGCGGCATACCTGTATGCCATTTTCAGCAGTTTGAAACTTTGGAAAGCGATCCCGGCGAATGTTGAAATCGACGGCAGGAAAATTTCTGACGATCCCATCTATCTTGTAGCCATCGGCAACGGCTGGTCCGTGGGTGGCGGTTTAAAACTCACTCCTGACGCGGAAATTGATGATGGCGCTTTTAACATCTGTCATATTCGGGATTTGCCCATCTGGAAAATTCTGTTGAATTTCGGAAAATTAAAAAATGGTCGTATTTCCAGAGTCCGGGAAGTAAGCATGAAACTTGGCCGACAGATTCTTATCTCCAGTGATCAGGCACTGCCTATTCACTTTGACGGTGAGGTATTTGATCCCGGCGCAAGGGAAGTCAGGATTTCCATTGTTCCGCAATCGGCTTATGTGATCGGGAACTGGCCGGCCTGATATAATATATTTACCTTAGACTATGAAAAATTATTCAAAGGGTAAGATAAAGTTTATTCTAATCGCAGTTTTGCTGATTAGTGTCAATGAAATCGTTGCCTTTGAGTTAACTCGACCGGATTCAACCCATTCGATTAAACCGCGGGGAGCCATGATTCGTTCGGCGATATTCCCCGGCTGGGGGCATCTTTATGTTCATAAACCGGTAAAAGGTCTGGTCTATTTTTCACTTGAAGCATATCATGTCTACAAATTCGTTCAGTACAATGATATATATCGGTACGTTAAGGATACCAAAAGCGAGATAGGTATCGAAGCCTGGCATAATATGACTGAAACCGAAAAGAAAGAGAAGATTAAGGACGTCACCGGATATGAATTACATGATGCCACCTGGCGTCCGCGTGAAATCCGCAATAAATATGCCTGGTGGTGTGTCGGTTTTTATATCATTGGTATGCTGGATGCCTACGTTGATGCTCAGTTGTACTATTTTCCGAAAGATAATGTGGAATTGACAACTGACAATATATCCAGAAGTATTGGAATATCTTTTTCCTGGAGTTTAAGGAGATAGGATGAACGCAAATCGCGAGCAATGGGGCTCGAAAATAGGTTTTATTCTGGCGGCGGCCGGTTCGGCCGTGGGATTGGGAAATATCTGGAAATTTCCGTATCTCGTAGGTGAGAATGGCGGCGCTGCTTTTATTTTCCTTTATCTCATTTGTGTCTTATTGGTGGGGCTTCCGGTTGTGATTGCGGAAATATTGATCGGACGTACCGGTCAGAAAAACCCGGTGGGCAGTTTTCGTGATCTCAGTAAGGGTAATCCTTTCTGGATTGGCGTCGGTGTATTAGGAGTGATTACCGGCTTTTTAATTTTGTCCTATTACAATGTTATCGCCGGCTGGAGTCTGGGCTATGTGATTGAATCAATAAAGGGCAGTTTTCAAAATCTTGAAAATCCCCTTGCTGCGGGTGAATTGTTTAAGACGCTTTCTTCGATGCCACAATGGACTCTGTTATTTCATGGCTTATTCATGATTCTGACTATTAGTATTATTTATGCAGGGGTGACCAAAGGGATCGAACGTGCCAGTAAAATTATGATGCCGGCGTTGCTCTTTCTGGTCATTGTGCTGGTAGTCCGGGGAGTGACTCTTCCGGGCGCCAGAGCAGGGGTTCATTATTTATTAAAGATAGACTTTTCGCAGATTACCGGAAAGACGATATTCTTAGCGCTGGGGCAGGCCTTTTTTTCCCTGAGTCTGGGAATGGGCGCGCTTTTAACATACGGCAGCTATATGTCTAAAAAAGAATCGATTCCCGACAGCGCTGTGAATATTGTTATTCTGGATACATTGATTGCGATTTTAGCCGGATTCATGATCTTTCCGGCGCTGTTTGCCATGGGAATGAATCCGGCGCAGGGACCTTCGTTGATTTTTAACATTTTGCCGGTTGTTTTTAATTCGATTCCCGCCGGATACTTTTTTCGGATTATATTCTTCCTGTTGCTCACTGTCGCTGCCTTGACATCGACAATTTCATTATTGGAAGTAATTACGACTTTTACCGTTGATGAATTTAATATTCCGCGGAAAAAAGCGGCGGTTTTGCTGGGTTTTACGGTATTTGTCATCGGAATCCCGAACGCCATGTCTTTCTGCGGCTGGCAGAATGTAAGAATATTCGGGCTGACCTGGTTTGATTTTGTTGATTTTATTTCTGCAAATATATTCTTACCTTTAGGCGGAATTTTTATTGCGCTTTTTGTCGGTTGGTTCTGGGGAATTAAAAAGGCAGTACCTCATTTACTTGAAGGTACAACTAATCTGCCTCCGTTTCTGGTTTCAACATGGACAATTATTGTACGCTTTGTTGCTCCGGTTCTGATTTTAATAATTTTTCTGAGCAGTATCGGTTTGATATGATAAAATATGGAATATCCTTCCTGGTAATTTTTTTCCTGAGTTTAAATGCATTGGCGGATGATGCAAACTCTGTCCGGAGCCGGCAAATCGGAGACGACTGGTTCGGTGTGGACAAATTGAAACATCTCAGCAGCTCATTCATGATTACGACGACCGCTTATTATTTTCAGGCAAATGTCGGTAATGTTTCCAGTTTGAATAGTCGCAGAAACGCCGGAATGGTAACGATTTCACTCGGGTTAAGCAAAGAGATGTTCGATAGAAAAAAGCCGAACGGCTTTTTCAGTTGGCGTGATTTGACTGCCGATGTCATGGGAGTCGGGCTGGCCTTATTTTTTATTCAAAGGGTTGAAGGTTGAAAGATTTCCGGGAATATATCGGCTGTATTCATGTTCATTCGGTCTATTCCGATGGAAGTGGAACCTTTCCGGAAATAATCAAAGCGGCACAGGAAGCCGGTCTGGATTACCTGCTGGCCTCTGACCACATGACTTTGAAAGGCCGGGAGAAAGGCTTTTCCGGCTGGCACGACGATCTTTTTTTATCGGTGGGATACGAAATCAATGACCGGAATGATCAGCATCATTATCTGGCCTTTGGATTGAATGAAACTCTCCCGGAGGATTATAATCACGAACAATATATCAAGGCTGTGAAAGAGAAAGGCGCGTTGGGTGTTGCGGCTCATCCCTTTGAAGAACGGGATGTCAACCGGTCGGTTGTCGGTTTTCCGCCGATTCCCTGGGGAAATCTGGATTATGCGGAAATCGAAGTCATCGAGGTCTGGAATATGATGTCTCACTGGCTTGAAATGACAACCGGACTGAACAAATACTGGAATGTCGTTCATCCCCGCAGTTTTTCCACCTTTCCATCGCGACGATTGCTGGCATGGTGGGATAAAACGAATCTTTCCCGTAAAGTCGTGGGAATCGGCTCTGTTGATGTTCATGCTACGAAAATAAAGTTATTCAAGCTCTATACTAAGGCAATCTTCGATTACAAAATTATGTTCAAATCCATCCGGACACATCTGCTTTGTGACGATGAATTTGATCAGGAAGCAGAAATACCGGTGACCGAACAAAAAATCTTCGATATTATCCGCAGCGGCAGAACCTTTATATCTAATTATCGACGAGGCGATGCACGAGGGTTCAGATTTTGGGCTGAGGACGGCAAGTCGGTTTTACAGATGGGCGAATCGGGTGTAATGACCAGACCGGTATTGAAAGCGATTCTTCCGGAACGGGGACATTGTCGGCTGATTCGCAATGGCGAAGTGATTCAAAAAGGCAAAGCCACTGAGATTGATATACCCGTAAAACCGGGCGTCTATCGTCTTGAGGTTCTGAAAGGAAAACGGGGCTGGATTTACTCTAATCACATCAATATTCTGGAAAAATAATGTGCGGAATCGTCGGAATATATAATAATAGTGAAGCCTCTACCATGGCCTATATGTGTCTCTATGCACTCCAGCACAGGGGACAGGAGGGGGTCGGAATTGCAAGCTACGCCAACCACAAGGTCAACATTTACAAGGGACTGGGATTGGTTTCAGAGGTTTTTTCCAGCCGTAAATACCTGAACAATCTTTCGGGTCGCTGTGCAATCGGTCATAACCGTTACTCTACCCATGGTGAAAAATCACGGATTAACATTCAGCCCCTGGTATTCAACTATAAGGGGAATCAAATCATCATTGCTCACAACGGAAATCTTGTGAATCTCGGATCGATTCAAAAAGAATTGGAGGAGAAAGGCACGCTTTTTCAGACGAGCTCCGATACTGAGTATATTATTCAGCTATTCGTGCATTCCAGGGGAAAGAGTGTTGAAGATAAAATGCTGGAAGCGTTGCGGCGGGTTGACGGAGCATATTCCCTTGTGATTCTGATTAATGACAAAATGATTGTTGCCCGTGACCGCTACGGATTCCGACCGCTTTGTCTGGGGCGTTATAAGGATACGACAATTGTGACTTCGGAAACCTGTGCCCTTGATCTGGTTGGCGCTAAGTATGAGCGTGATATAAATCCCGGTGAAATGGTTGTTTTTGACGGGGGTAAAGAAATCACTTATTCTATTCACAAACCCGAACCTCGCCACTGTATTTTTGAATATGTCTATTTTTCCCGGCCGGACAGTCGGATTTTCGGTGAATACGTTGATAAAACCCGGCGGAAAATCGGTAAAATACTGGCAATCGAAAAACCGGTGGAAGATGCAGATATTGTCATTTCAGTTCCCGATTCCAGCAATACGACGGCATTGGGATATTCACAGCGATCGACAGCCCGCTTTGAGATGGCTTTAATTCGGAATCACTATGTCGGGCGAACATTTATTCATCCGACCCAGGAGATGCGGGATTTTGGTGTAAAAATCAAATTCAACACCATCGGCGGCGTGCTGAAAGATAAAAAAGTTGTGATTGTTGACGATTCAATTGTAAGGGGTACCACGCTGAAGAAGCTGGTTCGTATGATCAAAGAGGCAGAACCGAGGGAAATCCATATCCGGATTGGTTCGCCGCCGGTAAAATATCCCTGCTTTTACGGCATGGATTTTCCTTCAAAAGAGGAATTAATTGCCAATCACAAAGATGTTGAAGCCATCAGAAATTATCTTGAAGTAGATAGCCTTGAATATATTAGCGTAAAAGGACTTCTGGAATCAACATCACTGCCGGACAAACATTTTTGCACTGCGTGTTTTACCGGCAAATATCTAAATTCCGATGAAAATTATTAATCAGTAGGAGAAAGTAATGCTAAAAATTCCCGATAAATATCTGAAACCGCTGGATTACCTGTTCATATTCAGGCCGACGCTTTTTTTCCCTGTCTGGATTATTACCTTATCAGGTTTAAGTGGAGCCATGTATTTCAATGACAATCCTGTCTGGTGGAGTACCCGGGTGAATATCACCAATATTCTGGCATTTATTTGTGTTACTCTTGCCACAGGTTCTTCGTTTATATTAAATCAAACAAGGGATATTGAAACCGATAAAATTAACCAAAAACTTTTCCTTATTTCAGAAGGATATGTTCCGGTTAAGACCGCGAATAAAATTGCGCTTGGCTCAATTGTTATCAGTTTGGCCGTATTACTGCTCGTTGATTTTAAAATATTTCTCTTAATGGGTTTGCTGGTCTTGTTCGGTGGCTATGTTTATAATTATCCGCCTTTTGAATGGAAAAATAAACCGATACTCGGAATTCTGGTGAATTTCATTAGTGGCCTGTTTTTATTTTTATCGGGTTGGACATTAGGCGGTTATGGCTTGAAGGGAGCCATTGTATATTCAATTCCCTATTTATCGGCCTGGACAGCAGTGGCAATCTTGACGACATTGCCCGATAAAAAAGGGGATGAGGAGAGTAATAAGGTGACAATATCCGTTAAAGTCAGTAACCGCAATACGGTTCTTTTTGCATCGATATGGTTGGCCCTCTGTTTCGCTTTAAGCTTGTATAATCAGGACCCGATTATATCACTTCCGGCTCTGCTTTCGCTGCCATTATTTTTAATTACAATCATTAAGCCTTCTAATACCTGGATTTTACGCTCGATCCGTTTTCCTATTCTCTTTCTTGGGTTGATGCTGAGTTGTGAATACCCCTTATTTTTCCTGGTTATTTTTGTGAATTATTATCTGAGTAAAATTTATTATATGGCCCGATTTAATCTGGTGTATCCAACGTTTAATGTGGATGAGAAACGAAATGATTAAAATAAATCCTTTGCTTTGCGATCTTTGTGGAACTTGTTTGTCGGTATGCCCGGCGGATTGTATGTCACTGGATGAAAACCGCTTATATATCGACAATGATGCTTGTACGCATTGTGAATTGTGCATCGGCGTATGTCCTTTTGGTGCATTGAGCTCCGGGAATGAGAAGGAGCAGGCCAATGAAAAGTAATTATGATGTGGTGGTTGTCGGCGCCGGACCCGCAGGTAGTATGGCTGCCCGTCATGCAGCCGAACAGGGTGCCTCTGTGGTATTATTGGAACGTGACCGCGAAATCGGCGTTCCGGTGCGTTGTGCCGAAGCAACCGCCTTGAATGGACTCTCCAAATATACGGAAATCAAAGAGTCGTGGATTACAAATACCGTTTCTAAAATTCGTCTGGTCGCCCCAAATGAAAAATATGTAGATATAACGTTACCGGTCGATGGTATTGTTCTGAATAGGAGACTTTTCGATCATGATCTGGCTGCCTATGCGGCGATGCAGGGGGTTGAAGTCTATACAAAAGCCAATGTCACAAAAGTGATATTTAAAGAGGGGAAATTACCGGTTGTTCAGGTAACTCATATCGGAGTAGCAAAGGAAATTACGGCGAAAATAGTGATTGCCGCTGACGGAGTTGAATCCCGAATAGCCCGCTGTGCCGGCATTCACACCCAAACAAAATACTATGATATTGAACCCTGCGCTCAGATGTTTTTAGAGGGTGTCGATATTGTTAAAGAGCGAATCGAATTTTATTTTGGAACGGAACTGGCGCCCGGCGGATATGTCTGGGTGTTTCCCAAAAGCGACAGCAGTGCCAATGTCGGTCTGGGATATAACGCTTCCATAAGCAACGGGAAAACGGCGTTACAATTACTTGAAGAATTTGTTCATAGGAAATACCCGAATGCCAAAGCAATGACGACGGTTGCCGGCGGCGTACCGGTGGCCAATACATTGAAAGAAATTACGGCGGACAATCTTATGATTGTCGGTGACGCTGCCCGGCAGGTGAATCCGATGTCAGGTGGTGGTATTTTATCGGGAATGGCGGCGGGAAAAATGGCCGGAAGAGTCGCTGCCAAAGCTATTGGCAGAGGTGATTATTCGAAAAAAGCGCTCGATGAATATAAAAAAGTTTGGGATAAGGAAGTCGGCAGCGAGCATAGAAAATATTATCGAATAAAAGACTATACTGTGAAAATGACAGACAAGGATTTCAATGATCTGGCTGGTATGCTCAGTCCGATTCCGCCGGAAAAAATGTCGCTGTTGAGGTTATTTAAAGCAGCCGTTAAAAATAAACCTTCTCTTGTGTTTGATGTGATAAAACTTTTTTCGAATATTGCGTAGATGGCTGATCTTCTAAAAGAGCTACATCTGTCAAAATTCATTGCTTTTGATCTTGAAACCACCGGTTTGGATCCGTCAAAGGATACCGTCATTGAATTCTCGGCGATTCTGTTTGAAAACGGGAAAGCCACGAAAACATTGTCCTTTTTGTGTAATTCCCGGGTATCTATCAGTTCTGAAATTACCGATTTAACCGGCATAACACCGGAAATGCTGAAGGGCAAACCCCTTTTTGAAGAGCGGCTGCCGGAAGTAATAGATTTCTTTGATGAGATACCGCTTGTCGCGCACAATATAAAGTTTGACCTTGGTTTTCTGAAACATTACTGCCGAAGACATAAGGATTTTAAAAAAGCGTTTTCCCGTAATCAAATTTATGATACGCTTATGTTGTCTCAGGCATTTTATTTTTATCTCCATAACCACCGGCTCGGAACAGTGAGTGAATATTGTGGCCTGTCTTCTGAAAATGCCCATAGGGCGGAGACGGATGCCTATAATACCGGTCGCATATTTTTGCAATTGATATCTGAGGTTGTCAAATATGACCTTGAGACTTTGCAGACAATTAATGCTGTTTTAAAGGATACTGATGATCCGAATAAATGGTTATATCACAATGCCGCTCAGCGACTGGTTTTATCCAAAAGCCTTGGAGAGAAACCTGTTCCTAAGGTCGATTGGAATCCGCCGCTAAATCTTTATGGCTTTTCGGTCGGCAGTTCCCGGGAAAAATGGGGACCCGTCAATTATTCGACGATTAAACAGTATTTCGGTGAAAAGGGAATTTTATCCGGGATACTGGATCATTTTGAATCCCGTAAACAGCAATTGCAAATGGCGGAATATGTCTGGGAATCCCTTGACGAAGGAAAATCGGCGGTTATTGAAGCCGGTACAGGGGTCGGGAAAACACTGGCCTACCTGATTCCGGCAATTTTATGGCAGAAGAGTCAAACGCCGGATCACTCGCGTGTGGTCATAGCCAGTAACACAAAGACGCTTCAGGAGCAGATATTTTTCAAGGAAATTCCCTTTATTTGTGACAAGGTCAAACTGCCTTTCAAAGCTGTTTTACTTAAAGGGCGTTCCAATTATATTTGTCTGACACGATGGAACCGTCTGCTGGCAGATATCGGCAACAGAGTCCATATTTCCAACCGGTCCGCTGTAATTCCGATCATTATCTGGCTGAAACATACAAAAACCGGTGATATATCCGAAAATAACGGATTCAGAAGCAGTCAGTATTATTCGATCTGGAATGAGATCTGTTCCGAACCGGGATATTGCACAACAAGTGTCTGCCAAAAATATGACGGATGCTATCTGGGGAAAGTGCGGTTTTATACCAATTCGGCTGATATTATTGTTGTCAATCATTCGCTTTTATTATCCGATGCGGCCGCAAACAATACAGTCATTCCCGAATATGAAGGATTAATTATCGATGAAGCGCATAATCTGGAAAGCAATTCATATAATTATTTTTCAGCCAAAATAAATATTGCAATACTATCGACCTACTTGAAAACTCTCTTCAATACAAAACCGGTTGAGCACGGATTGCTTGTGGATGTTCAGCAGTTGATGAGCCAGTTTAAGAAGCTGGCGAAAGTTGAAAGTGATATAATTCGTCTGAAAGACCAGATCAGTGATTTAAGAATTGCAGCCGAGACTTTTTTTAAAGCCGTTTTTCAACATTCTGCAAGCAGATTGACTAAAAACAGGGGATATTCACTGAAAAGGCGGTTTAAAATATTTTCCGCTGAATTTCCTGATTTAAAAACCGAACCTCAGACATTCCTCTATGAACTGTCTAACACGATTGAAATAGTCAAATCCCTCGTGGGAAAAATTGATGAACAGGTTAAAGAACTGCCTACTGGTTTTGATGAACTGAGAATCAGACTGGTTAATGTCATCGAAGGATTGGAAGAATATCTTAAAACTTTCAGAACGATCCTGTCCGGCAACGACGAAAGCCTGATATTTTGGTATGAAGTTCATCCTAACATTTATGAATCGGGCGTTGAATTTGCTTTTACACCTTTGGATATATCGGAAACATTGTATGAAAAGGTGTTAAAAGACAGACATTCGACAATATTAACGTCGGCGACCATGCGAATCGGCGATTCTTTCGAATATATACTAAACAGAGCCGGGCTTGCGCGGATGGATATGGAAAATGTTCATTCCGTAGCAGTGGGATCTCCGTTTAATTATCCCCGACAGATGCGGTTTATCACTTATCACCGGCCGCCGGAAAAAGGTGATAGCGAATCCATTGGGGACCTGTTAATCAATATTGCAGGGAATTTCAATAAGGGTATATTGGTTCTGTTTACTTCATATTCTGCTTTAAGCGCCGTGCGCCGTCGGATAAAAAATGAATTTCAGAAAGCCGGAATTACACTGCTTGCTCAGGGAGTGGGGGGCTCACGAACAAGTTTGCTCGATTGTTTTCGAAAGGAGAAAGCGTCCGTGTTGCTGGGAACCAGCAGTTTCTGGGAAGGTGTCGATGTTGTCGGCGACGCCCTGGAAATTTTGATTATTACAAAAATGCCCTTTCCGGTACCCTCGGAACCAATCATTGAGGCCAATGTTGAGAAAATCAGGAAATCCGGCGGAAATCCCTTCAATGAATACTATATACCGGAATCGGTGTTAAAATTTCGTCAGGGGATTGGACGATTGATTCGTTCAAATACAGATCGAGGAGTCGTCATTAATCTTGACCAACGGATTGATACTAAGTCCTATGGGCGTTTTTTCAAAGCTTCTGTTCCGGTCAAGCCAATCTCAATCCGCACACTGGAAAGTTTAAAGCGGGAAATGGAACTATTTTTTAATGAATAATTTTGAAAAAGATATTCGGAAAAATGCCATAAATCAATTAGATAACGCCTCCTCGGTTGTTGTGTCAACAGCCGTCACATCCATAGGGCATAGCATAAAATCACGATTTGTCAACGATGATCTTGATCTTTTTCTTGTAATTTCCCGTGAATCGATTACCGCAGCCCATTTGAATTTTAATCATCTGGTCAATGTTTGCATTTGTGACGATGAGACCGATTCGGGATCAGTCTCTCTGAGTGGTGAAATATCGAAAATAACTGATGATGAAGAAATTCACAGGATTTTAGAAAAATGGAACGGGAAATATCCAGACCATCCGATATCGGGCGAACTGAATGATAAATTGGTAGTGAAAGTATTACCACGTCGGATTGATATTCAACATGATGAGAGAGAAGATAGTCTTGTCTTATCGGTTGAGAATGAATTGATTAGGCGATTTGTCTCAACGATTTTATTAAAGTTAAAGTTAATTTCTGCAATTTTGCGGGCGCCCTTTTTTACGGCGTCAATCGCACCGGTGATTTTGGGTGCTTCAATTGCCTTTCACCAAAGGGGAATGCTGAATTGGTGGACGTTCTTACTAACGCTGATCGGATCTATTACTGCTCATGCCGCGGCGAACGTTATTAATGATTACTATGATCACTGTTCCGGAAATGACGAGATGAATATTTATCATAATGCTTTCTCCGGAGGCAGCCGTATGATACAAAATAAAATTATCACTCCGGAAAAGACATATTT
>Ga0164318_10001332_pt1 | contig 21767 bp, 14 predicted proteins | sample GuaBasSedimGuay9_FD_113734 | JGI IMG/M metagenome (GOLD analysis project Ga0164318, IMG submission 113734) | Subseafloor sediment microbial communities from Guaymas Basin, Gulf of California, Mexico - Guay9, Core 4571-4, 0-3 cm | ecosystem: Environmental > Aquatic > Marine > Hydrothermal vents... | reverse complement strand
GACCTCTGAGGCAAGAGTGACATTGGTGATGACTGTCAGATTGGCTCCTACGACTAGGAAACCGGCAGATGTCCCAATAGCAAGCTCGACGGGATTGGCCCCATCCGCGTCCAATGTGGCAAGCGAGTAGGGCGTGGCACCAAGGGCCATGGAACCAATCCTAGCACCACGCTCGTCGAACAGGAATAGTGATCCGTTCTGTGTGATGGCGGCGACCTCATCATTCGAGTCGCTATCAAGGTTCCCAGTTACAACACCGACTATCTGAGACCCTGTGCTGTTAGACCAGACCACGGCTGTCTCAAAAGGCGCAATAGCCGCCGGATCTGCAGGGCCATCGTGTGGGCCCAGTATTTGGACAGTCGGGTCACCAGAGGGTGACTGGAGTAGAATCAACAATATTGCGGCAGACATTATCACCAAGTGGTACTGTTTCATGTGGTTCCGTCCCCCGTAACAGGTTCACGTTGTTTCCAAGGCTTGACTTGGAAATAGTCAAAGAAGTCGGCCTCGACGAGAGATATCTCTTCAAATGGCATTCTCATACTGTTTAGATGCTTCACAACGGGCAGAATCTGCTTTCCCGGGTCATCCATGAACAGCTTCACGGTGTTACGCCCGGCAGGCGCCATATACTCGACACCCGGAATCTGTAGAATCTTCTCCTCAATGGTTGGATTCATCGTGGGAAGAACAAGCCTGAGGCTCTCGCCTCTTCCCGGCAGACTGGAGATGAGGTCCTGAGGGGTGCCAAACTGGCTCACCAACCCATTCTCAAGCAGGACCACTCTCGAACAGTAGTCCACGATCTCAAGGTCGTGGCTGATAATTACCATTGTTGTGCCAAACTCAAAGTTCAGCTCCTTCAGGTAGTTTAGAGTTTCATGACGAAGGTGAGCATCAAGGCCCGTGGTTGGTTCATCAAGCAGCAAGACTGGTGGATTATGAATCAGTCCCAGACATATCGAAACTCGCTTCCGTTCGCCACCAGACAGACGCGACACCCTCTTTGTCATGAGGTCCTCGTCGAATCCCAGAATCGTGAGAATGCTTCTTGCACGCTCCTCAATCTCGCGTGGACGCACGCCGAAACAGCGCCCAAAGAACTGCGCATTCTGAAGAGCACTGAAATCGTAGTAGAGGGACATGTATTCTATCTGAGGTACATAGCCCACGAGAAGGCTGATCAGGTCGCGTCTCTTCGTGACATCATGACCGCCAACATAGGCCTTCCCGGCGGTGGGACGTATCTGGCCCGTGAGCACCCTGAGCACAGTCGTCTTTCCAGCACCAGAGGCCCCAATGATTCCCAGAAACTCTCTCTTGTTGGCATAGAAAGAGACCCCCTTGAGGGCCCAGAACTTTCCGAAGCGGACCTTCAGGTCCACTATGTCAATCTCCCGGCTCGGGTGTGATTTCAGCTCAGACGCCTCCAACTCTATCACTCACCTTCTCGAACTCCTCAATGGCCTTCTCAAGCACCCGCATCATTCCTCGGACGGTTTCCACCTTCTGAATCCGGTCTACGTCCTCCTGCCGAATCAACTCCTCAATCTGGACAAAGGCCGCAAGAAGCCTGTTCAATGTGTTGTCGATGTCCTGCGCGAGCGTCGTGTCGACCTCGGGGACGCGCAGCCTTCGCCTTCGTCGTGCCCGGTTCCATGCCAGTGCCAGAAGAACACCACCAAAGATGGAGATTGCCGTGATTGCAGCGACCTGCGGCATCGTGAGTTTCCAGCCCTCAGCGGCCGTGGAGTTTGTGCCTGGGGGACGATAGAACCAGAAACTGATACTGGCGAATGTGCCGGCGTACTCCTCGGTCCGAAGAATTAGGAAGATACCGTTGATTCGCCCCTCATCGCGCCAGTAGCTCGGCGCAAACTGTGAGGTGTAGAGCCCATTCTCTACAAAACCTGCAAAGAAGAACGACTGGCTACCGTTTGGGAGCTGAAATATCACAACAACCGTGAGGTCGTTCACAGGGTTACCATGATAGTCAAGAATCTGTAGGTTGATGAACACGCTTCGACCCACGGGGTAGTGGGTGGTGTTCTCAGCAAGGGTTGTAGTGCATGTGAGCGTGTTGTCAAGCAGGAACTCGATGAGATTGTCGAGCAGCAGGGTGTTGTTGCAGTTGGGGAGATACTTGTTCATGAACAATCGCGACGAACCGAACAGGGCAATCTCGGGAGGCGAATCATCGAGCAAGACGACCGGGCGGCCTTCCCACATGACCTGTCCGAGGGACTGGTTGTTCAGAATGTACGTGCCTCCTCCGAGCCATACGCACTCAAGTCCCTGTCCGAGGCGAGAGCCATCCACTATCTCGGTAGTGTTTTCCGCAGTCACCGTTCCGTTCATGGCATAGCCGTATGGAGCGAGCAGCAAGTTGATGGCGGTGAGATTAGCACGGTCGGGGGAATCGCCGAAGACTATCAGCTTCCCGCCCGAGGTCGAGAAGTCTCGAATCAGGTCGATCTCGGTGCTGTTGAACTCTTTCAGCGGCCGGACAATCATGTAACCCGAGAAGAGCATCAGGAGGTCCTCGGTCGGTGTGACGCCTGGAAACTCGACGAGGTCCACAAGACGCTCAGCCATTGTCGTCTTGAGGGTCGAGAGACCCGAGAAAGTAGTGAGCCGAATGGACTCAAGGAGACCTTCAATCTCAGACACCGACCCGATGTCCCCGCCGCCTATAGAGGACCCGCTTGTATCAGTGTCATCTGCTGCCAACGGAAAACCAATTCCGCCACCACCGCCACCGCCCATGCTGGCAGTTGGGGTTTCGTTGCCTGCTGAGAAACCTCCGAGGGCCCCTAGACCGCCACCATGAGTCGAGTCGAGAAACACCATCGCCCTTGCATAGCGGATTGTTGTTCCAAGACTGACATTGGCTGACCAGCCGTGTTCTGTATGAATCACATAGTCGCAACTGAAGTACCCATCCATGGCGATGACGGGTACGAAGAGGACCAAGGAGAAGTTGTAGTATCCCTGCACATTGTCCGACGGAGTGAGTGTCACATTTCCCCACTCTGTCGCGTTTCCGTGCTTGGTGACCGTGAGATTACCAAGTGGCTCTGTAGATGTCACCATTAGTCCATACATGCCGAAATCCGCCGGAAAACGCAGATTGAAGGGTGCCGAGGGCAATCTGCGCGGAAATACGGAGATTGATGAGATTGGGGTAACAACGAAGAGGTCACGCACCAGAAAGTCATCAAGCAGTGCCGCGCCTGTGGTAGCAATCGTGCCCGCGGGATTGCTGAACAGTGCAATCGCAGAGGCAATGCTCACTGCGGCCACCCACGCAGCCGAAAAGAGGCCCTCACGCTCCGGTGACCATTCCACTGTCAGTCGGACTGCATGGAAGGGCTTGACATCCTCAAAGGAGTGAAAACTTGTGAACAACGTCCCCTGCTGAGTACCGTTTCGATGGCCTATGATCATCGCGGCGACAACGGGCGATGTCTCCACGCCTATATTCATGACAATGGCATGCGACGTGTACGTGTGACCCATCTGTGCCACACGGGGTATGTCGGCCTGAACAACAATCAAGTCACCCTGCTGACGAAGAGTTGGGGATGGCTGAAGCTGCCACATGGTCTCAATGGACCTGTCCAGGATTGTCCTGTTGTCGCCGAATCCCATTGCAATTGTCACATTCGCCGTTTCGCCCGGTGCGAGCGGGTCAAAGTCCCACCTCATTCCGAGGCCAACACTTCCATCAAAGGATGTTGAACCTGTGAGATTGTCATTCGAGATGTGAGAGGAGATTGTGGACGCATTCCCCACCTCGAATGCCCCCAATGGCCGGCTTGAGTTCAGGCCGAAGTAGAAGTCATTGTAGTCCTCGGACTGACCATACACGAACAGCTCTTGGTTGCCAAGGGCGTACTTCCCGTGGTCATCGCGCCCGTCGAGGAACAGGTCGAGCGAGTAGGACAGGAACAGGCTGACATTATCGATAGGTTGGTCACCCATGTTGAGAATGAATGGTGTGATCTTTATCCCCGTCAACGGCTCGGGAGTCGAGAGAGTCAGATTGTAGCTCTCAACAACGAGAATCACATACACCGAGTGCTCGTATGAGAGGATTCCGACATATCGATTGTAGTTGTCGAGAAGGGATGCCGCATAGACCTGATGCATCTCACGTTCCACATCAAACATCATCAGATTGGTGGGGTCCATGTTGTTCCAACGCAATGCGAACATTCCAAGAAGGAGATGCAGAGATGAGGTGGCGTCCCTCTGGTCAAGAGCCACGATTGTGGTGCCGTAGCTGCTCATCATGACAGTCGTGTTGGCGCCTTGACTGTCAGCCATGACTATGCCCGTCGCCAAGAGGGGGATGCCAGTCGTCCGGGCCTGTGACTCCACTGGACCCTGGCGTGTACGTAGGTAGTCGAAGGCGGCTCTCAGATTGAGCAGACCAGCACCAGCATCGTTGGCATCATAGTCGAGAGGTGTTGCTGTGTCACGGAAGACGTTCCCAACAACTATTGGAGTGGCCCGGTCAAAGGCCTGAAGAAGAATTGCTGCAGCCCCTGCGACGATAGCCGCCGATGCCGCGGTCGTGTCCGCCCGAACATAGTAGTCATCAATCGGTTCGCCCAGCGAGCCGCCAAGCAGATTCGCAATCGAACCAACATCCTCAAGGCTGAATCCACCAAACCCCATATCCTGAAGCCCGCCGCCCACGCGGGCTCCAACGATACCGACACCCGGGGCCACAAGGTCCGGCTTTGTCATCATCTCAAGAGACGGACCGCGACCCGAGAAGGGAGGTACCTCTTGATTGACAGGATCATAGGCCCCGACAGTCAATGCCGACATTGTTCCACCGGGAGACATGATGGTGAGGTAGTCGGGGCCATCATCGCCAGCCGCAGCAATGACGAGCACGCCACGCTCCGCAGCGGCCTGAACCGCCTCCGAGACCGCGTCGCCGGGGGCCCCGAACGTGTTGAACGGAAGCACTATGATGTCAGCACCACGACTGCAGGCCCACTCGATTCCCGACACAATCCAGCTCGGCGCTGCTAAGAGGCCTCCAAGGGTGACCTTTGCGGACAGCATAGTGACACCAGGAGCAATCCCTGCATACGCGCCGTCTGACTTGTTTCCGGTACCACCGATGATTGAGGCAACGTATGTTCCATGTCCAATGATGTCCACCGGAAGAGTGTCGCCCTCGACAAATGAGGCGAAGGCCGTCACCTTTGGATCGAGGGTACTACTGTTGTCGTCAAGGTCGTCAAGGTCAGGATGAAGAAAGTCAATCCCTGTGTCAAGGACAGCCACGACTACACCTGAGCCGTTGTAACCCTGCTCCCACAGGTCTTTGACTCCCAGCAAGTCCACTGGTGACACATAGTCCGAAGAGGTGGTGGCAGTCGAGGAATCTATAACTCGCGAAGAAACATTGAGTGGCTCGTTCGACCATATGCCACGAATAAATGCCTCGCGCGCCAGCGCGGGAATGCGGCTTGCCATCATCCGTACACGCATCATGTTGATGTCCTTGTAGACCTTGACGAGTTCCGCTGACTCATCAATCATGCTCAGCGCAGCACGGGTCTTGAACTCGCCTGCAGGGCCGTCGTAACTAACCAGCACATCAACTGGACGATTGGAGGACGTGACGTTCAACAGGCGAGAGTCAATCTTTGCAGTGGGAAACCGGCTGTCTGCGAGCCGGTCGGTGGGGGCCGTAGAGAGGAGAGTGACAGGCAGGATGCTCACAACAAGCAGGAACACCAGAAACAAGACCAATGCGCTGCGTCCGAGTCCGACCTGAGATCTCCTTGTTCCGACGGCGTGCGACATGAGCATCACTTCTCGATAATCCCTGAGATCAGACCTCTTGTGATAGCAATGTAGTAGTCGACCATGTCAGCGACTGACTTCGTCTTCACAATCTTGACCGGAATGTCATTCTCCTCAAGAGCCGTGAGGCACTTCTCCGCAATCTCCTGAAGAGGCTCCTCCGTGAAGACCTTCAGGAGCTCGCCACGTTGAAGTACGAACTGCACTCCTTCGACATTCTCGAGAATGCGGCGTGCACGAGGATCGACCTCCTCAAGGACAATTCCGACTGCGAAGCCCCTGTTCGGCATGGACTCCTTCAGACGCGTCGGACTCCCAAAGGCCACAAGGCTCTTGCCGCGCATGAAGACCGCGACTTTGTCACAGAACTCGGCCTCCGCAGGATAGTGAGTTATCACAACCATGGACGTTCCGTACTCTTTGTTGATGTAGTCCAAGTAATGCCACAGTTCATTCCGATTGTCGGGGTCAAGTCCACTCGTGGGTTCGTCCATTAGGAGAACCTTCGGGCGGTGAACCAGCGCTATTGCAATTGACACGCGGCGTTGCTGACCTCCGCTCAACTCGCGCGTGGGATTGTTCGCCTTGTCGAGTATGCCAAAGTCACGGAGCAGCATCTTCCCGTCTTGAATGAGCTGGTATTCAGGTATGTCGTATTGCTTGCCAAAGGCGATGATGTTCTCAAGAGGCGTGAAGGTTTCGTACATGTAGCTGAGATCCTGCGGACAGTAACCGAAGAAGTACCGGACCTTCTGAGCATTGCGGGAGTCTATACCTGCAATCCTTGCGACACCAGTGCTTGGGATATCTCCAATCAGCGCCTTCACGGTCGTAGACTTGCCAGCACCCGACTCTCCGATGATTGCAAGCATCTCACCCTCCTTAATTGCGAACGTGACATTCTCGATGAGTTTCTTACCGCCCTTGACCGTCACTGTGAGGTTCCGTGCCTCAAGCACATTGCGGTAAGCTGGGGCCTCCACCCAAGCGAAGGGACGGATGTAGACCTTCCGAGCTGCGATCGTCAGATTAGGGTCGGATTTCGGGCCGAAGAGAAACTGCGGCTGAACAACAAGGTATATTTTGGGGTCGCCCACGGAGTCCTCCGGCTCCACCCGCACCTCAAGGGTTCCCTCGGGAAGCAGCGGCGCGGGGCTCACCGAGGCGCCCACCGTTCTCCCTTCAATCATTATGGAGGTCTTGTCAGAGAGTCGTTCGCCCCAGACTGTACAGGCCACCCTGTGAGCCTTGAGGATTTTCTCGAGCTCTTTCGCGGCCTGCTGCAGCTCATTGCCGTTGAAGAAGAGATCACCAGCCAGGTCTCGCTTCAGGTAGTTCTGCAGAGTGATCTGTGTGGCCGCAACGTCCTCAGATGTGCTGGCATTACTGCCAACAGTGAGAACCTTGTCCAACTCGCCCTTCTTCCGACGACGAAGGTCTTCCTCCAACAGAACAGCAATCTGTCGGCTGAGCATTCCTTTTCGAACAGAGAGGATGCGCCCACGAAAACGCACCCGCTCGCGGGTTTCAGTGAGCAGACCCTCTACCTCGCAGTGAATCTCACGGTTTCGCCGCTCAAGTATCCAGTCGATTGCGTCGCCTATTCTAGCGCCCGAGAAGTACGCCTCTTCGACGAACGACGGACGCTCCGTCGGTTCAGCCTGCGAATTATCAATGGATGGGACCATGATTAGTATCACCGCCTAGCCGAGAGTCGGCTTTCTTGAGAAGACGAACGTGGCACCCAAGATAGCCAAGACTGAGAATGCCAGAAGCCGCAGCACACGACTTGCCACCTGGACGAGCGTGAGACCCTTGAAAGCCGTGTCTATCAGGAGCTTCAGCCCCTGGTTCAGAGGGAGAACCTCGTCCAGCACACCCACATCGATGAAGAAGCCGGACAAGATCAGGGTACCAAACAGGACAAAGAGGAACATCTGATTGGCCTGAAGCCGCGTTGAGGAGATTGCAGAGATGAGTATTCCTGTGGCGGCACCCGTCAGAGATGTGAGACTCATGATGATGACCAGACTCTCGAAGCCCGTGTTCAGATTGAGGTCAAAAGCAATCACCCAGAGCGATATCAACAGAAGCGACTGGAAGAACCCAATAATCACATAGGCCACCGACTTTGCCACAACGACCTCAAGTCTGTTGGTCGGCGTCAACAGCATTCTTCGCAAGGGCGCATCACCCACAATTGACTGGGCAGAGGTCATCGTTATCCCAAGGTAACTAGAAAACACGACGATGAAGCCACCAAAGATACTCTCCACAAAGTCCGCGTCGGGAGCAAACTCGATCATGAGGTTCGGAAACACCTCAGAGCGAATCCACATCTTTGATGACCTGAACAGTACAGTGGCAGTCTGTACAACGCCCATCACGCTACTCTGAGTGACGAGATCAGTCGCATCTATATGAACCTCTATGTAGGTGGGCTCGTTGACCGTTAGATTCGCCTCGAATCCGTCAGGAATCACAACGAAACCATCGATGTTACCCTCGTAGAGGCTTCGCAGCGCGTCATCGGTGTTGTTATACACTATGAGCCGGTCCACTGTCATGTTCAAATATGCCGTAAAGTTCTCTGACAGGTCTACGCCGTTGTACGTACGCGTGGTGTCTTGGTCGATTATTCCCAGGACAATCCCAGACTCAAACTCCTCAGTGGCATTCTCCAGGACGGTGGTCTCACCCCCACTGTCGCCTGGGTTTGTCTGTCCTATGGCCAAGTCGTTCTGATTCGACACCCACCAGAGCATCCCGATCAGTGCGGCCGGAAGCAGGAATATCAGGAACAGGGCGACCCTATCCTTCACGATTAGGCGCAGTTCCTTGGCTATCATGTTCGTTATGCGCCGAGATGGTTTCATGAAGTGCTCAGCCATATTCAAGCCTCGGAATGGTGAAAATGTAGAGCCTCAGCTCTCGTAGCGGCCTCCCACCACGCAGCCACATGTACGCTATTAAGCGTTTTCAGGTTGATGCAATTCTCTTGATACGTCCGAACAGCAACTTCAACACTGTTCACACGCGACACATAAATAACACAGAGTAGGCAAACAATGTCTTGGAATGGAGTAGTCGGGTTTTCGTGGAGCTGACTGACGTGAATACGGATGACCCTCTGGATATGCTGAGAAACGTGGCAAGATATGCCAGAGTCAGCTTGCCGGAGAGGCATGACGAGAGCGAACATATTTTCCTGGAGAGAGTCAGAGGCCGTCTCAACAAGTGGTTTCTCGATAACACTGAGCCGTGGATGCGCCCACAATGGATGTTGCGGGGCAACATTTCAAGGGCCGGAGATCTGTTGTGCAACTCAACCAGGTGTGGCTGGTCCATCATAGGTCGAGCTGGAGGACGCGCCTACGGCATTGCCGACCACGCTGGTCTGCTCACAGCAGGGCCATGTTGCGGCTCCCTTGACTTCTGGCTCCTCAAGGACAACAATATCGTGTTTCCAGCTCTACTCAGTGGCGATGAAACTCAGCTCACACTTGAGAGTGCCGACGACCAAGTCTATGTGTGGTCGAAGAGCATAGGGTCGGTGGAATTTACCCGCTTTGTCTACCATCACTCAGTCGATGGCCGTGAGGCGCTGGTTAACGAAATCTTTGTGAACAACAAGTCGCTCGAGGACGCCAGTATCGTATTCTTTGCGGCTCTGAGACCCATATCGGTATTCGGTATCGAGCCCGTGTTTGAGATGAGATACGATGACGCCCGCAGGCAGCTCTACGCGAACGGCCACATCGCTCTCGAATGCGACCACGAGCCGGACCTCCTCGTCATGACCACAGCCAACAACCCCCACACTCTCTCAATGGTGACTGATTCGGAGAACAGACATGACCACGAGTTCAAGACGGCCAGCGGCCTTTGCACTGCGATTCTGAGATACTCTGTGAAACTCCGCCCGGCACGGTCGAAGACCTTCTTCTTTGTCCAACCTCTTGGAGTAGCAAATACGGACAACGGGGTTTACCAAGCATCACCCGATGCTAGGTTCGTATCTGTAGAACGATGGTTCGAGTTCATGGACGAAACGGCCAATTGTCGCTTTCCCGATCCTTTCCTTGACAGAGCGGAAACCATGGCGAAGGCTGTCGTGGCTGCACAGGCCCAAGATGCAATCCTAGGTGACAAACTCTGTCTCACCCCTACCGAAAAGGGTCGACTCGTTAGGGCTCTGCTGGAGATAGGCGGATGGAACATAGTGCTGCGGATAGCTGAAAACGTTTCGAAGGCCCTTCGAGATGGACCTATGAACAATACATCGAGCATATTGCCGGTACTCTGGGGTCTTCTTGAGATGCAGACGTTCGATATCAAGAACGATGTCATGCAACACCTCAGGCCGGTAATTGAAGAGGCATGGTATCTTCTCCGAAACAGGCTCATGGCAGAAACCGCAACGAACCCTCAACTGGACATGGAACCTGTCTTGGTACCCGACACGAATCCTTCCACTCTCTCCGACGGCGACTCTGTCGAGTCGGCCACTTCTCCATCCAGTGAGGAGGATTTTGGGCGGCGCGACGAACACGGCAATGTGGACATCACGAGTGTGGTGGACTTTCTATGGTTGCTCGCCACAACGAAAACAACGATTCAGGCCCTTGAGAGGCTCGGCGAGAAGAACGGGGCTTTGGAGTTGAGGGACCTCCTTGATCGATACGAGCAGAGGGTGGGTGTTGAAACAAGAGAGGCGATGTCCCGTCTGGGCGGACTACGATGTGACGGCTTGGGGAACCTAGTCTGCATGATTGATACTGGTACGCTTCTGGGGCCGGACCTGGTACCGCCCCATGTGCTCTCAGAATGCGTACAGATGGCTAGGAGAATCCTTGCGAAGAGTGGCATCCCAAAGAGCCCTGACAGGCCAGGCGTCAACCTGATTCACATGGTCTTATGGCTTGCTCACGCCCAAGCGATGATGAACGACGGCGACTCGGTCGAATATGCTCTTGATACAATAAGGAGGTACGTGTGCACCAACGGGATGATTCCCGACGAGATTGCCGACACTAATCAGGCCCCAATTCAGGCAACGTCCGCCATCAAATCCGCAACCAATCTCATTCTGATGCTGCGTGCAGCACTCATCCGCGAAGAACACAACAATCTTGTCATTACACCTGCCGTTCCTGACGAGTGGTTCGTGGCCAAGCGCGATTTGCTCTTCAGCAGGGCGCCCACACGTTTCGGCCCTGTCAGCGTTGAGATGGGATTGTCTGCCAACCAACACCAAATCGAGGTCAAGATGACCCGGCTTCCCGCGGAGCTGGAGATTCATGTTCCGCCATTTAGAGGCCTGAAGACCTTCAAGGTATATGGCGGGAGTGTCGTGGAGCGGGTGAAAGACGGCGTTTCATCCAGACTACGCATTGTGCCGCTGTCAGACAACGTTGTGGTAACGTATCACAGGTGACGAACAGCGGTCACGGAACTACCCTCTGTGGGTAGCCGTTCTCCTTCCATCGCCAGAGCTCGACATGACATCTCAGATCTTTCATTGGACCCCTCAGTCTAATCCCAGAGACCACGTGTGAACCATCAATGTAGGGTCCGTCCTTGTCACGTGGTAGCTTGTCAATATATTCCATGACATCCTCTGCATAATCGCGAGCAACAACTACAGCGCGTTTCGGAAAGTACGGCAGGAATTTCATCTCGTCCTTCTTCAGGACGCGAACGCCGAAGCTGTCAATTGTGTCAATGAAGTCAATCACTGCACCGCGGGTGGCAATGTCGTCTATTGCTTTTACAAAGGTGTAGTTCTGCGAAAGATTGAGAACAGCCAGCTCGTCGAAGCTGGAGGCATCCGTCTCCCCGTTCTTCTGCACGTGGTTCACAACCATGTCAACTACTCCAGTAGCACCGCTTCTCTTCGTGAGGCGGACCTTAATGGAAACCTCACCTCCATACTCTTGATGAGCAAAGCGGGCCACACGGTTCAGAAACGGATTCTTAACCCGCTTCAACATCTCGTCAACGACAGGTTTGAAGTCAGCGTACATATGTGGTTGCGGCCGCTCAGGAACCTCATATCTCGACTCGAACATCTCACCGAGCTCCGAGGCGAACTCGAGAGTTTCCTGAAACTCCTGACTCTTTGGTGTTATCAGAACGGTGACCACTCTGTCGCCCTGAGCAAGGAAGATGACCTTCTCGTCAGTCGAGAAAGATGACAGTCCGCCCAGCGACAACTCGGACGAAAAATGCCTCGCTGCAGTGATGAAACTGGTAAACAACAACGGGTCAGTGTTGCCTCTCATCTTCGAGAAGAGCGGAATTCCCGACTTGGCCTCGAATATTACAACGCCTTCGATGTCCAATGCTATAGTCCCCTGTGCGTATTGCGCCCGACACCAAAGGTCTTGTTCTAACATTGACTAACCATGCAAACAAGGCCATTGGGGGGCGATTTGGTGTTCCATGCTGTCATAGGTGTTATTGCGGTGCGACCTTCCAAGGCTGGCGCAAGACCCTCTTGAAAATCTTACTGTCATAGAAGGGGGCATGCCGGTTCAGGCATACTGCCACCAAACACCTTGAGCAGAGGAACCTCACCGTCATGGCAAGACAAGGATTGTCGCTCACGGCATCGACGAACTCCTCGCGAGTGGGGACTGCGAACACGGTTCTCTGAGTTGTGATTGTTGAGATAACGCGTTCGTACGCGGCTGATACAAACTGCTCATCGGGGAGGCCCTTCTTGCTGAGCAGCGCAAGTGCCACAACACTCTTCGCCAGAGTGCAAGAAGGCGTGTACTGCTCTGGTGGCCATCTATACTCTACGTTGTTCTCCACTACGCCCACCTTCCAGAGCTTGAAGGTTTCGAGACCCAGTGGTCGTTCATCGAACAGCACCCGCTCGACTATTGAGCCATTCGACCTCTCGGCTCCCAGCCTCAGAGAAACGCCTCGCGGAGTGTGAAAAACAGACTCGCAGAACGCGTACCACCCGTGCACGGGGCCATGTTTGAGCACCACCCCGGCAGCCTCGACCCTGGGGTCACGCTGATCGAACTGGTGGGCCGGGGCCCAAATGGCATGACGTGAACATCTGGGACGACCACAGAGGGAGCACGGGTATGTCTCTTCGCCAGGTTTCGTAGTACCATAACGTTTACATTCCTCGCACTGTGACACGAGCTTCCCAACCGAAGGAGCTTCCTGTACGCCGCGTGAGGGTTATCTCTTTCGCATACGGGTAGCCTACCGTCTGCCATAAGAGGGCAACACGATGAACAACCATGTCATCAAGTCGGACTTCCTTGTGATAGGAAGCGGCATTGCAGGTCTGACATTCTCCATTAAGGCATCCACACACGGGTCGGTCAATATCGTCACGAAGAGGTCACTCACGGACTCAGCCACACGACTGGCACAGGGCGGCATTGCAGCGGTGGTTTCGCCTGAGGACTCCTTCGAGTCGCATATTGAGGACACCCTGCGTGTTGGCTGTGGACTCTGCCATCGTGACGTTGTTGAGAGCATTGTACGTGCCGCACCGGCTCAAATACGGGACCTGATTGAACTCGGTGTGGAGTTCTGCCGGGCCGACGACGATACGGGATTTGACCTCGGCCTTGAGGGAGGACACTCCCATCGAAGGGTTCTCCACGTGAAGGATCATACAGGCCTGAACATTGAAGAGGCACTCGCTCGTGCGGCTCGCGAGAACGACCAGATAACGGTCTTCGAGAATCACATGGCCGTAAACCTCGTCGTGAAGAATAACGAGGTGCTCGGCGCATATGTCCTTGACACAGAAACTGGAGAGATCAAACGATTTGCAGCTCGCGCCACTGTGCTTGCGACCGGGGGTGTGGGAAAGGTCTTCCTCTACACGAGCAACCCAAAGCACACCACGGGAGACGGCATTGCCATGGCCTACAGGGCCGGAGCAACGATATCCAACATGGAGTTCGTCCAATTCCACCCTACGCTGCTCTACCATCACAGACTCCACTCCTTCCTCATCTCAGAGGCCCTTCGGGGTGAGGGTGCGGTCTTGCTGGGTGCTGATGGCGAGAGATTCATGCCACGATACCACCCACATGCCGAACTGGCACCGCGTGACATCGTTGCGAGGGCCATAGATGCGGAGTTGAAGAGGACCGGGGCGGAACATGTCTTCCTTGACATCTCATTCAAGGACGCGGATTGGATTCGCGGCCGGTTCCCTGCCATCTACAAGACCTGCCTGAGTGTAGGGATCGATATCACGCAGGAACCGATTCCCGTGGTGCCTGGAGCCCACTACTGCTGTGGCGGCGTTAGAACAGATATCAACGGGCTGACAGACATCGCTGGTCTGTTCGCGATAGGTGAAACGGCGTGCACAGGTTTTCATGGAGCGAACAGAATGGCCTCGAATTCGCTTCTTGAGGGCCTCGTCGTGGCCAACAACGCGGCACAAGTTGCGGCGGAGATGATGAAGAGGCCAATCCGCGGCGACGAGATCAAGCCATGGGATCCCGGAGAGGCAACAGACCCAGATGAACTGGTCGTCATCACCCACACATGGGACGAGATACGACGGACCATGACAAACTACGTAGGGATTGTGCGATCAAGAAAGAGGCTTATTCGGGCAAGGAACAGAATCAACTTCATCAGAAGGGAGATTGAACAGTTCTACTGGGACTTCAAAATCACCCCTGACCTTGTGGAGCTTCGCAACATAGCAACCGTGGCGGAGCTCATCGTTCGCATGGCGCGCATGCGAAGAGAGAGCAGGGGGACACATTATAACCAAGACTATCCAAGAGAGTCCGAGCAACGAGTTGATACTGTTCTTAAGAAGGGCTACTCAGCTGTCTAATCAGACACTTGACTATTGTAGCGAACAGGCAAGACATTGGGCGCATTGCGCCACGGATTGTTATAGCCGTTCGTCGGACTACGAGGTGCCTTCTTGTCGCCCCACCGGCCTGTAAAGTGGAAGAAGTTGGTCTCACTTAGCGGCTTGAGCGAGTCTGCTGTGTGCCAGACAGGACCACCGTCAGCAATCTGGTCACGCCAGAATCTGGCTACAGTGAATGGTCGGCTCGTAGGTGAGGGATAGTGGGCGTGTGAACCTAGAGCAACCCAAGTGTGAACGTGATTGTCCTCTTCTGTGACGGGCTCAGGCAAGAAGCCGGGGAGCGTCATGTAGGACGGCCGGGCACCAAGTCGAGCGCTGAGGTGATTCGACAACAGCCAGATGACCACTCCGTCCTCCAGCTGCGGGTATACGCGGACCTCAACATGCTCCCAGTCACCGAGGTGATAGCCCATTCCAAATCGACCCCCAGGGAATCGGTTGTAGCGGTACCAGAACCAATAGCGAATCTGAGTCCATCCGTCATGTTGGGCGACTTCATAGTAGCAGGGAGCATCTGGATCCAGCTCGCTCGGGGTGAGGTCCATCTTGAACTCTTGCCAGTTGTCATGGAAGCGGCTGTAAATCTCCTCGGCGTCGGAGGGAAAACAGCACCACTTGCCCTCGTCAGGATGGAAGTGTAGAATCGGTGCGAATGTCCTCGCAATGGCGGCTGTGTCATTGGGTAAGTTGATCATTGGTGGCGCGCGCGATGCTCTTCCCCATTTTATTTCTTCTCGTACGTCTTGCCACCTCTTCTCGACTTGCCGCTTGCGTTGACTGCGCAACCAAAAGGCATCTGCTGTGTTATACTAGACGGGAGATTATGCAACCTTACCGCATGGCCCAGAAAGGTGAGAAACGTTGAGCAAGCGTGAGATAGTGGTGGTGTTTAGGTCGCAGGAGGTGGTGACAGGCTCGGCTGACTGGAGAGGAATCCATCTCTGCGATTACGGCCACGTGATGAGCGGCGGTGGCGTTGTGCCACTCTCCGATATGCAGGGGAAGGCAGACAGGTTTGTGCCTCAAGACCAATACCCGCTGGTATACGCGGCAAGTCTTGCGGCACGCAGGCTGGGGTGTGAAATCGTGTACGTCGACCTCGCAACGTTGCCACTCATACAGCGGGTGAGGGAACAGCTGAGGGGCCTGCCCGTTCCGCGTGTTGTAGTTGGCGACAGATATCTGACAGGGACACCAAGCTCAGACGAGATAGTACAACTCTTCAATGAGGTGTGTGGAGTGCAGCCAATTGACAGCCGTGATGGTCCCAGAGAGCAAGAGCATGTGGGCTCGCTGGGATCTATCAGACACGAGCACGAAACACAAGAGCTCGAGTGACTCTATCAATGCGCGAGAACGAGCCTCAGAGTAACAAGTCCTCTGCCCGGAATCTCCACGCAGACCGTGTGGTCGTCAACAAGTGATACCTCCGTTTCGTCGTCGGGCGTCTCGTCCAGCATCAGAGCATCACATGCTGAGAGCGGTACTCCCAAACGAATCGTACATTGCGTGCGATTGCGGAGCGTGTTCCACAGGCGAAGAACCCACCCTGAGCCATCCTCGGCAATCTTGAGTGCTGACACCATGACGGCGGATGGCTCCACCTCGACTCCCTCAACAAGCGCCAGATCGGGGGAGTCGCTGCTCTCCGCAAGGACGTATGCCATTGGTAGAAGATACTCCTGAACCGTCTGAAGCAGATCAGGACCAACCCCTGGGCCCTGAGTAGGAACGACGGCGAACTCAAACACTTGTGTTCCGATGCACTGTGCACCGGGTGTTTCCAGTACGGGTCCTGCTGCGTCGCGCCGTGTGGTCATGCCTGCTTTTGACAGCCATCCCACGGAGCGCAAAAGGGTCAACGCTATCGTGCCGCCTCCCTCATCGAGAACCTCAAACTCGACTAGTCCTCTCGTACAGACGACCAGTCCGCGCTCCTCAGAGAGGAGAGCCGCGAATGATCTCATTGGATAGGTCGGCGCAACAGGCTGATACCAATCAGCACCCCCCGACGGACGCACTGGACGCTCCACGATATCGAACATGCTGTCCGCAAGACATGTCTTTGACCCGGTATATGTTGGGAACAATATTCGCAGCCGATGGTCGCGGGCCTGGTTGTCCAGCTCCATCCGAACATGAACGGCAGGACTGCCCGAGTAGACTGAGATCTCCATCTCATAGTCACAGACAACTGTGTCCTCAGACCTTGCGGCAATACCTGAGTCAACACCCGCAGGGATGCGTAGAGAACCGCTCACACGAAGTGTGCCAATCAACGGGCCGTCGTGGACACACTCGCACAGCACGTCTAGGTCCTCGAATCGGAGAGGAACATCACCCTGCAGCGGACAGTAGTCATATTCGTCACCAATGTCTGCGGTGTCCTCGAACTGAAGAAGACCTGCGTACTCCGTGTTGGTTCTCTTGTCATACAGGGTGATAGTGCCATCGCTGTTCACCGTGACCCGCACAAAGGAGTTCTCAAGAGAATCACCAGTGCATGAAACCCTGTCATCCTCAGACACGGCAGGCGATTCCTTGGAGAGAGATAGGGAGTATCTCTTTGCACCCAACCCGGGCACAGACTCCGCGAAGAAGGCGACCCTGAGATACTCCTCAGTGTCAGCGACCAGATGCGCCTTCGAATCCTTCTGGAAGAAACTCTCGAGTACCTGCATTGGCACCCGACGACCCGCATCGTCCGTTATCATCGGAAGACCCGACATTGCATCAGCTGCGTCGTGTTTTCGCACCCACACCTCGACAACGCGATTCTCGGAATTGACGCGAACGCGGTATACAGTTGGAAGATGCCTCAGGGCGTCCCTGAGTTGCGGAAACAACATGACAAGACCAGTGAAGTCAAACTCGAACTCAGTCAGGGTCTCATCTCCAATACGAATCTCTCTGGTAGCGGATGGCGATGGGTCAAACCCCTGGCTCTTGACGAATGCAACATGGGCCTCGTTCTTGGCCGCCTCAAGTGGAGTCTTGGCATGAAGGTGTGGATCGACGAGCTGGACCTCCGGTAGCCGAGAGAACCTCAGGTCAGACACGGCAATGTCAAAGACCACTAGACCTGACCGGGACTTGGGAATCGGATTGAAGATCGCAACACCCAGTCCTTGTGGGCCCATCTGGGAGCCCATGTACGTCATGGCACGCTCCAGCAAATCGTTGCCAATCTCCTGCACCCACCTGAAACGTTGCACCATGTCGTCATGGACCTCGTCAATGCTACAACCGCATATGTCGTCATGAGGGTGATTTCGAAGAAGATACTTCCACGCCTGCCTAATCTCATCTTGGGGGTACTCCATCCCGAGTATCCCGGCCAGGACGCAGAACGGCTCCACCCAATGCTCAAGCAGCCTCTGACACGCATCATTCGCCTGTTTTAGATAGACGCGGGCTGAGTAGACGCCAGAGAGTAGGTTGTGATACTTAGACCGTCTGAACTCTCCACGAAACCGTTTCAGTGTGTCGCGGCGCTCCCTGAGCCGCTCAACAAACATGGGCAACGTACCGAGGACTATCTTCTTGTCGTGAGTTTCGTTGTATCGACGGATGACCGCTGGAAGATGCGGCTGAGGCTCAAGATGGTCAGACCCGTTCATGAGAAGGCACGTACCGATCCGAGACCAAGGGCGCAGTTGCTCAAGCACGCCATCGATCATGGAAACAGCATCGTCAACGTCTTCGGGCAGATTGGCAATGTTACCATACGATAGAGGAAGCCAGTGAGCAAGGACCTCGCTCCCGTCCGTGGCCTCCCAGATGAACTCCGAACCGAGATCATCCACCTCATCGCCTGTCCCCCTCGCGAATATCACAGAGTCGTATCCGAACTGAGAGAGAATCATGGGCAACTGACTGACATGACCAAATGGATCAGGGATGTAACCCACACGCATCACGGGTCCGAAGTCCTTGGCGACATACTGGCCCATGAGCAGGTTTCGAATCAACGCTTCACCAGATACCAGGAAGACATCTGGCAATACGTACCACGGACCAATGATGATTCGGCCCGACTCAATCAATCTCTTTAGCCGAGAGCGGTTCTGTGGCTTGACCTCAAGATAGTCCTCAAGGACAATAGTCTGCCCGTCAAAAGTGAAGTGCGTGAACTCCTCGTCAGACTCGAGTATGTCCATCAGCCTGTCAACAAGTCGAACCAACCTCAGGCGAAACTGTTCGAATGTTCGGTACCATGCGCGGTCCCAGTGGGTCTCGCTAATCACAATTGCCTCTATGTTCTCATCGCTCATGACAGGTCGCCGACCAATTGCGCGGGGGACTTATATTCTCTCGTCCGTTGGCGATGGCCTAACGGCGACCTGCACCGGTGCCGGACGAATAGCGAGAGGTGTGTGTTGTGCGTGTGTTTCTTCTGGATGCGTTGACATCCGATGATGCCATTCGGGAAACCATCCGGCAGACGCTTGAAGCGGAGTGTGCTGCGCGCGGATGGGACCTTGATACCATGACTCTTGAGAGTGCAGACATCGCACACTGTCTGGGGTGTTTCAACTGCTGGACAAGAACCCCGGGAGTCTGCATACAGGATGACGATGGGCGCAAGGTGCTGAAAGGAATGGTGCAGTCCGACATCGTAGTGACCGTATCACCGGTCCTCTTCGGGTGCTACTCGTACCTGATGAAGCGCGCCATAGACAGAATCATTGGTGCAGTCCTTCCGTTCTTCACAAGAGTTCACGGAGAAACACATCATCCGCCGAGATACGACAAGACACCGTGCCTGCTCGCCATAGGCATCATGAAACAGCACGATTCCGAGGAGGAGACCGTCTTCCGGGAATTGATTGAGAGGAATGCGATTAACGGTCACTATTCAAAGCATATCGCCGAGATCTTGACGTGTGACATGGACGGAGACGAGATTGTCGGTCGAATTCGTGAGAGCATCTCATCATTGGAGGTGGCCGCGTGATGGCGCGGCAAGCCGTCCTCTTGATTGGCAGTCCACGATGGCTGCGCAGCACTTCATACTCTCTTGGGGCCTACCTCATCGAAAAGCTGGAGCATTTTGACTGCGAAACTATCCACATCCACAAGGCCATCTCGGACCCAAAGATGACACAGGACATGGTTCGAAGTGTAAATGCTGCAGACCTCATCATTCTGTCTTCACCGTTGTATGTTGATGCCCTCCCTGCACCTGTGCTTCGCGTGTTCGAGTTGATTGCCTCGGGCCAGCGTGAGAAGCCCGACAGACCACAGCAGTTTGTGGCGATTCTGAACTGTGGGTTTCCCGAAACGAAACACAATAACACGGCCATGCGCATATGCAGGCTCTTTGCCGAACGAGCGGGTTTCATGTGGGCTGGAGGACTGGCGATGGGGATGGGACCTGCGATAGATGGGCGCCCCCTCGCAAAGGCGGGGAGAGTAGGCAAGAACGCAAGAGATGCACTCTCGCTTGCCGCTGACGCGCTCTCGAAGGGCCAATCAGTTCCCGAGGAGGCCATCAAGCGCATGGCGGAACCTCCGATTCCAATAAGGCTCTACACCATGATTGGCAACAGGACATGGAAGAAGATGGCCTCGCAGTATGGCATGGCAGACAAGCTCAAGGCAAGACCGTTCGCTACAGCGGAGTGAAGGGATCTACGCTCTGCACCGTCACTTCACCAGGCACACCTGTGAGCAGAGTGGCAGGAAGAACACCTGTTTCGCTCTCGTACTCTCGAGCCACGTTTCGTGACACAGTTTCAGCGTCAGCACGACGAACAAGACACAGCACTGAGCCGCCTAGCCCAGCCCCTGTCAGTCTTGCTCCAACAACCCCCTTCTGGCGTCTGGCGATGTCCACGAGCAGGTCCAGACGGGGATGCGATACCTCGTATAGATCTCTGGAACTGGCATGGGACTCGTACATGAGCTGACCGAAGTCTCTGACCCGTCCCTCACGCAGAGCGCGAATGCCAGCCCGGACACGGTCATTCTCCGTGACAACATGACGAACCCTACGACTGAGGGACTCGGGCAAGAGCGAGTCCACGCGGTCAATGTCTTCCCCTCGAATCTGGCTCAATCGTGTCACTTGCCAACCATACTCTCGAAGGATCTTCACAGCCTCGTCGCACTCCCGCCTGCGGGCATTGAGAACATCCCCTGCCGTTCGGCTCACTCCGGACTCCACGACCAGAAGAGACAGATTGGGATTGAGTGGTACGTCCGCTGTCTGCATCGTCGAACATTCGATGGCAAGAAGAGAGTCTTTGGCACAGAGCTGAGATGTGAACTGATCCATTATTCCGCAGGACACCCCACAGAACAGTCGCTCCGCCTCAAACGCCATCATGGCGATAGCCTTCGGATGCAGGTCAAGACGATTCACTCGTGCGACAAGGTTCGCCACAGCCACCTCAAGCGCGGCGGAGGAACTCAAACCAGAGCCGATGGGGACATCTCCGTCGACCACTGCTGTCAGACCAATGAAACGCTTCTTGCGGCGCTCGAATGCCCAAAAGACCCCGCGGATATAGTCGTGCCAGTCGGCACGGCGAGTACGCGTCTGACCGATGTGGTCAAAGGTCACAGTCTCACCGAACTGAAGTGATCGTACTGTGACATGCTTGGCGGGTGTGCCGATGGCCCACACGAATCGCTCAATGGAGGCTGCGAGCACAAGACCGCCGTTGTAATCGGTGTGATTGCCAAGAACCTCAACACGGCCGGGGGCACGGGACACAAAGACCTCGCCTGTGAGGTCGGTCATGGACGCCAGTTCGTCAATCAGCCGGGTCGGGACATCGCTCATCGAATCGCCTCTCTCAACTCGCGGGCCTTCTCCTCAGGTGAAGAGTCATTGGTATATGTCCACGCGCCTGTTTCTATTCCGGCGAGGTACTTCATCCTGCTGCGGTCTCGCCATGGCGGATACATCTCCACATGAAAGTGCCAGTACGGATACTCTCCGTGAACTGGCCGCGTGTGAAAAACCATGACATAGGCCACCTCATCAAACACATAGGAATACCTCTTCACAACATCACGAATCATGCGCCCAAGCTCTGTCCAG
>Ga0164318_10001331_pt1 | contig 21773 bp, 20 predicted proteins | sample GuaBasSedimGuay9_FD_113734 | JGI IMG/M metagenome (GOLD analysis project Ga0164318, IMG submission 113734) | Subseafloor sediment microbial communities from Guaymas Basin, Gulf of California, Mexico - Guay9, Core 4571-4, 0-3 cm | ecosystem: Environmental > Aquatic > Marine > Hydrothermal vents... | reverse complement strand
TTAAACAATAGTTCTTTTAACAATTTTATTTTTTCTTTTATCACTCTGTCACCTTTTCCGTTCATTAGATTATATACCAAATTTTCCATTTTATCAACCTGCTTTGGCTTTCCCACTTTTCTTTGATTTAGAATTTCTCGCCTTATCCATTCCTCAAAAAAATTATAAATGTATATAAATCCAAAATATAAAGATTTGGTGTATCATTTGTATTTTTCCGTTGCATCTCTTAATAAATCGTGTATAATCCCCTTATGTGGTTATTTGCCAAATCAGCATTCGGTACGGAAAAGTATACAGCTTTTGAGCTAAAACACCTCGGAGCAAAAGAGATCTTCACCTCTCCCGGTGGTGTTTATTTCAGAGGAAATAAATCCGATATGATGAGAATCAATTATAAGATACGAACCGCCACGCGTATATTGTGGATATTGGATAAATTTCAGTGGCAAGGAGAAAAGGAACTGTATAGAAAAGTCAAAGAAATTCAGTGGGAACGACTATTCCACCCTACCAGATCTATATTGATTCACCATGACACAGACAGAAAATATCTTAAAGATTCCAGAATGCTATCTCTGATATCAAAAGATGCCATATGTGATCGATTTAGAGAAAAAAAGGGATTACGCCCCAATATTGATAAGGAAAAACCCGATATTCGAATTTTTATTACCATAAATAACAATTACTGCTATATTTCACTTGATACAAGTGGAGACAGCTTAAATATGAGGGGATATAGAACCAAAAATCACCCGGCACCACTAAGAGAAACACTCGCTGCCTCATTAATTTTTGCAACAGGATGGAATAGGCGCGATGTTCTTATTGATCCTATGTGTGGGTCAGGCACTATCCCTATTGAAGCAGCTCTTTATTATCTCAACATTCCTCCTCAGATAATACGCAAATATTTTTCATTTATGAATTTTAATTCTTTCGATGTTGATTTGTGGAATAATATAAGAACCGAATCCGTTAAACAGATAATAGATTTTAAAAAAAGCCCCATTTTTGCCGGTGACATATCCGCAGATTTTATAAAAATTGCTATGGAGCATGCAAAATCTGTTGGTGTGGAAAATAAAATTAAGTGGTATGTTGCCGATTTTAAAGATTTTAAACCACCTAAAAGTAGAGGAATCTTGCTAATGAATCCTCCATATAACAAACGGTTAAAGCAGGATAAAATCAATGAATTTTACAGCATGCTTCGTGACACTTTAAAAAGATTTTATAAAGGGTACAGAGCTTTTATTTTAACCGGTGATATGGGAAATTATAAGAAAATACACTTAAAAACAGCTTCCGAAACCAACTTTTATAATGGTCCGATACAGGTAAAACTACTTAAATATCTTATAAAACGCTAATCTTCCACTCTCCTCAATTCGAATATAACGGTGTTATGGGGATCCGGACAGGATACCAGAGCTTTTCCCTTGTTCTCTTCCCAAGGAAGATCCCCCCCATATTTCAAGGCGGTTACAAACGGGAATAACGTATGAAAAGCCCATAAACACATGTTTGTTCCGACTTCATCTATTACAAATTCCTCTCCGACTCTATGGCCGTACGAACATTTCCCCGTTCCCCTTATTTCTACGATTTTCGCTATTATCTTCATAATTACTAATTGTTAAGAAGATAATCCTTCGCACAATAAATGCGAAGGATTATCAATTTTATGCCATTTTTGCAGCGACTGCAATTGAATAAAGCTTTGAAGCTTCACTATCCCCTCTTGATGTAAGAACAACGGGAACATTGGTTCCAACAACTATACCGGCAAGTTCACCACCTGCAAGTCTTGTAACCGCTTTATAGAAAACATTTCCGGCTTCGATATTAGGAAAGATAAAGACATCTGCATCGCCACCTACATCTGTTTTTAGTCCTTTTATCTCACATGCTTCTTTTGAAATTGCAACATCAAGAGCCAAAGGTCCGTCGATTGTGCATCCCTTTATCTGTTTTCTATCGCCCATTTTTGATATTATAGCGGCTTCGGCCGATGCAGGCATTTTGGGATTTGCTTTTTCAGTAGCGGCTATAAGTGCCACTTTCGGATTTTCTATACCGAAACGATGTGCTACACTTACACTGTAATTAATCATTTTTACCTTCTGCTCCAATGTGGGAAGAGGTATAACAGCCACATCCGATAAAAACATTAACTTATGATATGTCGGTACATCAACAACCGTTACATGGCTTAAAACGGCACCTTTGGGAAGAATCCCCTCTTCTTTGTTCAGAATAGCTCTCATATACTTGTCCGTACTAATCAATCCCTTCATTAAAATTTCGCATTCACCGCTTTTCACGAGGCTTACAGCCTTTTTCCCCGCCTTTTGTTCATCGGATTCGTCAACTATGTTAAAAATGGACGGGTCAATATTCTCTTTTTCTGCTACCTCTCTTATCTTATCGGGATCACCAACCATGTATGCATCTACTATCCCTTTTTTTACTGCAGTAGCAACAGCTCCGATTGTATTGGGATCTTGCGCATAAGCAACTGCCATTTTCTTTGTTCTCTCATTTTCCAAACTCTCCACAAGCTCATTAAGATGTTTAATCATTTAAAACTCCTTTCAATAACTTTTTGCCTTTTCTTCATTATTTAATACTCTTAGTACACCGTCTCTTAGCGCTTGCATCTCATCCTCACCCGGATATACAAGAATCGTTGCAATAAAAGATACTTTACTTTTTATCCTATCAACGATTTGTTTGTCGTAAGCAAGTCCTCCCGTAAGTACAATGGCATCCACATCACCGTTTAGAGCAGCGGCATCCGCTCCAATTTCCTTTGCTATCTGGTAAATCATCGCTTCATAGACTCTCTCAACTTCCTTATCTCCCGCTTTTACTTTGTTTTCAACTTCGAGCATATCATTTGTTCCCAAATAAGCAACAATACCACCTTTCCCGGTAATGCGTTTCTTCATCTGTTCCTTCGAATATCTTCCCGATAAAGCCAGTTCAATTGCTTGCCAAACCGGTAAACCACCGGAACGTTCCGGAGTAAATGGACCGTCTCCGTTCAGTGCATTATTGACATCGACTACTCTACCTTTTTTATGTGCACCTACTGAAATTCCTCCTCCCATATGAACAACAATCAAATTTATATCCTCATATCGTTTGTTTAACTCCTCCGCCGCCCTTCTTGCAACAGCCTTTTGATTTAGAGCATGAAAGATACTCTTTCTCTCTATTTCTGGTAGCCCTGAGAATTTAGCAACATCGTCCATCTCGTCTACAACTACAGGATCAACGATGAATGCGGGAATTTTGAGCGGGTCAGCAATAGCTCTTGCGAGTATTCCGCCGAGATTTGATGCGTGCTCTCCCATTACTCCTTTTTTGAGATCTTCTATCATCGTATCGTTAACCTTATAAGTGCCGCTGGGAATCGGGTGTAGTAATCCACCTCTACCGACAACCGCAGTTAAAGAATCCGGTTTTATTTTGTTACCTTCTAATGCATGGAGTATAAGATCTTTTCTAAATTCATACTGATCAATTATTTTTTCATATTTCTCTATCACTTCCACCGAATGCCGTATAGTAGTCTTAAATATCTCTTCTTTGCCGTCAAAAACGGCTATTTTCGTTGATGTCGAACCTGGATTTATCACCAATATTCGCTCCATCATACCTCCTTAACTCTATTAAATATAAAATCAACATATTTTGTATAGTAATCGATATCAAAACATTCCTCTATTTCTTTACTTTCCATTAATTTTTTTACCTCCGGATCATTTAATAGCAATTCTTTAAAACTTTTCTTCTCTTTCCATGATATCATTGCATTATTCTGGACTATTCTATATGCATTTTCTCTTGTTATCCCCTTTTCAATTAATTTAAGCAATACCCTTTGAGAAAAAATCACGCCGTTAGTAAAATTGATATTTCTTTCGATATTCTCGTTTCTAACGGCAAGTCCTTCAAAAATATACCTCATCTTTTCCGTCATATATAAAGCTATATGAAAAGAATCCGGTATTATAACACGTTCTACTGACGAATGACTTATGTCTCTTTCATCCCACAAAGCAATATTCTCCATTGCCGCCAATGAATTTGCTCTTAGTAATCTTGCCATTCCTACCATTCGTTCACTCAATATCGGATTTCTTTTATGCGGCATGGCTGATGATCCTTTTTGGCCGGTTTTAAAAGGTTCTTCAAACTCACCGATTTCCGTTCGTTGCATGCTCCTTATATCTATAGCTATTCTCTCAAGTGTCGCTCCATAAACAGATAGAGTTGCCAGTAGAGTGGCATGCCTGTCTCTTGAGACAATCTGAGTTGAAACTTCATCTGCCTCAAGCCCCAGAAACTCCATTGCCAAACTTTCTACCTCCGGTGGAAGATTTGCATAATTACCCACGGCACCTGAAATTTTTCCAACGGCAATTTCTCCCCTTACTCGCCTTATTCTCTTCAGGTCTCTTTTTATTTCTGCATAAAAGCTAAGAAACTTAAGTCCTATTGTCGTAATTTCTGCATGAATACCATGAGTTCTACCGATTGCAGCCAAATATTTCGTCTCTTCCGCCCTTTTCAATATAATATCGGCCAAAACACCAATTTTATCAATTAAAATATCCAGAGCGTCTTTAATTTGAAGAGCCAATGCGGTATCAAGCATATCCGATGATGTCATTCCCATATGTATAAACCTTGATGAATCTCCCACCTTTTCGGCAACACTCGTTAAAAATGATATAACATCATGGTTTGTCGTTTTTTCTATTTCATTAATTCTATCTATATCAAATGATGCATTATCCAATATGTTTTTAAGCTGATCATCCGGGATTTTCCCGAATCTATTCCATGCTCTACAAACAGCTAATTCGACTTTTAACCAGTATTCAAATCTATTTATATCGTCGAAAATTTTACTAATTTCTTGCATTTTATATCTATCAATCACTGCTTCCTCCATAATTTAACCATAAGTTTTCAAAGTAATTCTCATAAATACTCGCTATGTTTTCGTCATCAATCATAATTGAAGTTTCATTGTTATACTCTATTGCCGATGTACTCCAATTTGTGGAACCTATTACAATTACTCTTCCATCAACTATTATCAGTTTTGAATGTGTTGTAATTGCATCACTATCGAAAACCACTTTTACTCCACCACCTTCAAGATATGTTTTTGCATCACTATTATAACTATTTAACGAGTAGTTATCGCTTGAATGTTCAAGTATTACTTTAACATCCACATCGGCTTGAGCTTTATTTATCAAATCTCTCTTTAATAATTCAATTTTGCTTAAAGAATCACTACTGTTTGTCATTTCATACATAACAATATGGATATAACTATGTGCCCCCTTTAATAATGTGTCCACATTGAAAAAATAATCTCTATTATTAACAGTAATATAGGTGGGTGATGTCGAATTTTGCGTTTTATTTCCGCCTATTTCACAACCTACGAGAAATATAAGAATTATTGGAAATAACCTATTTATTCGCATCTTTCCAATCATTGTCAAACTTAATGATTCCTTGATCGGTTAAACAGTGTTTAAATAGCTGATTCAATGTCTTATAAGGAATAGTAGCAATATGAGCTCCCATAAGAGCCGCTTCCTTAACATGTTTCGGATGTCTGACCGAAGCAACTATAACTTCGGTTTTAAAATTGTAATTATCAAAAATTGTAAGAATTTCCCCTACTAAATTCATTCCCTCGTTTCCTATATCATCTAACCTACCTACAAAGGGACTAACATATGTAGCACCTGCTTTTGCAGCAAGTAGTGCTTGATTTGCCGAAAAAACAAGCGTAACGTTTGTATTGATTCCTTCCCTGTTTAATCTCCTAACCGCTTTCATTCCATCAAATGTCATTGGTATTTTAATGACTATTTGAGGAGCTATTTTTTTAAGTTTTCTTGCCTCTTCCACCATCTCCGTGAGATTTTTACTTACAACTTCCGCACTTATTGGACCGGAAACCAATTCAGTAATTTTCTTCAAAATTGCATCACTTTCCAATCCTGTTCGTTTTATCTCTCTTGCCATTAAAGAAGGATTTGTAGTGATTCCATCAATTAGATTGGCTTCAGCTGCATTTTTAATCTCATCCAAATTCGCAGTATCAAGAAATATCTTCATATTACCTCCCAATAATCCTATCGGCTAAAAATAGCATAAAAATCAATAAATTACCAGTGAAAAAATACACAAAATCAATTCCTTTGATTTTCCTTGTTTCCACTACAATTTTATGAGGATCCACAAACTTGCTTTCCATGACATTTGCAATCTCATCTACCCTTTTAAACAGCGAATAAATCAAAGGGATAAGTACCGTTGACAATGCCTTTATTCGCTCAACAAGATTACCGTTGAATTTTGCTCCCCGTAAACTTTGAGCTGTGATTATTCTTCGTGTCTCTTCCGATATTATGGGGACAAACCTCAATGTCAGGCTGAACATCAAGGATGTTTCTCCTACCGGAAATTTAAATATAGAAAGCGGTTTTAAAAGAGTAACTATTGAATACTCCAGCTCTTCAGGTGAAGTTACCATCGCAAAAACACCTGCAAAAAACATTATAACAATTATCCTTAGACCATAATATGTCCCGGTTAATAATCCCTCATATGTGCCATTCAACCTGTAAAATGTAAAAATAATTTTTCCGGGTACCATAAAAAAATTAAAAAATACCGTAAATATCAACAACCATATGAAATATCTAATGGAATAGAATAACTTTGATACCGGTAATTTCAAAATTACACCTATAATTGAAACCAAAAATAGAATTATCAAATACGTATATATATGTTTTATGAGCAAAATCATTATGAATATAATAAAAAAGAGCAACAATTTTAATATCGGATTCATCCTATGAATTATACTCTTTCCTTCAATGTAATTGCCAAAAGCAAAGTCCATATCAATACCTATAAATCAATCCTACTCCGAAATTAAATTTACCCGTGTAGTCTCTCTCTCCAAATAAATTTATACCGTTTTTAAAATAATAATCAATACGGAATTCATCCTGACTTTGTGAAAATATGTCATGAGAATAACTTACAAAAAAGTTATTTGCAAGATACTTCCCGACATTAATTCGTGCATATTTATTTTGAGATAAGAGACTCGTTTCAATATCAAATATGTCAATGCCAAGTTTCTTTTGTATGTTATTTATAATCTTTGTTCTAATATAATAGTTTAATATTTTTTCGGAAATACTTGCCCCGAGAACATTGAATTTTGTGAGTTCATCTGGTGTTAAATTAACGTTTAAAAGCGACAAAATCGATATTATGGATTTTGGGGGAGTTGAATATAGAGAAATCTCGGGGTTTTTTGCATTACCTGTGGCATCAAGATGCACCGTAATATCTTCTCTTTCGTAATGTTCATTTTCTCTATTCATATGTGAAATTTTAGTTTCCGAACGAATCGAAAGTAAAGGATTAAAATCACTTGTATTTGTGAACTGTATAGTTCCCTCTTTTATGTTAAATGCTCTGTCTAAATAGTAGTAAAACCCCCTTCTTGTGGAAACCGTTCCATTTATAAAAATGTTTTTGCCATAATTTCTCACATTTACATTCCCTCCAATTTCAACCTCCATATCCTCATTTCTGAACCATACATTGTTTCCTGTCGTAATAGACACATTAAAATTTGTTGTAAAATTGCTTTTCCCTCCACCATTACCGCCCGAAAACACAGGAGGTTCTCTGAAAGAGATACTTATGTCAGTATTATATATATTTAGATTAGAGTTGATATCAACCATTGTTCTATTGCCGTTAATAAATGCTGTGCCGCTTATTGTGCCGTTTAATAAATCATAATATCTGATATTGAAATCATTGATTTCTGCATTTAATTTATAATTTTTTAATTCTCCGTTAGAATATGATATTATACCATTACCTTTGAAATACCCGTAGTTCTTTGTACCTGCAAGTATGTTAGATACGATTACTTCACTACCTTTCCCCATGATATTAAATATCATTTTTTTTATATCAATACCGTAATTTGGTATTTTAAATGAAATATTATCGGCATTTCCTGCAAAATCGAAGTTTGGATTTTTAACAGTCCCATTTACAGAACCCTTTAAATTGATAAATCCTGAATTGAGCTCCAGAAAATCGTTGTTTGGGATCAAATTAAATGGAATATCATTTAATGAAAATTGCAGTTTACCGTAAGGAATCGATTTAAAATCAATAAAACCTTTCAACCAAGAATAATTATTTTTTATGTAAAAATGCAAATTGTCAAGAATTATTTTATTTTTGGTATAATTAAAATCGCACATAAATTTAGTAAGAGGCACTTTATTCAGACTCAAGGAATCCGAATTAACCTTTACTGCTATTTCCGGATATCTATACCACCCATCAAAATTTATCTCCATATCTGTTATTCCGCTGATATCATATTCCGGAATTATCCTTCTCATAGCAATCAAATCAAGCTGGCTAACTTTTAGTATCCCTTTTAATGCGTTGTGAATCATAACTAAATTCCCTTTAATTTCTCCTCCAGTCAATAAATTAATTCCGATACCCCTTACAGTAATTGAGTCTTCCGAATAATTAATTCTAACCTTATTAGTTGCGAAAAAACCTGAGTCGAATATTTTCCCTGACAAACTGTCAATACCAATTACCCCTCTATCCTTACTTTGTATTAGTAAATCACAGAGAAAATCAAGTTTCCCCATATCTGATTTCAAACTTCCATCAATAAAAAAGATGTTCTTCACTTCTTTTCCATCAATGTTGAATATATCTATATTCTTACCATTCATGGCTACATTTGTTCCGTTAATATGTAAGTTTCCTTTGGGGAGCCTAAATAGCGAATTTATATTTCCTTTTATATTTATATAATTCGCGCTGTACTCCTTGTATTTAAGTTTCCTGAAATTTAAATCGGATGATATATTCGGATTCTTTAAATTGCCCTCAATATTGAACAAACCGGAAATCTCCCCAATCATAGAATCTCCGACGAGATATCCCACCGTCTCCAGATTAAAATCATTTAATTTAAGATTTAAATTTACATAATTTCTTTTATACAAATAGTAACCTGAAGATAAGACATGCAAACTGCTGTCGCTAATCAAGAAAGTGTCAATACTTAAACTATCTGTTGATATGGACATAGATAACTTAAATAGTTTCCTATATTTACTTGGTGTCAGACTGCCCGAGAGATATGTTGTTTTTTTATTGTCTTTATATGTGATTGTCAAATTCAATCTATTCCTGCCGGTGGAGCCTTTAGAATAAATATCCGATAAAAACAGAGAATCCGAATGAATATTACAGAAAAATTCAGGATTGTTAAATGCAAAATAACCTCTTGCGGATATTTTACTATGTTTATAATACCCCACCAAATTATGAAATGATAACGTATCGTTTGCTATTAAAAGATTCCCTCTTAACCCCGTAAATCCGTATATATCATAATCCGTATAATTTGATACCACTTTACCTTCTATTCTATATTTCCCATTATATACCTTTCCTTTTAAACTAAAAGAGCATTTTCCTTGCAACGGAATTGGGTTTGGGATAAAATAATTTACAAAAGACAAATCCCCTTCGCCCCAGGATGTAAAATTGAAAATCGACTTATTTAAATCTACATCTCCAATAAAATTTAAATCAACTTTATTGGATTTCAAGGTAATATCGGTAATTCGCATATCAGATTTACTTATTTCTAATTTCCCTTTATCAGCTCTAACTCTCAAAGAGTCACTATTTACTTTAAATTTCTTTAAATTTAGTATCAAATTGTCTTTTTCAACTTTCATGTTTACGGATATATTGATATTATCGTATTTCTTCCTAAAATTATTTATTACAAGACTCAATTTACCATTTTTTATCTCCATTTTATCGATTAAAATATCCACACCACTTTTAAATCCCGAATTTGAAGCAATAGTATCATTTGCAGCATTACTTATTTCACCGTTCTTTTTAGTAAATAGGTTAACTATGTTTAGCCTATTCCCTTCCATGAATAATTTCATATCAGGTTGAATAAATTTTATATTCCTTACAAACATTCTTCTGAATATAATCGATTTGATCCAATTTATACTGATTTCCATGGATGGTATCGAAAGTATTTCTCCGCTTTTTCTGTAAACGGAAATATTTTTGACAATGATGTCACTGTTATATTTAACATATACCTCTTCGCTATTAATATTACCGTTAATTACGGATGTTGTTATATTTCGCATTTTTTCATCTATTTCTTTACTAAAACGATTGCCCAAATTGATAATAAATATGCTTAGGGCAAAAATTAAAATAAGAAACAAAAAATAAAATCTAATATATTTTTTCATCAATATATCGTTCCTATTGCCAAATAAATTTTCCCCCATTTACTTGAACCGTCAAAGGGATATGCCCAGTCAAGTCTCACAGGCCCAATAGGGGTTATATAACGTAAACCGATGCCAGCATCGGTCTTATAATCCTCAAAAGGAATAAGTAATTTAATATTATTGTTTAATCTACCTATGTCAAAAAAAGTTGAAATAGAAAAATTTCGAAAAGACGGTGATGTTACTTCAAAATTTGAACACGTTAGATTTAATCCTCCATAATTGTTATAAATATCAGTTATACCAAGCGAATTTTCGTTGTATCCCCTCATATTGTAAGCTCCGCCTAACTTGTACATCTGATCAAAAGAGATATTTGAAGCATCAGTATTAGCAAAGGGTACTATAATACCGAATTGTGTTTTTACAGAAAATATAGTATTTTTCAAACTCTTTACGATTGAAAATGAAAGATATCCTTTGTAAAAATTATTGCTTCCATGCAAAATACCACCTGAATACTGTAATTTTAAATAATATCTGTATCCTGTTTTGGGAAATATAAAATTATCGGTATAATCTCTGTTTATATCGATAAAAGCACTATTGGTGTACGAGACAATAAGCGGTTTTTTAAGTCCATTGATTATAGAATCATATGCCGAATTTTGAATATTTACATTTATTGAAATAAAATTGTTATTAAGCCATTGCTTTCCCAATGAAATTTCAAGATATCTTGTTTTCTCAATATAGTCATAGTAATTTTCATTGTAATAATCTGCACTAATCTTAAAAGATAATTCTCGAAATATAAAGTATGGATTTAAATAATCTGCCTTCATGTGATAGAGATACCCCGAATGGTAGCTATATGCGATCTTACCGTTAAATTTTATCCAGTTATTAAGATTAAAAAGGTTATTGAACCCCCATTCTCCTGTAAGAGCCATTATATCTGGTGTTTCATAACTGAGTCCGGCAAATATCCAATGTGTTTTTGCAGGCACAAGGTAAAAAATAACACTTACACTGTCATTCTTTTCCTGAATACCTTCTATTGAAAAATGAACATCACTAAATAAACCGGTTCCGAATACCTTGCTTTGTGATTCGATAAGTTTACCGTATGAACATGGTTCCCCTTTTTTTACTCTTATCTCACGCAGAATCGTATTTTTGTTTATTTTTCCCACATTTTTGAGTTCAATTGATTTTATATATACTTTGGGACCTTCATCTATTATAATTTTCAAGCCTATGGATGCTTTACCAATAACATTAATTTTTGTAAATACATTTGCATAGAGATATCCAATATTTGAATAGTATTTACCCACATTTAGTTCTCCGCTTTTAATTTTATTAATATTAGCGGCAGAATTCTTTTTTATACTTATTAGGTTAATTATTTTATTATCTTTTACAACGGTATTACCTTCAACGGTTATTTCCTTAATCTTATAGACCTCTCCTTCATCAATTTTGAAAATGATGATATTTTTCCCGTTTTTTTTTGTAAGCTCGTACTTGATTCCCACATCGAAATAACCGTTATTTTTATAATATTGTAGTATTTCTTCCTTGAATTTAGTCAAATTTTCAAAATTGTAAATTCGTTTTTTATTGTATTTTATTACACCGTACAACTGTTTTTTCGATACATTTTTATTCCCTTCAAAATCTATTTTATCAACCCTGTTTGTTGCAGTTAGAATTCGTGGCATCACCATCAAAAGGAGAAGCAGAGATATGCTAATACACTTTTTCAAGGTGAACTCCTCTGTAGTAATGTTTTAAGATATCTTTATAATTATAACCTTTCTCAGCCATTCCCATAGCACCATATTGACACATTCCCGCTCCGTGTCCATATCCTTTTCCTATAATTTTAATTTTGTTCCCTTGTGTTTCCATTGTGAACAACGTACTTGGCAGGCTCTTTGATGGTTCAGTGTCATTTTTTAACAGCATCCTTACATTGTTTTTTTCAATTCTGAATTCTCCTGCACCGGAATATACAATCATCTCAATAACTCTCCTCGAAGGCCCTCTCTTCGTAATCACAACGGATTTTATATCTCCAATATCATTTTCGCTTTTCCCTGTTAATTTCTGCAGATTTTTCTTTAAAATCTTGAACAACTCCTCCTTTGAGTAATTAATCGTCCAATTTGAGTATCTTGAAGCACTGCAAAATGGTTTTCCCTTAAAAATTAAAAAACTTTTGGCATCTATTACGGGAGTTAAATATGGAATTTTCTTATTGGTCCACAATTCTCTGGCATCTGCAGTTACCCCTCCGCAAGTGGAAGAGTATTTCGCATCAATTGGTCTGTTTTTATAAGTAAGAATTACTCCTCTTGTTGCATCACATGCCATGTCAACGACATTACTGTTCTCCATAACACCTTTGTAAACCTGATCTCGTATATCGCTATAGACATCACAGTATTTATTTCTGCTGTTTTCTAATTTTCTTATAACGTATGTTCGCGCGGCAACAGCTTGTGCTTTGACAGCCTCGATTTTGTCAATACTCAAATTACCTATTTCGTAAGGCACAACTCCTTTCAAATATGATTCTATGGGAATATTGTCAATTACAATCATTTTATCGTTCAAAATTCTGAATTCTATTTTACCCTTATATCCTCTGCCTTCAAAATATATTGTACCCCAAGGATGTTCAGGGAAAAAACTTACATAATCTCCGATGTTTTTAACATATTTATTCCCCATATGAGCGGATAAAACACCTGCTTCGTATCTAATTTTCCATACCGCGTATGACGGTGATTTTCCTCTCATTCCATTTGTTTCTATAATAATGTTATCATCGGAAGATAATGTTATATTGTTTAATCCACTATGTAGCAGTACTCTGACCGAAGGTTCGGATTTGAGCTTAAATCTGTGAATGCAACCTGAAAAAGAAACAGCAATGAAAATGATTACAACAATTTTGAGTATATGTTTATTCTGCATAAAAACTCAAACCTTTCGGTAACTTCCAATACCTTTTTCATGTCTTTACCAAGAACAATAACACCATGCTTCTTTAACAGTATAATATCATAATTTTTGCTTGTGTCTCCAGCAGCTCTTGCCAATTCCATTGAACCCGGCTTGAATTCTCCCAGAAGCGACGCTTCGGGCAAATATTCGCTTTCAAGGAGGAGGGAATAATCAGGAATACTACCCTTGACAGTAAATGATGTCGAAAATGGAGCATGTGTGTGAATAATAGCTCTAATGTCAGGTCTTTTTCTATAAATGAACTGATGCATAAAGAATTCCATTGAAGGCTTCGGGATAACGTTGTCTATTCTCTCGGCGTCAATGCTTATTTTAATAATATCACTCTCATTCAATTCCCCTTTGTTGTATCCGGATGGTGTAATAAATATATATTTATCATCTTTTATACTAATATTCCCGTCTGTTGATGTAACCAGTCCTCCCTCTTTCAATCTCTTTCCGGCATATACTATTTCGGATCTTATATCCGTTTCTTTAACCAATTAACTCCACTCCTCCCATGTATGGTTTTAAGGCATCCGGTACGACTATTTTACCGTCCTCTCTTTGATAATTTTCCAAAATTGCTATGTATGTTCTCGGTGTAGCAAGCCCCGAACCGTTTAATGTATGAACAAAGTGCAATTTCCCGTCGGATTTACTTTTATATTTTATATTCATTCTTCTTGCCTGAAAATCTTCGAAATTGCTTACGCTTGATACTTCCAGGTATTCATTACTACCAGGTGCATACGCTTCAATATCGTATGTTTTTGCGGATGCAAATGTCATATCCCCCGTAGATAAAAGAATAACCCTGTAAGGTATCTTGAGAATCTGTAAAATCTCTTCTGCGTTATTTAAAAGGCTTTCCAATTCATCATAGGAATTTTCAGGTTTTACAAATTTCACCATTTCGACCTTGTTGAACTGATGCACTCTCTTCAATCCCCTCGTTTCCTTACCGTATGAACCGGCCTCTCTCCTAAAACAAGACGTATAAGCAGTATATTTTATAGGTAAATCATTCTCTTGAAGTATTTCGTTCCTGTGAAAATTCGTTACCGGCGGCTCTGCAGTAGGATTTAAAAACATATCGTCCTTTTCCACATAGTACATATCATCTTCTAATTTTGGTAATTGGCCTGTACCCGTTAATGTTTCTCTGTTATTCAAAAATGGCGGAAACATTTCCTTATATCCGTGCTTCTCGATATGATAATCGAGCATAAAGTTTACTAAAGCTCTTTCAAGTTTTGCACCGATTCCAACATAGCACGGAAAATGTGTGCCGGATATTTTAGCTCCCCTTTCAAAATCGATTAATCCGAGATCATTTATCAAATCGATATGTGATTTTGCTTTAAACGAGAATTCTATTTTTTCTCCCCATTCCCTAATGATTTTGTTAGCATGTTCATCCCCGACAGGGACGCTTGGATGAGGAATGTTGGGAATCCACAATGATAAGATACGAATTTCTTCTTTAAGTTCTCTTAATTCCTTTTCCATTTTCTTAATTCTATTGCCGATTTCCCTTGATTCCATTACATTTTTCTCAAATTGCGGAGTGTTTCTTTCAAGACCTCTGACTTCTTTAGATAGTCTGTTCTTTTCCGCCCTTAAATTATCCAATTCTTTTACAATTTTCACTCTTCTATTATCCTTAGTAATCAATTCATCAACATTTGCTTTTTCTCCCTTGTTTTTTACCGCATTGCGGACCAAATCGGCATTTTCTTTTATAAACTTAATATCAAGCATACATCCTCCGCTATTTAAATTTCTTCCTTTTTTTTATTTTTATCGATTATTACCTTGATTATAGAGATAATTACCAGAAACAGTAGTATCACAGAGGCAATTATAGCACCTACTTTACCCAAAAGAGTAAGAGAAGCAACTATGAGGGAAGCAACACAGACTCCCGAAAATATATACAACAAACTCTTCCAAAACGATAGCCCCAAAAGTACGGCGATAAGACTTCCCGTCCACCCACCTGTTACAGGTAGAGGGATTGCTACAAATAACATTAAACCCATTTCTTTGTATTCTTCTACTATTTTCCCCCTTTTTAAGGAAGCGCCCTGCAATTTGTCAATCCATCTTTTCAATATGGTGTTTCTCGATAATATACCTGCAAGCCATTCCCAGAATAATAAAAGGAAAATAACCGGTATCATATTACCGAGAACGGATAAAATAACGGCTTTAAATACAGGCAAATGAAAAACTTGAACCGAAACCGGAATTCCTCCTCTCAATTCGAATATGGGTAGCATTGATATCAACACTGTCGATATTTCTTTTGAAAAATGGGCACTTAAATTTTCAACGATACCGGATTTATCAAATGCAAATAGTGTTTGTGCAAATCCAATTAAGCTAATTATAGTAATTAATGAGAACCTGAGTATAAACCTCAATTTTCTTTTCACTATTTCTTCCTTCAGCCGTTTTCGCTTTTACCGAAACTCTATCTGATTCTATTCCAAGGTATTTGGCGATATTACTTTTAATTTTAATTTTATTTTCATTAAGTTTTGGTCTGTCCAAAATTATTGTAATATCTACATTTTTAACTTTAAAGATACCTATCTGTTTTGTAACTTTATTAAGCATTTCTACGCTTGATATATTTATGGTCCAATCCTCCGTATCGGGAAACAGATCTCCTATGTCAGGTGAACCTGTGGCTCCAAGCAATGCATCGATTAATGAATGAAGAACGACATCCCCGTCGGAATGGGCAATAACAGAATATTTACAATCTATATTTATGCCCCCGAGTATTATACCATTGCCTTCTTTTAAATAATGAGAATCATAACCGAAACCGGTTCTCAAACTATCTGTTTTCATAATCGAGGATATGAATGTAAAATCGTCCATCGTAGTAATTTTTATATTTTCCCTGTCTCCATTAACAAGCTTGTAATTATCATATGATTTCAAATATGCTTCCATATCATCTGTAATATTCTCCCGGGCTATCATCTCAAGCGCCTTTGCTATTTTATCCCTCTTGAAAATTTGTGGGGTTTGAATTAATTTCACATTACTTCTGTTTAAAGTTTTCAGTCCATCTTTATCATATCTTACCGTATCTTTTGCATCCACATAGGGGACAACACAATCGTTATTTTTGAGCCCTTCTATCATTTTCTTGAATGTTGCGATTTTGAAGTTTGGACGTGCCGCATCATGAATCGCTACATAATCATACCTCGCGGCTTTTATTCCGTTCAACGAGGAATCCTGCCGTCTTTCACCACCGGTAACAATTCTTACTTTTCCTCCGGGCAACAATTTCTCTATTGCTTTACGATCTTCCTCATTAATCACAAGAATAACCTCTTTAATTTCCGGAATTGTTAGAAATTTGTTTACAGAATACATGAACACAGGAACTCCATTCAAATTAATAAACTGCTTTTTACTCTCAATTTTCATTCTCCTTCCTTTTCCGGAAGCGAGAATCACCGCTGAAATATCCATCAAACAATCTCTCCGAAATACATTGTTCCCATACTTGTCTTTATACTACCTGTTATCTCAACATCAACCTTATTTCCAATATGTTTTTCACCATCTTTCACTACCACTATACTTCCATTACATAAATATCCTACGCCCTGAGTTTTTTCCTTTCCTTTTTTTACGATATAAATCTCAACTCTATCCCCTATGTAATAACTTTTCGAAAGCAATCTTGAGAGTTGCTCAACGGAGAAATACTTCACTTTGTTATACATAAAATGTCTTTTTTCAATTTCTCCCAGGGTAATTAAGTAACTGTTATGCATTTTACAAAACTTTAAATAGTGGTGGTAATTATTCCCCTCAACTTCATTTGTAAGTTCAACACGCCCTTTTTTAATAAGGTTATCTAACATAATAAGCGTTTCCTTGTTTCTTTCCCCTTCGGCTTTTTTCAATTCATTGTAGATATAATTCGGTACTGCGATTTTACCAGAAATGAAATTGTATGCAATTACCTTCAAGATTCTCTGATCAAAAACCGCATTTTCATCAATTATAAAATCGTATTTACTTGTTTTTTTAAATAAACTAAACATCTCTCAAATACTCCATTATACTGCTTACATTTTTACATTTCATAATTTTAGCCTTTGAACTCTCAATATTTTCCTTGATATAATAAGGAATAACAATATTTTTAATTCCAAAGCGAATTGCTTCATCCGCTCTTCTTTTCATCCCTTCCACAGCTCTTAGTTCACCTCCCAATCCTACTTCTCCGATAAATACCGTATCTTTCCTTATAACCTTACTGCTATAACTCGAATATATTGCCATGAGAATGGCGGCATCAATTCCCGGATCTCTTATTTTTAATCCCCCGACTACATTCAGAAAAATATCTTGATTCCCCAAAAACAGATGTAATCTCTTTTCCAATACAGCGATTAAAGTAGTAACTCGTTTATATTCAGGACCGTTTACCGAACGTTGCGGGACTCCGTATTTTGTTTCCGCTGCTATTGCCTGTATTTCAAGAAGAAGCGGCCTACTCCCTTCAATTGTAACTGTAAGTACACTTCCGGAAATCGATTCCGTTTCTCTTGTTAAAAAGATCTCCGTGGGATCATTTACCTCTCTCAAACCGTCACTGTGCATTTCAAACAAACCAATCTCGTCTGTTGAACCATATCTGTTTTTTGCGTTTCTAAGTATCCTATATCCTCTGTTTCCATCTCCTTCGAGATAAATTACGGCATCAACCATGTGTTCGAGAATTTTCGGTCCCGCCACTATCCCCCCCTTTGTGACATGCCCCACAACAAAAACAGGTGTATTCGTTGCTTTTGCAAATCTTATTAGTTTTGATGTACATGCTTTAATTCCCGTCACACTTCCCTGCTGTGCATCCGTATCCTCATCGTAAATTGTTTGAATGGAATCGACTATTAATACGCCCGGTTTTACATCCTCGGCATATTTAATTATTTTGTTTACTGAGTACTCGGAACTGAGCAGTATGTCACCGGAAACAGCATTTAAGCGATTTGCTCTGAGCGAGATTTGTTGTAGTGATTCCTCTGATGTTGAATAAAGAACTCTGCTTCCCATTTTTGCCAATTTATACGACACTTGAAGTAGTAGTGTCGATTTTCCTATACCTGGCTCTCCTCCTATTAATATAACAGCTCCTGGAACTATCCCTCCGCCTAAAACCCTATCGAATTCTCCTATTTTCGTTTCAAAACGTTTCACGCTTTTAAAATCTATTTTGTCAAGAGGGGTTGGCGGAGTTGAAACATCAAATTTAAAACCTCCGTTACCCTTACCTTTCTTCTTCTCATTGTATTCTACAAAGCTGTTCCATGCTCCGCATGAAGGACATTTTCCCAACCACCTGTTGGACTCGTAACCACACTCCTTGCATACGAAAACCGCTTTATTTTTTCCCATTTCCCACCTTTATCAGATTAAATTTAATATATTTTGACGGGTTTTCCTTTATATCCACTATCAGAGCATTGAGTTTCTGAATGGTTTTCATTGTCTCCGCATACAGAGAATCCGATTCGGACAATCGCGATATGTTATTACCCGGGGTATTTAATTTTTGAGCAACATCATTCAATTGAACTGATATGGCAAGAAGATTTTTCATGAGACTGTCAGCCGTTTGTGAAGAGTTACGAATATTTTCCGATGATATTTTGACATCATTGCTTACTTCTTCAATCAAACTGTTTGTGTTGGAAAGAATCGAATTAAGATTTCCTATCATGTTCGTATTATTCCCTGAAATATCTTTTAGCCCAATAATCGTTTCTTTCAATTGATCAAATACGGTAAAGATTTGGTCTATGCCTCTATATTCTCCGTGTATCGGATTTTTTATGTTATAATTATCATTAGAAACCCCAGGGAATACATCAATATATTTATTCTCGGCAATTACTGTCGTGTTAACAAGGGTAACCGTCACATCTTTTTTCAGTTGAACATTGCTGGACAAAAGAATTTCAACAAGAACACTGTCACCTGCAAATATGACTTTTCCCACTTCCCCCATTTTTACCCCTCTAACGAAGACCGGATCACCGGATTTTAATCCGTGTACATTGTTAAAATAACAATCCAATTTTACATAATGTCTTTTAAAACTAATATCGTTCATCCACAACAACCCTATTGCTGTAACAACAAGTGCAATTGCAACGAACCATCCGACTTTTATGTAATCGTTTTTATACATCCTATTCTCCTGTTTTTAAATAATAAGAACTCCTAAATTCAATTATATCACGGTTAGAGGAATTCATGAAATCGGAAGTACTTCCGAGAAAAGTTATCTTTCCTCCGGAAAGCATTGCAATTCTATCTGAAATCCCCACAGCGCTGTTTAAATCATGCGTTACTATAATTGAAGTTATTTTCATTTTCCGATTTAAATTGATTATCAATTCTTCAATGGTTCTGGATACTATGGGATCCAGTCCCGTTGTAGGTTCATCGTATAAAATATATTGAGGATTCAAAATTATAGCTCTTGCTATAGCCGCTCTCTTTAACATTCCACCGGACAGATTCGACGGAAAGAGCTCCATTACCTTCGGATCAAGCTCAACCTTTCTTAATGCATCAATAACCCTATTTCTAATCTCTTCCGCAGGCATATTGCGAATGTATTTTAGAGCAAGCCCTATGTTTTCTCCTACATTTAACGATTCAATGAGAGCTGATTTTTGGAATATAAAACCGATTTTTCTTCTGAGTAAATATATATTTTCCCCCACGAGGGGAATATCATCTATAAAAATCCGCCCCTTCTCAGGTCTTAGTAACCCCACTATACTCTTCAACAAAACGCTTTTTCCTATACCGCTTTTCCCTATAATCGTGATTATTTCTCCGTCTCGAATTTCAATACTTAGATTATCCAGAACCTTTCTACCGTTAAATTCCTTCGTAATGTTTTCGACTATAACCATAGGCTAAATATCCTGATTATAATATAATCAAACAAGAATATCATAACTACCGAATAGACAACTGCATTTGTCGTAGCTTCTCCTACCCCTTTCGCCCCTTTGCTGGCCGTTATTCCGAAATAACACGATATGGAAGTGGACATAAGACCGAATACAGCTCCCTTTATTAAGCTCTGTATAAACTCCAACATCCGAAAATGCTCTCTAATCCCAAACAAGAAAGTTTTTAAACCAAATCCCTTTATGTAAACCAAAAATAACATGGCTCCAAAAATAATCAATAGTTCACTGAATACTACCATTATCGGATAAGAAACAAGAGATGCCATCATTTTAGGGTATACAAGATAGTCATACGGGTCTATCGCCATTGTTTCCAATGCGTCAATTTCTTCATTGACTTTCATTGTTGCTATTTCCGCTGTAATTCTCGTACCCACTCTTCCGACAAGAGCGATAGATGCTCCCAAAGCACCAAGTTCTATTATAACGGATTTTGAAATAGCTTCCGTTATGTAAAATTCAGGTATATAACTACCGAGCCTTTGATCAATAATAAATACGGCTATTAAACCACAGAGTATTGATGCTATTGTAACAATTCCTATAGACTCAATTCCGGTTCTTACGATTTCATGAAAGGTCAGTTCGATTTTATGACCTATGTTATGTCTTTTAAATAATGAATAAAAGAGTATATAAAATATTCCACCGATACTATTTATAATAAAATTCATAATTAAGGTCTTATTATTTCGTCGGTAAAATCCGCGAATCTTGTGCTTTTACCGTCAAATACCAGTCTAACAGTACCTACCGGTCCGTTTCTTTGCTTTCCTATTATTATCTTAGCTAGATTCTTATCCTCTTCTGTATTTTTATCTATAAATGCCGGTCTATGAACAAAGAGAACAACATCGGCGTCCTGTTCGATTGCTCCCGATTCCCTTAAATCAGACAGTATGGGTTCCTTTGTTTGCCTCTGCATCGGTGCCCTCGATAACTGTGATAGAGCCACTACAGGAATATTTAACTCCTTTGCCAATGACTTTAAAGAACGGGATATTTCGCTCACCTCCGTGTTTTTACTATCATACCTTCTTGAGGAACTCATAAGTTGAAGGTAATCGATAAATATGATTTTTATGTCATGCTCCTTCTGCAATCTTCTTGCTCTTGCCCTTAGTTCAATTTCATTTAATGAACTCGAATCGTCAATGAATATCTGCGCCTTATCCAATTCTCCTGCGGCTATTACAATTCCCTGATAATCGCTCCTCGTAACGATACCACTTCTTATTCTCGAAGCATCCACTCCACTTCTAATACAGAGCATTCTCCAAACAAGTGATCTGTTGGGCATTTCGAGAGAAAAGAAAGCCATGGG
>Ga0164318_10001330_pt1 | contig 21776 bp, 16 predicted proteins | sample GuaBasSedimGuay9_FD_113734 | JGI IMG/M metagenome (GOLD analysis project Ga0164318, IMG submission 113734) | Subseafloor sediment microbial communities from Guaymas Basin, Gulf of California, Mexico - Guay9, Core 4571-4, 0-3 cm | ecosystem: Environmental > Aquatic > Marine > Hydrothermal vents... | reverse complement strand
TTACAAGATCGGATACAGGTAAATTTGCATAAATGTCGTCGGCAACAATAGCATCAACCCCTTTTTTCTGCAAAATAGCAAGAAATTGAGGCACTATCTGCCAGACGATCTTCTTGTCCAGATTTGCTACTATGCCAAATGTTATGTGGTTACTCATCGAGCTTTAGTAGAAATGGTTTCATTAACATAAACAGAGGGAGATTCAAGGCGCTTTAAGATGGCATTAGCAATCCCCTCGGCATCTAATCCTAATTTGTGATAGAGAACCTCTTTGGCACCATGTTCTATAAATTGATCAATAATCCCCAGACGTAGTACTCGCAAATTCTCATAGCCGTGATCAACAAAAAATTCTACTACACCACTACCAAATCCACCATTGAGAATGTTATCCTCCACCGTTACAACCAGTGGAAATCTTTGAGCGATTTTTTTCAATTTTTCAGTATCTAAAGGTTTAACAAAACGCATATTTTCAACCTGAACCGAAATGCCCTGCTTTTTGAGAATTTGAGCAGCTTTCAGAGCAGATGTTACCATAGAACCAATAGCTAAGATAGCCACATCAGTTCCTCGTTTGACAGTTTCACTTTTCCCAATCTGTAATCGGTGGTACTTCTGTTGCAACGGCACACCCAGTCCCGCCCCTCGGGGATACCGAATAGCAACGGGACTATGAACATAATACATTGCAGTGAAGAGCATGTCTTGCAATTCCGCCTCATCTTTAGGCGACATGATTACAAAGTTAGGGATAGTACGCAAGTAGCTCAGGTCAAAGACGCCATGATGAGTTGGGCCATCCTCTCCTACTAAGCCACCCCGATCGAGCACAAACACGATAGGTAGGTTTTGAATTCCCACATCATGGACTAGTTGGTCATAAGCTCGCTGTAGGAACGTGGAATAAATAGCTACTACCGGCTTACAGCCTCCCAGCACAAGTCCAGCGGCAAAGGTTACAGCATGCTGCTCAGCAATTCCCACATCATAAAAGCGTTTTGGATAAGCTTCAGCAAAAAATTTCAATCCAGTACCATCTGGCATAGCAGCGGTAATCCCGACAATTTTCTCATCTCGGGAGGCCAAATCAACTAGAGTTTTTCCAAATACCTCGGTGTAGGAAGAAACACTCTTTTTTTCCACCACCAGCCCGGTGTCTGGGTCAAAAGCACCAAGACCATGGAAACGACGTGCATCCTGTTCAGCAAATTTGTACCCCTTCCCTTTAATAGTAATTACATGGACAAGGATTGGGCCACTCATTCGCCTGACTTCGCGCAGCACCTTGATAAGTTGTGAGAGATTATGACCATCTACCGGACCAATGTATCGGAATCCGAAACGCTCAAAAAGCAGCCCTGGGACCAAAACCGCTTTAAAGGCTTCTTCAATACGCCGTGCACTTTGCCGAATACGTTTACCCACCCCAGCCATCTTGCCCGTCAATTCCCAAATATCGGCTTTAATTTTATTGTATGCTGGAGCAGTAATAATGGCGGTTAAATAGCGTGACAGTGCACCGACATTGGGAGATATCGCCATACGATTGTCATTGAGAATAACAATTAAATTTTTACCTAAAGCACCAGCGTTATTTAATCCCTCGAAAGCAATACCGCCTGTCATAGCCCCATCTCCCACCACAGCTACCACGGAGTAATTTTCCTGCTGATGGTCACGCGCACAAACCATACCTAAGGCTGCCGAGATAGCAGTGCTGGCGTGGCCAGTACCATAAACATCGTACTCACTTTCAGAGATTCGAGGAAATCCGCTAATACCCCCATATTGCCGCAACGTGGAGAACCGGCGGCGACGCCCAGTAAGAATCTTATGGACATAAGCCTGATGGCCAACGTCCCAGATAATTTTATCGTGGGGTGCATCAAAAATGTAGTGCAACGCTAATGTTAGCTCCACCACTCCTAAACTGGGAGCTAAATGCCCCCCTACCTGAGACACAGTTGTAACCAGGAAATCTCGTATCTCCCGGGCTAGCAGAGCTAACTCAGGGACACTTAACTTTTTTAGATCTTGAGGAAAATCAACAGATTCTAAAATCTGATATTTCATCATCCTTTCTCCCACCCCATCAAAATGATCATTTTCGAAGTTTTCATATTAATTCTAATTGGAATCCTCCGTCTTCCTTTTTGACCAATTTCATCAACTTTTTTTCTGCTTGATTAAGCTTTTCAGTACAAAATTTCGCTAACGCCATTCCTTCTTCAAACATCTTGAGGGAGTCTTCTAACGACTTATCGCCTGCTTCTAAGGCGCTAACGATCTCCTCCAAACGCTTAATAGCAGCTTCAAAACTCCTTGGTCCTCCACTGTGTTGCATCTTATTCCACTCCCAAATGAATTACAATTACTATTACGCAGATGTAGAACTTTGAACTTCATCTACAGTACCACGTATTTGCCCTTTGGCAAATTGGACGCGAATTTTGTCTTCTTTCTGCAGTTGGACCGCATCGATAATAATATGACCGTCCTGCTCTCGGTAACAAATACTGTAACCTCTCTTCATAATGGACAATGGATTGAGATTTTCCAAATGTTTGGTTAAAGCAGCAATTCGAGCACGTTCACGTTCTATTTGATGTGTTAGTGCAGTCTCCATTGTTCGGGTTAATTCATCCAACCGCTGATTGTACTCTTTAATTACATCTGCTGGGCGCCGCAAGGCATAGCTGCTTTCCAAATAGTTAACCTTATCGCGATAATAACGGATTTTTTCTTTGAGTAATCGGTACATTTTCTGGACCATAGCCTGTAGCGTACTCAACAATTCGTCACGATTACGTACTACCAGCTCGGCGGCAGCCGAGGGAGTTGGAGCACGTAAATCAGCCACAAAATCACTAATGCTAAAGTCGACCTCATGTCCCACGGCAGAGATTATCGGAATTTTGGAACGAAAGATCGCCCGTGCCACCACTTCTTCGTTAAACGGCCACAAATCTTCTAACGATCCGCCACCGCGACCAACAATCAGCACATCAACCTGACCATACTCATTGAATTCATCAATAGCACGAGCTATATCCTCGGCAGCTCCATCCCCTTGCACTCGCACAGGATTTAAAATTAACTGCACGGAAGGAAAACGTCGTCCAACAACTGTGACCAGATCGCGAATAGCAGCACCGGTAGCAGAAGTAACTATGCCAATACGTTCAGGATAAGCTGGAATTGGTTTTTTGTGTTCCGCCTCAAATAAGCCCTCTGCTTTCAATCTCTGCTTTAACTGCTCAAAGGCTAACTGCAACTCGCCAATACCGGCAGGCTGAAGTTCTAAAACCTCAAACTGATAATAGCCTCTTTTCTCATAGACGGTCACATTCCCCTGAGCTACCACTTTCATCCCATCCTTGGGCATAAAAAATAGAAGATTATTTCGTCCCCGCCACATTACACATGGAAGTTGGGCATTTTCGTCCTTTAAACTGAAATACATGTGGCCAGAAGAGTGTAATTTGAAATTGGAAATTTCCCCCTTCACCCATACGTTAGGGAAATGGGACTCCAGCAAAAACTTAATCTGACGGGTAAGTTCGGTAATAGAATAAATTCGCTGTTGGGTTTGATTTTGTATTTCCAATTTCATCGGGGTTCGTTGTTAACGATTTTGGTGATTGATTCTGGAACCGTTTCGGGAGGTACAGTAAGTGGAATGAAAATTCGGAAAGTAGTGCCTTTGCCCTTTTCGCTTTCAACTTGAATCTCACCCCCATGTTCCTCGATAATTCTCTGGGTCACTGCCATTCCTAACCCGGTGCCTCCGGATTTGGTAGTAAAAAAGGGATTGAACATATTTTCCAGGGTTTCTTTTGTCATGCCAGCGCCATTATCGCTTATTTCAATCAATACTTGTTCATCCACTAAATCAGTGGAAACAGAGATCTTCCCCTGGTGATGAATAGAATGAATACTGTTAACTAAAATATTTACCAATGCCTGTTTGATTTGTTCTTCGTCTACCCATGCTGGTGGTAATGAAGAATGTAACTGGATGTTACAACTAATATTACGCTCGTGCATAACTGGTTTATTTAATTGAATTACTTCTTCGATAATAGCGTTAATATCATGTTGCTGTTTGAAGGGTTGGGAAATTTTGGTAAAATCTAACACATTAGCGAGAATTTTTTCCAACCGATTTACCTCTCTGGAGATAATCTTGCCACCTAATTTTACATTCTCGATATCTTGTGGTTCTCGGAGAATTGCCCGTGCAAATCCACCAATAGCGGTTAAAGGATTCCGAATTTCATGGGCGATATGAGCGGCCATTTTACCCACAGTGGCTAATCGTTCCGACCGTAGCAATTTCTCATGAGCCTCTTGTAACTGCTGGTAAGCCCGATTCAACTGAGCGACTTTATCTTCTAACTTGCGGTAGGTTTCTGCGTTTTCAATCGCCAACCCTGCCTGGCTGGCAAACAGGGAAAGCAACTTGATTCGATCCGGTTGCAGGGGGAAATTACTGAACTTATTGTCCGCCACCACTATCCCAACTACGCGATTTTTAGCAATCAAAGGGGCAGTAGCAAATTCTTCCATATCGAATGCTTGCTGAAATTCTGGACTTACCATACTATTGGAGGCAGCGTTTTCTATTTTAAAGGGGCGTTTTTCCCTAATGGTTTTGATTAATACATCCCAATCTTGATCCAATGGAACACTAACTTTCTTAACTATCTGATCAAAACGATCATTTCTATTCGGCAATTTCAGACCATATTTTTCCAAGAAGACCTCTAAATTGGAGTGCTCTTTGGCTAATTTATCCCAAATTTCCAGTGCCTCTTCCAAGCTGGTTGGGCCAACTCCCATCTTTCCTTCCAGAACCTTCTTCTGCTCATTAACCAACAAGATCATCGCCCTGCTAAACCCTAATGCGCATCCGGCTGTAATACTGGTAAGAATGAGATGAAGCAATGGGTCTAACTCTAAAACACTCTGCATTGCTTGACCGATCTGGCGCAGAATATTCAATTCATAAGCGCGTTTTTCTGCTTCGGTCACATCTTCCCAAATAGACAGCAGACCAGAGATATTGCCATTTTCATCTTTGAGGGGTACACAGTTGATATTTACATTAATTCGCCGCCCCTGACGATTATGAATGTCGATAGTGGGAATTTTGACAGCAGTTCCTGTTTCCAGAACCTGGCGAAAGCGTTCGCACACATCCTTGCGACCAATGACCTTGCCTTCCAATATGTTCTGCCCCCACAATTTATCTACACTCTCTACACCCATCAGATTTACAAAAAAAGAATTTACCTGCACAATATTACCTTTCGCATCTGAGGAAAGTACCCCTACAGGGGCATTATCAATCAACCGTTCCAGATACTGCTTGGCGCTGGTAATTTCTTCTTGCAGGCGTTTGTTGTGCAGTCGGATTTCATGGGTCACAAACACATTCTTAATAACGTTAACCAGTTCATTAAGGCCGAAGGGCTTATTGAGGTAGGCACTTACCCCCAATTTCAGCATTTTATTTTCACGCTCTTCATCGTGGGAAATGGCAGTCAACATTATTACAGGAATGTCCTTGTACGCCTGGTATTCAGCATTCGATATTAACTCCTGATAGACTTGCTCGCCATCCATATCCGGCATCATCAAATCCAAAAGGATTAAGTCGGGATGGTGCTCTCGTATTTTCTCTAATCCCTCGACTCCATTAAATGCTGAAATACATTTGTACCCCATTCGCGCCAAAATTGCTCGACAAAGATCGTGCAAACTGGTATCATCGTCGATTAACAAAATGGTATTTTTAGGATACATGGTTTAATACCTTTTGTCCAAAAGCAAAACTCCCTCAACCAAATTCTTGTTGCGGGGAGTTTTACAATTCTGGATAAAATCATCCTGCAAAATAACTACTGTCTACCTTAACTTCTTTTTGTGCCGATTTTTCCGAAGCCGTTTTTTACGCTTGTGCGTAGCAATCTTGTGTCGTTTCCTCTTCTTCCCGCAAGGCAAACCGAATACCTCCCTTCTGTTTTTTTAGTTCTAAGTTTCTTCCTGTTTCTTAGCTAAACCTTCCTCAATATATTTTTGCAATTCCGGAGAAGGCCGAAATACTGGCACCTTTCGGGCAGGGATAAGTACCTCAACCCCGGTTTTAGGATTCCGACCAACTTTGGGCTTGCGATTCTTGAGTACAAAACTACCAAAACGACGTAGTTCAACCCGCTCCTCAGAAGCTAAACCATAACTTATCGTCGCTAAGAAAGCATCCACCACTGCTGCAGTCTCCAGCTTTGTTAAGCCTGTTCCCTCAGCAATGATATCAATAATTTGTGATTTATTCAATGAACATCCTCCTATCTTGTTTTTTCATATCGTAAAATTATAATAAAAAAAAAGCTAAAAGTCAACATAAAACTCGATACTTTTGGAGAGGTAATAATTGGACTGACAGAAAGGACATCAGGGGTTGATACAATTCGTTGCCGTATTTAGTAGTAGCGTGTCTAAATCCAGTAACGACTGTTACTTTATTGTGTAATACACTCCAAATGGCCTCTGAAAACTGTACGGGTAATATTTAGCAAAGGTTCGTAGAGATAAGCATTGGCTGCCAGTATGTTGCCGGTTTCCAAATGATTTTGGCCACCTACTAAATCCCCAACTCTACCACCAGCTTCTTGGACAATCAATGTTCCAGCGGCTATGTCCCAGGCGCTGAGTTTTAACTCCCAAAAACCGTCAACTCTACCACAAGCAACATAGCATAAATCAATAGCCGCTGAGCCAAGTCTCCGGATGGCACTTACTTTTTGAAAAAGCTGACTAAAAGACTTCAGGTAAACATTCAATAACATTTTGCTCCGATGAGGAAACCCAGTGGCTAACATACTCTGCGCCAAATTTTTACATTGGGATACTCCAATACGGTTTCCATTCAAATAGGCGCCCTGCCCCCTTTCAGCAGTAAATAGCTCATCACGCACCGGATTGTAGACCACTCCAACTACAATCTCATTCTTGTATTCCAAAGCAACAGAAACAGCATACCAGGGGAAAAGATGAATATAATTTTTGGTGCCATCCAGGGGATCGATAATCCAACGATACTCGCTAACAGTCTGCTGGATTCCCGACTCCTCAGCGAGGATAGTATGCTCAGGAAAATGCGATTTCAAATAGTGAATGATAGCCTGTTCCGATTGGTGATCAACTGCGGTGACAAAATCGAAGGCACTCTTTTCTTCGATGGTGGCTGGATCCAGTTTGCCATAATTTTGCAGTAAGATTTGTCCACCAATTTTAGCAGCAGCAATAGCGTGGTCAATCAAAATATTCTCCTCCCTTAGTGCCATCTTCCTAAGGATATTCCCAACATTTCAGCAGTGAGCACCATTTCCCCTTCCGGATCTACCCGCTTTATCTCTCCAACTGCTTTTTCAATTTCTACTGATTGAACAGTACGACCGCGTAAACAAACCATCCGGCCCAATTCGTCGTGATGAATCAACTGCACTGCAGCTACTCCAAAACGAGTACCAAGTATCCGATCGAACGTCGAAGGAGAGCCCCCTCGCTGTAAATGTCCAAGCACTGTTACCCGAGTCTCCAAATCCAGACGTTGACTGATCTCTCTGGCTACTTGTTCGCCAATTCCACCCAGCCGTTTTTCACCATCCCCTTTTTCATCTTGGAACACCATTTGCCCACCTCTGGGATGTGCTCCTTCAGCTACCACTACGATACTGAACTTAATACCTTGACTACTACGCTGCCTAATCTTATCACAAACAACTTCATAATCGAAAGGAATCTCTGGGATTAGGATCACATCACTCCCACCGGCAATGCCTGCTTCTAAAGCAATCCAACCGGCATAGCGTCCCATCACTTCCAATACCATCACTCGATGGTGACTCTCGGCCGTGGTATGAAGTTTGTCGATAGCCTCGGTAGCGGTAGTTACCGCTGTGTTGAATCCGAAGCAGATGTCAGTTGCAGAGATGTCATTGTCGATAGTCTTGGGAATACCCACGATTTTGGCGCCTTTGCGAATGAAATCCCGGGCAATGCTCAACGTACCATCCCCACCAATAACGATTAAAACATCGATCTTGAGGTTTTGCAAATTTTCCAATACTCGCTCCGACATATCTACAAATTCAATTTTACCATTCTTCTCAACCGGGTAGTGAAAGGGATTGGCACGGTTAGTAGTCCCAAGCACAGTTCCACCGCGCGGCAATAGCCCCCGCACATTATCCAATGTTAGCGGTGTGGTTTTTTCAGGATGGATTAAGCCATCGAAACTATCGTAGATTCCTACTACTTCCCATCCATGTTCCAGAATAGCGGCTTTGGTGGCGGCACGAATTACAGCATTTAACCCTGGAGCATCACCACCGCCGGTCAAAATACCGATACGCTTGACCTGCATGATATTTTCCCCTTTGCAAGTATTCCTGCATCCTCTCCCCAAGAAATCACAAGGGTGTATTCTCCCTCTCGAAGAAGTATTTCGACACTTTCAGAATACCTTTCAGCTTTTCTCAATAATGATTTTATAATATCAATTTAAGCTCTTATTTTCTTTGTGTAACCGAACCGGATGAATTAGTATTTCTTTCATAGAAGAAATTTCTAATTGCACCACGGTGCCTGAGTATTTGCCAATCAATGGGTTAGCAGCACCGGAATTGATCAACCACAAAGAGTCTTGCCGGCGATAGAACAGCCGATGGGTATGGCCAAAAATGATTACATCCACCCGATCTTTAGCGAAAGTTCGCAATAGGTCAGCAACCAGATTGGAGCGTCGCAATTGGTCACCGTGAATAACACCGAATCTAAGCCCTTCTATTTCAACAATCCGTTTGCGAGGCAATTTTTCGGCTCCTGGGAAAAAATCAACATTTCCTCTTACGGCTACTACCGGAGCAATCACCTCAAGGTCGAGCAGCACATCTTCATTTCCGATATCGCCCGCATGAATAATGCATTCCACGTCTTTAAAAATTTCATAAAGTTGTGAACTTAAATGGCCGTGAGTATCCGAGAGGACGCCGATTTTCATTGTATTCTGGCCAAATTTTCAGGATTCAAACCCTCCAATTCTGCTACTACGAAACGCCCATCTTGCCGAATAAGTCGATCGTCAAAATAAATTTCTCCACCACCATATTCTGGTGTTTGTATCATCACCAAATCCCAATGGATTTCTGAGCGATTGCCATTATCGGCCTCATCATAAGCATTGCCGGGAGTTAAATGGAAGGAACCAGCAATTTTTTCGTCGAAAAGGATATCCTTCATTGGTCTGGTAATTTTGGGATTGAGCCCAATGGAAAACTCACCCACAAAGCGGGCCCCCTCGTCAGAATCAAGGATAGCGTTGAGTTTTTCTGTATCACTGCTTTGAGCCCGGATAATCTTGCCGTCTTTGAACTCCAGCCGAATATCCTGAAAAACAGTACCGTGATAGAGAGTCGGAGTATTGAAGCTTATTTCCCCATTGACCGAATCCCGCAGTGGGGCAGTAAAGATTTCGCCATCCGGAAGATTTAGCTTACCATCACATTTGATAGCTGGCATTCCCTTGATGGAAAAGCATAGATCAGTACCCGGCCCAGTAATATGCACCTGGTCAGTTTTTTCCATCAAAGCTTTGAGGGCCTCCATGGCTGCTGACATCTGGCGGTAGTCAAGTGTGCAAACATCGAAGAAGAAATTTTCAAAGGCCTGGGTGCTCATCTCGGCCTGTTGCGCCATACTGGGAGAAGGATAACGCAACACTACCCATTTAGTACGCCGCACCCGAATTTCAGCATGTACTGGCTTCCACCAATAGCGCTGGTAGAGCTTCATTTGCTGCTGTGGCACATCAGAAAACTCGCTGGCATTTTGGCTACCGCGGATGCCCACGTAGGCTTGCACCCGCTCCATACGGTACTTCTCGATCTCGCCGATCAGTCCCATGCCCACCTCGGTAGCATGGAGAAATAGCTCCCGTTGAATGCGATTATTCCGCCAGCATACCAAAGGGATTGCACCCACTGCACTCGCCTTCCGAATCAAGGCCAAAACCAGTTCTTCAGCGTCATCAAAGGCTTCGATGAGAACCTTCTCCCCAGCTTGTAAGTTAAGGGAATATCCGACGATAACATCAGCCAATTGATTGAGACGCGGATCTTGCATCTATCCTCCCTTGTTTTCAAGTTTGATGGTAGAACTTCCAGAATAGTAAAATTTCAAAGTAAGTTGCAGCTTCACCGCGATAGGATCATAATAATACTCATTTAATCACGTTTACCCCCATATAGGGTTGCAACACCTGGGGTACCATCACAGTGCCCTCGTCAGTCTGGTAGTTTTCGATGATAGCGATAACGGTGCGGGGCAGAGCCAAACCCGAACCGTTCAGGGTGTGAACAAATTCCGGCCTGAAATCGGGCGTGCGTCGAAAGCGAATGTTGGCCCGGCGTGCCTGGAAATCCTCAAAATTGCTTACCGAAGAAACCTCCAGAAATTTTTGTACTCCCTGAGCCCAGACTTCAATATCGTAACATTTAGCAGCAGCGAAGCTCAAGTCGCCAGTGGACAACACCATCACCCGGTAGGGCAATTCTAATAATTGTAAAACCTCTTCAGCATCTGCAAGTAACTTTTCTAATTCATCATAGGAATCCTCGGGTTTAACAAATTTCACCAATTCCACCTTATCGAACTGATGCACGCGTACCAGTCCGCGTGTCTCACGCCCATAGGAGCCCGCCTCCCGCCTAAAGCAAGGTGTGTAGGCGGTGTAGTAGATAGGTAAATCTTCCCCAGATAGTATTTCATCTTTAAACAAATTAGTAAGCGGCACCTCGGCAGTTGGGATTAGAAACAGATCATCTTGCTCCACCCGATACATATCTTCTTCCAGCTTAGGCAATTGGCCAGTACCGAACATGACATCCCGCCGTGCCATAAAAGGTGGCGACACCTCTATGTAGCCATGCTTTTTGGTGTGTAAGTCTAACATAAAATTTATTAATGCACGCTCCAATTTAGCACCCAAGCCTTTGAAAGTGATGAAATTGGACCCTGCCAATTTGGAGGCACGGTTAAAATCTAAAATGTCCAGACGCTCACCTATTTCCCAATGCGGTTTGGGTTCAAAATCTGGCTCTTCAATTTTGCCCCACCGTTTTATCTCCTGGTTAAAAGACGAGTCCGGTCCCACTGGTACTGAAGGATGGGGAATATTAGGAATCCAGATCAAAACATCCTTGATCTGGTGTTCGATCTGGCGAATTTCCTCATCCAATTTTTTGATCTCGTCGGACACCTGCCGCATTTTGACAATCTGCTCGCTGGCATCTTGACCAGCTTTTTTCAACTTAGCGATTTCGTTGGAGGCCACATTGCGCTGATGTTTTAGTTCCTCTACCCGCCGCAACATATCCCTGCGCTGTTGATCCAACTGCAACAGATGGTCTACGTCGGCACTTTCATTCTTATTCCTGATTGCCTGCCGCACAACATCGGGATTCTCACGAATAAACTTCAGGTCTAACATGTGAACCTCCTTTTATGCCCTTACAACCCCAAAATTGTAAATTCTGTTCAGGATTTTTAATAATCCACCTTGATTGCAAATCAATTAATGTTAGATACTGGTATTGGAAATCAGAAATTGGGAACTGGTTAAGGGCTAAATCAATCCTCTCATTTTTTAATATCAAACACCAATTCCCACATCAAATCGCTACTCTGGATCAAAAATCAGCAAATAGCCAATTAATAATAGTCTCGAAATTTACTCTATCAGAAATCGCAAACAGGCCAGTAGTTACCTACTGGCCCCATCCGATTAACACAAACGATTACAACTTTGGCAATATGGAACTTACAGCTATGCTGCTAAAAAATTTTTGATTTCCATTGCCACGTAATGAACGTGTTCTTCTGGCAATTCCGGATACATTGGTAGTGATAATACCTGACTGGAAACTTGCTCAGAAACAGGAAAGTCACCTTCTTTGTAACCTAATTCTTTGAAGGCCGGCTGCAGATGCAGTGGAACGGGATAGTGAATACCCGTAGCAATGCCTTTGGTTTTGAGATATTCCTGTAACCTCTTCCGATCTTTAACCTGAATGGTGTATTGATGATAGGTATGCACATTGTAGGAAGCAGTATAGGGAACAATCACGTCAGAGTCTTTAAGCAGCTCGGTGTACTTTGCTGCTACCTGTCGCCGCTTTTCATTCCATCCATCCAAATATTTGAGTTTAACATTCAAAATAGCAGCCTGGATGGAATCCAATCGACTGTTGATCCCTAAAAAGATATGTCGATATTTGGACTCAGCTCCATGCACCCGCAGCATGCGAAGCTTTTGGGCAATTTGGTCATCATTGGTCAAAACCATCCCTCCATCACCATAGGCACCCAGGTTCTTACTGGGGAAAAAGCTCAGACATCCCACATCCCCCAAGGTACACGATTTACGTCCTTTGTAAGTAGCACCAATGGCCTGAGCGCAATCTTCTATTACCTTAAGATTGTGTTTACGCGCGATCTCATTAATAGGATCCATGTCGGCACACTGGCCGTAAAGATGCACCGGCACAATCGCCTTGGTCTTCTCAGTAATTTTTTCTTCGATCTGCGCAGGATCAATACAATAGGTTTTGGGATCAATATCCACAAATACCGGTTTAAGGCCTAACAGTTTCATTACCTCGATGGTGGCCACAAAGGTCATAGGCGTTGAAATGATTTCATCTTGGGGCTGAAAATCATAAGCCATCATTGCCAATTGCAATGCATCAGTTCCCGAAGCACAACCGATTGCATGCTTGATGCCAATGTAATTTGCCATGGTTTGCTCAAATTCTTTCACTGCTTCGCCGAGGATGAAATGTCCACTATCCAATACCTTTTGAATGGCATCATCAATCTCAGTTTTCGCATGTATGTAATGAGTTACTAGATCCATCTGTTGAACTTGCATGAGTTCCTCCAGTTAAAATTTTGATTCATACGGATTATAGTGGATAGATCAATGAGAAAATACGTATCAATGTTAACAAAAATTCCAAATATCAAAATCTCAAACTTAGGCACAATGGGAAGTAACGAGAATCGGGGATTCTGATACCCAATATCCAATTTCTAATTTCCAGTATCATTGTCCCTTCCCCCGTAGCATCACATGAATGGTATTCAACAAAATTTTTAGGTCCATGCGAAGAGACATATTTTCCAGATAGAACAGGTCGTATTGCAATTTTTTTCGCACATCATCGAGGGAGCGATCGTACTCATGTTTGATCTGTGCCCAACCAGTAATCCCAGGCCTGACTCGCAAACGGCGCTTGTAGTAGGGAATTTCCTTTTGCAGTTGCTCGACAAAAAAGGGACGCTCAGGCCGCGGACCAATCAGGCTCATATCCCCCTTCAATACATTGATTAGTTGCGGCACCTCATCGATGCGTAAACGCCGAATGAGTTTGCCCACACGCGTGACCCGGGGATCGTCTTCATCTGCCCATACCGGACCGGTTAACTCCTCAGCCTTGTCCACCATCGAACGAAACTTTAGCATAGTAAAAATTTTACCATTCCTCCCCACTCGTTCCTGCTTGTAAAAAATGGGGCCTCGGGAATCGATTTTAATTAAAATCGCCACCAAAATCCAAACAGGCAAGAACCCCACCAGCACAATCAACGCAACCCCTAAATCCACCAATCGTTTAAGACGCCGCTCCCATAGAGGCATCAGTTCCGGCAAAATTTCAATGAGCGGAAACCCATAGATTTGGTTGGTACGCGCCTGTCCTACCACAATGTCATACAAATCGGGTACTATCTTCAAACCTACATCCAGACCATTGCATTGACCAATCACCTCCACTACCCTCTGCCGGTCTTGTTCCTCCAAAGCAATGAGCACTTCTTGCACATCTTTTTGTTTTATGATTTCTGGCATCTGTTCCAAAGTGCCAAGAAACCCGGGAGAGGGCTCGGCATTTTTCTCCATTGTTACCAAACCTACCACTTGATACCCCAGCGCCGGGTACTGCTGCACCTTCGTCATCAGGTCTTTAGCTCGATTGCCTGATCCTACAATAATAGTATTACGCACACCGATACCCAGCTCCAACAGTTTGCGTTGGAAGGTACGCAAAGCCATCCGTCCTGTACCTACAACAAAAAGCAAAACCACCCAGTATGACAATATCATCATCCGACTAGTAGGCAAGGGATTGGCCAAATCGCGACGTAAGTCTATAGTAACTAAGAAAATTACCACCACACCAATAGTAATAGTCTTAAGCAACGCGACAAACTCATCGAATCGCGATTGAGCATACCAGGAGCGATAAAGCCCGAAAAAGAAGAAAAGCAGTATCCAGAAAAGAAAGACCAATAATGAGATGAACACGATTTCAGAAAAACTAATCCCGATGTTGTAACCAAAATTACGGCGCAATCCCACCCAAGCCAAAAAGGCTAAATTGATAGTAAAAAAATCGGAAAGGAATAAAAGGATTTTTTCAATGGCTTTGGGCATTAGTTCCTCAATGATGTGATCGAAATATACCTACCCAAAATCCTGTTCTAAAACTCAGTTGCATTATGGCGAAAACCAGAGGTAGAACAGGCAATTTTTCCCAATCATACTTACAAGCTGTGTAAATAGATCCCCCAGCAAGATAGAGCCCATAGAGAATCAACAAGGATACAAAAACAGAAAATGAATTTGCAGTAACAAGTGACAATATCCCGGAGGTAACAAGCAATAGTAATGAAAACCAAAAATATTCATCCAAGAGTTTTTGGTATTTTTGCTTCTACAACTCTGATAATTTAACAACAGGCTTCAGATTAATCCGAAGCAACATCTGAAGTAGTTCACTGCGAGTGTGCCACCAACTCTACCAATTGACGCTCAAAGTGTGCTACAATCTGTGATCGAGTGTAGTGCTCCCGTACAAAGCGAAGTCCGTTTTGGCCCAATTCCTCTCTTTGGCGGCGGTTCCTATACAACTGGAGAATGGCGTCTGCAATGGCACCTGCGTTCTCGGGTTCCACCGAGATACCAGCGTTGGCCCTTCTAACCAAAGCTTCCCCCTCACCTACCAAAGTGGAGACAATGGGGCGACCACATGCCATGTACTCGAACATTTTCGAGGGAAGTGCGGTGGTAAACAGTTCCAAATTTTTCAAAGGCACCAAACACACATCCGCCATGGAGATAATCGCAGGCATCCGTGCATGAGGTTGTGCTGCCCAGAATAAGATCCGCTTTAAACCCAAGCGGTTGCGTTCTTCTATCAACTTGGCCTTCTCCACACCTTCGCCTACCAGAACAAAGACAATATCCGATTCGTTCTGGAGTAGCTTAGCTGCTTGCAACACCGAGCGTAGTCCTTGAGCCAAGCCGAGGTTTCCAGAGAATAGAACAACAAACTTGTCCTGAAGCCCCACTTTCTCGCGAAGGTCTTTTGCTTCCTCTCTCGGATAAAAGAGAGAAGTATCGACTCCATTAGGGAATTCCAAAATCTTATCGTCCACTGCCAAGCGCGCTGTCAAGCGTTGGCGAAATCCTGGCACGGCTATAGAGATGCGAGTGGCCTTACGATAGAGAAACCTTTCCAGCCTTTCGGCTAAATTGGTAATGGCGCCCCGCTTCATCTCACCAAGATATACGGCGGATTCTGGCCATAGGTCGCGCACATCGAACACAAACTTGCTACCCATTAGACGACTTACTACGTAACCTGACACGCCGACGAACAGGGGAGGAGATGTGGCCAGTACCACATCGCAGCGTTGCACAAAAGCAGCAGCAAACACAGAAGAAACCATAAATGACAAATAAGTGCTCAGCCGTTCAACGTTGGTCTTCCTGGGACTTGCTAGCACGAACGAACGAATAACGTCAGTCCTCTGATATTTTTCCCTGACAAACAGTCGGCCGCGATACTCTTTGGCAACGATTCCTTTCGGATAGTTAGGAATCTCACCGATCACAGTAACCGTGTGCCCTAGAGCAGTAAGCTGTCGTGCCAGGTCGCTCATTCGCGTGGCCAATGCACCGACTTCCGGAGGATAATACTGTGAAATAATCAGGATTCGCAAGTGATATCCGATTGTTGAAGTTCTGAGTACAAAGTTAATAAGGTCTCAGCCGTATGTTTCCAATTATATTTCTCCCGCACAGCGTGTTGTCCTTTTTCGCCTAGCGCTTTTCTTTTTCGCTTGTCTTGCAGAGAGAAAATCACCTCAGCCAATTCCCGCGGGTCGTTGGAACGAAACACTACTCCCGCCTTTGTTTCCCGAATAATTCGTGCCAGTGGTTTGGCGTCCGAAACGATAACCGGTTTTCCTAATGCCATATATTGAAAAATCTTATGCGGCACAGTGGTATCACTATGCTCGTTGGACGGATGAGGAACCAAACAAACGTCACTGGCCGCTATGTAGTCGGGCACTTGGTGAAAGTTCACCCAACCAGTAAAGATAACCCTTCCAACTAGACCCCGGGCTCTTACCTTACACTCTAATTCGTGTCGTTTCCGCCCATCACCCAGAATGAGCAACTTCGTCGAGAAATTCTTTTTAGCTACAATCGAAAATGCCTCGATCAAGGTCTCCAAACCACGATTTTCATCCACTCCTCCAACATATATCAAGATGTATTCTGCTGCTAACTTCTTTCTTATTTGCTGGGTGCCATTTGTCGGGTGAAAATGTTTAATATCTACCGTGTTGCTGACAACTCGGATTCGATCCGGTGGTACACCCATATTCACAAGTCGTACTTTCTGTTCTTCGATCACGACAATAATTCGATCGACCTGGTGAACAACTTTCTTCTCGACCCAACGGGCAACCCAGGCATTTTTCAAAAGTTTCTCCGGGCCTCGCTTTCGCCAGGCCTTCAGAGCGGCTGGATAGTTTTCGTGCATATCGAAAATGACTGGCAGATTAAACTTCCGGCCCAGTTTCACCGCAAGTGGGGCCAGTGGTAAATCGTGAACATGAATAGCCTCGATACCAAAATTCTGAATTACTTCGCAAATTCGTTGTTTCCAGACCGGATTCTGTGGAATTGGAAACATCCGGAGGTTATCCCAACGATGGAGCCAGCTCTTTGCCGCTCTTAGGCGGTGAATGTACAACAAATCAGGATATATTTCCTCGTCCTTTCGCCCGGTTACATTCTTGCAAATCAGATGAACTTCGTGACCAGCATGAGCCAGAGATCTTACTTCTTTCTCCACACGTATATCCGGAGGAAAATCAGCCTGGAGAATCATTAAAATTCGCATAAATTAGATTATTCTTATTTATTACGCATTCTGAACTGATAACTTCCAACAGTATGAGATACACAATTTGAATGGACACTTGAGTTAAAATAAAAATAAGTGTATATTTCAGTTGTTAAAATTAGTTTAAAAGAAAACAATGAGATATTTAGTTCTAAATTTGAAACTATTGATACGCATCTATGAAATAGTTAAAATGTATCAAACATTTTGTTTCATTTTAACAATGTCACTTTTGTAACTATAGTATTAGATGATGATGTGGATAGTTTACAAAAATAAACAGCTGATGCATATTGTGTCAAATCGAGAGTCAATTCTTGATAACCACGTGAATAACGTTTTGCAGTTGAAGCAAGAATTCTTTCCCCCTTGATATTGAAAATTTCATAAGAAACCCAATCGCTTTTATTCAAAAAAAATCTGATCGTAGTTACACTATGAAATGGATTAGGGTAGACCGACACTATTTTTATATACTCAGAAGTTCTATCGCTATTATCTTTTTTCACTTTTATGTGATAAAGAGATTTAGAACTAAAAGGAAAATTCAATATGTACTTGTCTTTGTCGTATAATTCTAATTGGGTAATTAAGAAAAAATTGCTGTCTGACTGAATGGTAACGTTATAATTTTGGACACTGTCAATAGCAAAAATCAAAGATTCAAAATTGTAACTGGAGTATAAGTCAAATGTGAACATATCATCCGTTTTGTGATCATTAAAAATAAAGTAGTCTGACGAGGGAAGAAAACTTATCCCAGAATTGCCGGTAGTGTTTACAAAATACGCTTTATAAGGTTGAACCGGCTGATTTTCGATTTCATTAGTTTGTGAATTATTACGAAATGCTCTTTGAGTGATTGGGTATAGATCAAATTTAAATGACGAGATGTTTCCGGATTTATTCATCAAGCCTAAGAATAAGGTGTCATTTTTAGTAAAGAAAGTATCAATCCCGGTAATGTTTGTAAGGCCAATTGAAACTGTGTCTAAAAGCACATCCATAGCGATGAATGAAAAAAGCATATTTTCCTTATCGATAAATAACTCCTGAGTGCGTGGAGATAAGGTAAGTTCGACACAATTGATCCCGGTCATTACGCTTTTACGGTAAATCTGGCCGGAAACGGTTATATGACGTTGAGCCGGATACGCAGTATAAAACAACTTGGTATTGAAATCTCCAACATTCCAAGACATGCCACCTGTGTATGATGTATCGTTCGCATCAATCCACAGCCTATCAAAAAGAGGCTTTGTCCCATAAATCGGGGTTAATTCGGTTCTTTGATTATTATAAAGATTTACAAGATTCAGGGAAAAAAGATGAATATCCCAAATGCCATTTTGTGACCGAGGAAGCGCAAAACCTTTATACCTCCATAATTCTTGAGAAGTTATATAATTTGAAGATACTTGCGGATACCGCCAGAAATATAATTCGTTGGCACTGGTCCGCCCACCCCAGCTGGCAACAACATAATTTTCAGGTAAAGAATATTTAAAATTTCGACCAAGTAAATTTTCAGAAAAATTCAACAATGAATCAATTGAACCATAATTTTGATAAAAATACAACTCCATTGAAAATCTTGTACCCTTACGTAGATAGAGCGACTCACTATCAGATTTACCAAACCAATTAAATTGAGCTTCAGCAAAACCCGGGTGTTTTCCTGTAGTACCTCCACCATGATAAGAAATGGTTTCTCTTTGATTTGGGGAAGTATACGTAACTATAATTCCGGCGTGAATATTTGCTTTACTGCTACTCCATGCAATTGTAGGAAAATATGTAGGACTACCGTAATCAAAAACTGTCCAGAGCGAATGTTGAGCAGTACAAACAGAGTAGCTAACCCCTTCTTTAAAAGGCGCTACGTAAGGTTTGTCACCAGTATAGTTACCCATTGTTAATTCTAACTGACCTTGGTAATTGATAATAAAAGAATTATCCATGTCCGGAGTATACATCGTACATTGTTGGAAATTGCTGTAGACACCATCTAATGCAACTTCACGTGTAATAGCAACTCTAAAATATGGCTTATCGGGTTCAAAAAAGTATTCCCAGCGAGAATCGATCTTTCCATTGATCCAGTTAACTTCCACTATGATTAATTCATCAAATATTTTAACATTTGTAGTTACATGAATTTGATCGTTAGAAGGATAATAGGCCTTAGCGGTCAGACCATCTGGATGTTCGTAAATGAATTCAGGAAAAAACATAGAGAAAGGTGGATAGTCAGATGCTATTTCAAAATCTGAGCCTACTAATTGTAAAGATTTCAACATCCCGTTGGTTTTAGAAATAACAGCAATATATTTTCCATTTTCAATAATATAGTCAGTTAGTGTTTTTGAAATAGTAAGAGGAAAAACAGAATTTGAACAAAAAATAGATAAGACACTTATTATCTGAAAAATCGAAATTTTAAAAAAATTCTTCATTCAATCAATAATTAAAAATCTTAGTCTTACTTGTTCTATTTCAACTTTTTTTATTGAACAATACATTTATTTCTTAATTGTTTTATCCATGAAGATACCACTTTAATGTGGCAGAGAATAATTTCAGTCTTTCCTTGGCTTGCCTTTTTTTTTCGTTGCCCAATAATAGAATTGGAAAGCAAGCCATGATTCGTAGAAGAACTCCAAACCCAAAGATCATTTTACTTAAATACACTCCGATACTTCCATAATATTTTTGGAAATATTGTTGTCGAGCCTTATGCGATTCTATCAAGTTCTTTCGAGATTGTTGCTTCGAACTTTGTCCACCATAATGGATAATTTGAGCATTAGGAGTAAAAAATACCTTCCAACCGTTCTCTTTTATTCTTCTACACCAATCAACCTCTTCTCCGAATAAGAAAAAACGTTCATCAAGCAAACCAACTTTCTTAATCACCTCTTGTCTAATCATTAAACAAGCTCCCTTAACTGAATCAACCACTCGAATCTCGTCGTGATCCCAATAACGCAAATAATATCTACTGACGATTTTACTTTTTGAAAATACCCTATGTAAACCAATGCTATCATAGAGAATGATTAAAATCGAGGGAAAATTTCGGCAAGATGACTGCAAAGTTCCATCTGGGTTTAGTATTTTACACCCTACGGCTCCCGCCTCGGCACGATTATCCATAAATTCTAGCATAGTATTGATAGCATTAGGTAAAACTATTGTATCCGGATTTAATAACAAAATGTATTTTCCCCTGCTTACATTTATTCCCTGATTATTCGCTGCTGCGAAGCCTTTATTTTCAGTGTTTTCTATAATTTTTACTTGTGGGAATTCATTTTTCAACATTTCAACACTACCGTCAGAGGAATTATTATCAATTACGATAACTTCGTACTCTATATTTTTAATAGTCTCGTAAATTGATTTAATGCATCCTTTCAAAAGTTTTTTCACATTATAGTTAACAATAATAATTGATAATTTTATTTCTTTTGTCATACAGCAAATTGTTTAGTTAGTCTATAAAAATTAGATTCTTATAAACAATTCCTTCAGCGCTTTGCTTTCACTTTCTGAAAAAAATCGAAAAAACAAAACCAAAAAGGCAAAGCTTATCGGTGAAAGCATAAAGATAAAGATTAAATTCAAATCGCGAACAAGATATAACCAAATTGAAAAACATACAGCTATTGGAACAGTTTTTTTCATTATTGGCAACAAAGAGACGCCTATTTTTTGAAAAGCATAAAAGTAGAGAATAGAAAAACCTAATGCAACTGTTATCAATTTGGCAAAGCTGGCTCCATTCACTCCCCATATAGGAACTAGTAATAAATTCAACCCTACATTTGCCAAAAACATAAAAACGGCAACGTACGTGTTATGCTTTTGTTGGTTGACAGAAGTATTAAAATCCACTAGGAAAAAATTCAAAAAGGCAAAGAGTTGAGCCCACATCAAAATCATTAGGGACAAAGAAGAAGATAAATATTTATCAGTATATAAAAATATAACTAATCGTTCATGCAAAAAAGTAGCGCCCAGACATAGAGCTAATCCAATTAGTACTAGTATTTTTATACCAAAATTGAAAGATTTAATCAGCTTTTCTCTGGAATCTTGATAATATTTAGACATCAGAGGAAATAATGACATAACAATGGCAGCAGAAATAAAATTCAGAGGATATATTAACCTAAAAGCTGCTGAATAATACCCCACAGCAGCATCGTCCTTCAACATTTTTAAAATAAATACATCCGCACTAGTGTAAAGTCTGGATAAACCAACGTACAATGCCAATGGCAATGATTCAAAAAGGAGCCACTTGGCCAGTTGGAAATCGAGACGGAAATGAGGCTTGAAGTAGTTTATCGATAAAGAAATAGTTAAAAAAAAACCAGGAATCGTACTCAGAACGTAAAATAGCGCTATTGTTCGTAATGAACAGTTAAAATGAGTAAGTAGCAC
>Ga0164318_10001328_pt1 | contig 21783 bp, 17 predicted proteins | sample GuaBasSedimGuay9_FD_113734 | JGI IMG/M metagenome (GOLD analysis project Ga0164318, IMG submission 113734) | Subseafloor sediment microbial communities from Guaymas Basin, Gulf of California, Mexico - Guay9, Core 4571-4, 0-3 cm | ecosystem: Environmental > Aquatic > Marine > Hydrothermal vents... | reverse complement strand
TTTCCGCAACGGCGATTTCATGAAGCTGTTCCATTACTTTAGCTTCATTATGTTTAATTTTCCTTTGTGTTTGATTTGAATACGTCCACCAGGTAAATCCGCCCGCGAGTAAAACAAACCAGGCTATGCCGATATAAATAGCGGCATGAGCGCGGCGAATGTCGGTTTTATGCCCGCCCCGTTTTCTGATTATGCTCAATGAAATAAAGCCGAGAATTATACCTGCAAGCCAGCCGATTATTAATAAAGGGCCAAACAAACTGACGATGAATGCGACAAGAGGCATTAAACCGGCCCCCTGAGATGAAGGGTGTTCAACCGGACTCACAAAGTCACTCGGCATATAAGCGCCCTGCTGATTCGCTCCGCAGGCGGGACAAAACATTGTATCGGGCGGCACTGGTCGGCCGCAGTTCCAGCATGGTCGCGCGCCGGAAAGTTCGATGCCTCTTTCCCGGAAAGAAACAGTTGGCAGTTGTGAATCGGAGACTCCATCGAATTGCTGTTCATTTTCAGCAACATCGAATAAAATATAACAATCACCGGCTTTAAATATTGTACCTCTTTCAATGGTTTCTTCATCGATTTTTTCTTTTTTAATAAAAGTGCCTGATTTACTGTGAAGATCGGTTATAAACCATTTGTCATCACGAAACTCAATTTTAAAATGATGAGGTGATATTGTCGGCTCATTAAATCGAATATCATTGTCATCTGCACTGCCCACAGTAGCACGGATAGTTTCAATTTCGAAAAGTTGTTCATTTTCATCATTCGGATGAATTATAAGTTTTACGAGTGCCATAATAAACAAAGTTAAATTTAAGTAGTTGAAATATTTGTTAATAAATTATATCATAAATAAGAAATAAATAGAAGTTCGAAATTCGAAACTTGAAATTGAACGTTTGAAATCGAAATGTACCTTGCTAAATTAAAAATCGAAAATCTCGCGCTCGTCGATTCTATTGATATAGATTTCGCAAAAAAATGGTCGTGCGTTACCGGAGAAACCGGAGCAGGGAAGTCAATGATTCTTGGCGCGCTGAGATTGCTGCTTGGCGGACGCGCGGATGTGTCATTAATTCGCAAAGGTGCCGAACGTGCGATAGTTGAGGGAGTATTTTTAGCAAGTGATAAAAATGACATTTGTGAACATGAATGGAAAAACACTCTTGCGGAAACAGGCTTTGAACTTGAATCCGAAGAGCCCATTATCATTAGAAGAGAATTGACTAAAACAGGAAGGAGCATCGCGCAAATAGCGGGAAGGCTTGTTACCGCAAAACAACTTGCCGCACTTACGAAAAATATAATTGATATTCATTCACAGCATGATCATCAGTCGTTAATCCGAAGAGCGGAACAACGGCGCGCTCTTGATTCTTTTGCAAGCGCGAAATCTTTGCTCAATGAAGTTGCCGCAACTTATAAAAAATGGCGGAAAGCGGAAAATGAATATAATGAATTGGCTAAGCGTGAACGACAACTCCGACGTGAAGAGGATTTATTGAAATTTCAATTCGAAGAAATAAGTAGTGCCAAACTACAGACAAATGAGGATAAGGAACTTTTACAAAAAGAGAAAAGTCTCGCAAATGCAGAAGAAATAGGCAATATAATTTCTGAATTAACAGCCTTACTTGAAAATGATGACCATGGAGTCTTATCAAATCTAAGAATAGCTCAACGGGAATTCATGAGATTAAAAAATCTTGATCCTGTCGCTGAGAAACTCGGCGATTCGCTCTCGCAGTCATTGATCGAGCTTGGTGATTTTAATCAGCAATTGGCTTCTTATGAAGATGGAATTGAAACTAACCCTAAAAAGCTTACTGCGGTTCAAAACAGAATCGACATCATAACACAATTGAAGAAAAAGTATGGAGAAACGCTGAATGAAATAATTGCCTTTGCTGATGAAGTAGAAAAAAAATTATCGATGATTGAAAATTTTGATGAACATGTTGCCGAATTAAAACTTAAAACTGAAAACGCGAAAATCACACTCGACAAATCCGCTGCTAAACTAACTAAAAAACGCGCGGCAGCAGCAAAAAAATTGAGCATGGAAATAAAACGTGAACTTAAAACTCTCGGCTTGAAAGACGCAAAGTTTGTTGCTCAAATGCAAACTTTAAACGAAATTTCCGCTACAGGTGCCGAGGGAATCGAATTTCTTATATCCGTAAACCCCGGTGAAGACGCAAAACCACTTGCTAAAGTTGTTTCAGGTGGTGAACTGTCGAGGATAACTCTCGCGCTGAAATGTATTATGACTAATTCCGATGATGTGCCAATTCTTGTTTTTGACGAAATAGATGCCGGAATAAGCGGAACTGTGGCGCACGCGGTTGGAGAACGGCTGAAAAAATTATCTTCTAATCATCAGATTTTTGTGATAACGCACATGCCTCAGATAGCTTCACGAAGTGAAAATCATTTCACGGTAACAAAAAAAATTCATAACGGGCGGACAAGTGTAACAATTGACAAACTTGATAAAAAAGAACGCGAAAAAGAAATCGCGAGAATGCTCGGCGGAGAAAGCAAAACGACAATCGCTCACGCGAAGGAATTATTAAATAACTAACCACGAAAAGATTTAACCACGGATGAATCCTCCTTCGGCGGGCTTTCAGCACAAGATAGAAAATAAAATTTGCTGATTGATTACTTTGCGATCTTAACGCCTTGGCGAGAGTGAAAAACAACCGCGAGGTCACGTATGTCCCGATAACATAATGTATCGGGGAAAAGCACAAGAGTCACATATAATTAATAAGAAATAAAAAAGTTTGTGAATTATGTGCCTCTTTGTGGCGAATTGGGACAATCATGAATTCTATTTGACTTTGAAGCTGTATTTTACTACAATATTACAGCGAAAATGTAAAAATGCGATGCTAAATTACTTTTGTGATGTAAGAATGCAATAATTATGGTTTATATTAATCGAAATATTCGTTTGCCGAATTGCTCCTTTTTCCTCTTAGGTCCAAGGAATGTCGGGAAAAGCACATGGCTGAAAAATGTTTTGCCGAATGCAAAATATTTTGATTTGCTTGAGTCATCGCTATATTTTGAATTATTACAAAATCCCGATGATTTAGAAGCAATGATTGGAACGGCCTCTCCGGATACATGGGTAATAATAGATGAAATCCAAAAGGTACCTGCTCTGCTTAATGAAGTCCATCGCTTAATTGAAAATAAAGGTTGGCGATTTGTTTTATGCGGTTCTTCCGCGAGGAAAATAAGACGCGGAGGTGTTAATCTTCTCGGTGGGCGGGCGATTATGTGCAACCTTGAATCTTTCTCTTCATCGGAACTACGGGAGTTGTTTGATCTTGAATTCTCAATGGAATGGGGAACGCTTCCTGTCGTTGCGCTTAATTTAATGTCGCCGCCGGAATTTTTAAATTCGTACTTTGAAACCTATATCAAAGAAGAAATAAAAGAGGAAGGATTGGTACGCGCGCTCCCCCCGTTTATTCGTTTTGTGAATATTGCAGGACTATTGAATGGTCAATCAATAAATGCTCAAAATATATCGCGGGACGCGATGATATCAAGAACTACAGTTGATTCTTATTTTTCTGTTTTGACGGATACTTTATTAGGATATTTTTTACCGGCTTATCAGCCGAAATTAAAAGTAAGAGAGCAAACGCATCCAAAATTTTATTGGTTTGATTCGGGTGTCGCGCGCGCGGCATCCGGCTTGCTTTTTGAACCGCTTGACCGATTATGGAAAGGAACGGCGTTAGAAACATTGATATTTCATGAACTGCGGGTTTATAACGAGATGAGTAAGAGAAACAGGCCGATATATTTTTATAAAACGACAAGTGGTTCAGAGATTGATTTTGTTATTGAAAATAGAAAACAGCGACCGAATTCTAAAGCTCATATTACTTGTATAGAAGTAAAATTATCTGAAAAATGGAACAGAAAATGGGAGAAACCGGCTCGCTCATTAGATAATCATAAAGGAATTTATGTGGATAAAATGATAGGCATTTATCTTGGTAAAAGAGAATATCATTTTGATAAATTTGAAGTTTATCCCGTAGCGACTTTTTTGCAAAAATTACATAAAAAAGGAATTTTTTAACCTAAACTCATACAAAACAAATGAAAAAAGTAATATCACTATCCATAATCTTTCTTTTAACCGTTACAGCTTTGAATTCTTTCGGAAAAGAAACTAAACAGAGTAAACCGGCGGTAAAAGAAACAAAAACGGCTAAAGAAGTTAAGAAGATAAAAAAAACGATAACAAAAGAAACAAAAAAAACGGAGAAAAAAATGACAGAAGAAAAATCAAAAGACCAAATTGCAGTTATTGAAACTAATATGGGAACCATTAAATTTAAGTTTCTCAAAGATAAAGCGCCTAAAACCTGCGAAAATTTTATCAAACTCACCGAAAAAGGATTTTATGACGGAACAATCTTCCATCGCGTAATTCCTAATTTTATGATTCAGGGCGGTGATCCTGAAGGAACAGGCACAGGCGGACCCGGCTACCATATCAAAGCGGAATTCAATGACACCAAACATGTTCCCGGAATTGTATCAATGGCTCGCTCAATGGACCCCGACAGCGCGGGTTCACAGTTTTTTATCTGCGTTGCCGCGGTACCTCATCTTGACGGCCAATACACGGCTTTCGGTAAAGTTATTGAAGGATACGATGTTGTTGAAAAAATCAGCAAAGTAAAAACTCTTCCCGGTGACAAGCCGGTAGAGCCGGTAATAATGAAAAAAGTTACAATTGAATAATTATGAATACCAAAGTATGTAAGTTCGGCGGCACGTCTCTGGCGAACGCCGAACAATTCAAAAAAGTTCGCGCTATAATCGAAGCTGATCCGTCACGGAGAGTTATTGTTCTTTCCGCGCCGGGCAAGCGGAATGACAATGATCAGAAGATAACAGACTTGCTTTTGGTTTGCCAGGAGCTTGCGGATCAGGGTCTTGAAATTGAACCTGTGTTCAACCGTATTCGTGAAAGATTTATAGAAATAGTTGAAGAGCTGAAAATTTCTATTGATATAATTGAATTGCTTAATGAGACCGAGCGATTAATTATTGACACACCTATAAAAGCATTTGTAGCATCGCGTGGTGAATATTTATCCGCTAAAGTTTTTGCGGCGTGGATTGATGCTGAATTTATTGAACCGGCAGAAACAATTGTTTTTCGCAACGAGGAACATATTTGTCCGTCAACATACCCGAAACTCTCCAAAAGAATAGGGGAGACAGGTTTGTATGTCGTTCCGGGATTCTATGGAGCCGATGAAAACGGACTGATAAAAATATTTCCGCGTGGCGGTTCAGATATAACAGGCGCTATAACTGCCCGTGCTGTTGAAGCGGATGTATATGAAAATTGGACAGATGTGTCGGGTTTTTTGATGGCTGATCCGAGAATTGTGAATAATCCTGAGAGTATTAAAGAGTTGACTTATAAAGAGTTGCGGGAATTATCTTATATGGGCGCTACTGTGCTTCACGATGAAGCAATATTTCCGGTCCGTGATGTCGGAATCCCGATAGAAATCAAGAATACTAACAAACCTTCCGCACGGGGAACGCGCATAGTTTCAAGCCGCGAACCAAGCGAGCGCATTGTTACCGGAATTGCGGGGCTGAAAAATTTTGTAATGTTTCAAATTGAAAAAACTCTGATGAATAAAATGGTCGGTTTCGGAAGAAATGTTCTCCAAATTTTTGAGTCAAGAAATATTAGCTATGACCATACTCCGACAGGTATCGATACAATGTCAGTCGTTGTTCGCGCGGATAATCTGGGCGATAAACTTGACTTGGTAATTGATGATATCAATCGTACGATTGAGCCGGACAGAATTGATATAGTTTCTAATTTGGCAATTATCGCAACCGTTGGTGTTGGAATGGTTCATCATGTCGGCACGGCAGGAAAACTTTTCACCGCGCTTGCTGATGAAGGAATAAACATTCGGATAATAGATCAGGGCTCTTCTGAAATAAATATAATAGTTGGAGTGAATAATAAGGATTACGAGAAAACGATTAACGCTATTTATAGAACTTTTGTGAAATAGAAACTTGAAACTTGTTCCGCGGCAAACGGCAGCTTTTACTACACAACTAAAAAGTGCCGGAGGAGAGACTCGAACTCTCACGGGGTCACCCCCACAGGATTTTGAATCCAGCGTGTCTACCAATTTCACCACTCCGGCATAGAGAGAGTAAATAAGGTCAAGCGGTAGATATTTTACAAAAATGACAATTAAAAATCAACAGGAAGAATAAAAAATGATTGAAAGACTCCCCAATGATCCCGAAATAACACCTGAACTTATTGATGAACATGGAATTACTCCCGATGAATATAAACATTTACTCGAAATTCTCGGTCGTGAGCCGACATACACTGAACTTGGTATTTTTTCTGTGATGTGGTCGGAGCATTGTTCATACAAAAATTCCCGCAAACAACTCAAGAAATTTCCTACAACCGGTGATAAAGTTCTCGTCAAAGCAGGTGATGAAAATGCTGGAGTAATTGATATCGGAGACGGTTGGGCGGTATCGTTTAAAGTTGAATCGCATAATCATCCTTCCGCGTTGGAGCCTTTTCAAGGTGCAGCAACAGGTGTTGGCGGAATACTTCGTGATATATTTACTATGGGCGCGCGACCGGTAATAAATATGAACTGTTTGCGTTTCGGGCGACCGGATTCTCATGCCGTTCGCCATCTTGTTGACGGAGTGGTTGGTGGAATTGCACACTACGGAAACTGTATGGGAATTCCAACGATCGGGGGCGATATTTATTTTGATGAAACTTATGAAACAAATTGCCTGGTAAACGCGTTCAGTCTCGGCGTTATGCGGCACGAAGAATTACAGAAAGGTTGTGCTACAGGTCTTGGAAATCCTGTTTTTTATGTTGGCGCGGCAACAGGTAGAGACGGAATTCACGGCGCTACTTTCGCTTCCGAAGAGCTATCGGAAGAATCTGAAGCTAAAAGAACTTCTGTTCAGGTTGGCGACCCGTTCATGGAGAAACTTCTTCTTGAAGCTTGTCTTGAACTATTTCAGACCGACCACATTGTGGGTATTCAGGATATGGGTGCGGCAGGACTCACCTGCAGCACCTGTGAAACTGCAAGTCGCGGCGGCAGTGGAGTGGAAATTGATGTCGCATTGGTTCCTCAGCGTGAAACCGGAATGACGCCTTACGAGATTTTGCTTTCTGAGAGTCAGGAAAGAATGCTTGTAATTGTAAAGAAAGGCAGAGAAAATGCCGTTCAGGAAATATTCGAGAAATGGGATTTGCATGCGGCAAACGTTGGGCATGTTAATGAGGACGGATTGATGAGAGTTAAATTCAACGGGAAAACTGTCGCTGAAATTCCCGCGGCTAAGATCGCAGATGATGCTCCAATTTATGATCCACCGGTTGAAAAACCGGCTTACATTGATGAAGTGCAAAGCTGGAAATTAGATGAATTTCCTCATTCAGATGATTTTAAAGATGTTTTATGCAAACTTCTTGCAGAACCAACAATTGCGAGTAAAGAAATTGTTTATAAAAGATACGATCACATGGTTCGAACAGGAACAGTTGTTTTGCCGGGCAGTGATTCCGCTGTCTTCTGGCTCCGGGAAGCCGATAAATACTTGGCGTTGTCGGGGGACTGCAACGGAAGATATTGCTATTTAAATCCGCGTGAAGGTTCTAAAATCGCTGTGGCGGAAAGCGCAAGAAATATCGTTTGTTCCGGTGGCAAACCACTTGCGTTAACCGATTGTCTGAATTATGGAAATCCTAACAAACCGGAGATTTACTGGCAATTTACTGAGTCCATTAATGGACTTTGTGAAGCGTGCGAAGCTTTTTCAACACCGGTTACCGGTGGAAACGTCAGCCTTTACAATGAGAATCCGTCCGGGGCGATTGATCCCACACCATTAATTGTAATGGTTGGGCAAATTGCTAATCAAAGAGATATCACTACTCAATGGTTTAAAAATGAAGGTGATTTAGTTTACCTTATTGACGGTTTGCAGGAAGATAAATTAATGGGAGTCGGTGGAAGTGAATATATGCGTAGAATTCATAATTTAAAAACCGGCAATGCGCCGGTAATGGATTTGAAAAGAGAAAAAGCCGCGCAAAACTGCTGTCTTAAGTCTATCCGCGAAGGTATTATTAACTCGGCACACGATTGTTCTGAAGGCGGACTTGCCGTAACGCTTGCTGAAGCGTGTTTCACATCTCCATCTGACATGGTAAAAACTGCTAACCAACACATTGGGGCTAAAATTGATTTGTCAGAACTTTTCGCGAAATACAAACGAAAAGACGCAGCTCTTTTCGGCGAACAGCAGTCGAGAATTGTTGTTACGGTTAATCCGGCCGATGAGTGGAAATTAAAAACTATTGCGAGTAATCATAAAGTTAGTGCGTGGAAACTAGGAAAAGTTGGCAGCGATAAATTAACAATTTCCTACAAAGGAGAAAACATTATTAACGCGCAAGTGGACGAATTAGAAAAAATATGGAAATCCGCTTTGCCAAATTTATTTGAGTAAGGTGTTAATTCGACTTTTAAATTTTAAAACTTAAATCTATATATGGAAAATTATAATCGACCAAGAGAAGCTTGTGGAGTGTTTGGTGTTTATGGTGTTGACGAAGAGTTAGCTTCAACAATAACTTATTTCGGACTCTTTGCCTTGCAACACAGAGGACAAGAAAGCGCGGGAATAGTTGTAAACACAAACGGTAAACTTCACGGTCATACAGGAATGGGTCTTGCCGGCGAAGTTTTCACACCTGAAATTCTGAGAAATTTGAAAGGAAACTCGGCAATCGGCCATGTCAGATATTCAACTACCGGCTCAAGTAACGCGAAAAACGCGCAGCCGATACTAGTTGATTACGCAAGAGGACAACTGGCAATCGGGCATAACGGGAATCTGGTTAACGCGCGGGCATTGCGGGATGAGCTTGAGGCATCCGGCTCGATTTTCCAGACAACTACCGACAGTGAAACAATAATACATTTACTTGCCCGTCCTTGTTATGGTGATTTCAGCGATGTCTTAACGAAAACATTAAGGCGATTGCGCGGAGCATTTAGTCTAACAATGCTAACACCTGATTCTATGATTGGCGCGCGAGACCCGCAGGGATTTCGTCCGTTGGCAATTGGAAAACTTGGCGATGGTTACGTTCTTGCATCAGAAACTTGCGCGTTTGATCTTGTCGGCGCGGAATTCATACGTGAAGTTGAACCGGGCGAAATAGTAATAATTAACGAAAAAGGAATTAACTCGCATTTTTTCAGAAAAGACAGAAAAAAAGCGCTCTGCATTTTTGAATATATATATTTCTCGCGTCCGGATAGCATATTTGACGGGAAAACTTGCCATGTTGTCAGGCGTGAATTAGGAAGGCAATTAGCGAAAGAACATCCTGTAGATGCCGATATAGTTATAGCAGTACCTGATTCAGGCAATTCAGCAACACTTGGTTTTTCGCAGGAAAGTGGTATCCCATTTGAATTTGGCTTTATAAGAAACCATTATGTGGGTAGAACTTTTATTTCGCCTACACAGGTTGAACGTGATATGAAAGTGAAAGTTAAACTTAATGTACTACCGGATGTAGTGCGCGATAAAAGGGTGGTAATAGTTGATGATTCAATCATTCGGGGAACAACAACATTATCGCGAATTGTAGAACTTAAGAAAGCTGGCGCTAAAGAAGTTCACGTCAGGATTAGTTGTCCTCCGACAAAATGTCCATGTTTTTACGGAGTTGATTTTCCAACCAGTGAACGTTTAATTGCCGCCAATCATTCTGTTGAAGAGATCACCGCGTTTTTAGATGCTGATTCATTGGGATACCTTAGTATGAACGGAATGTTAAAAGCGTGTGGAGGAAAAGACTTTTGTATGGCATGTTATGATGGCAATTATCCTGTTCCATTTGAAGAACAGGTTGTAAAAAACGCGCTTGAATAAATCTGATAAGATTAAAAAAATACAATCACTTGACTATTAATTTAATTTTTGTTACAATTTACAGCAGTTAAAAATATATAGTAAATTATAAATATATAGAATAAGTACTTTTGAAATACTTAAATAACTTATGAATTAACATATGGAGTTGAACAGCATGAAAAACATCTTACTCATCATCGTTGTAGTTATCGCAATTGTACTTGGCGGCCTTTGGGGCAAAACCATTGCTGACAAGTCAAAATCCGAAAAAAATCTGAATAATCAGTTGAGCATTCAAAAGAAAAATGTTGAATTGAAAATTGCTGAACTTAGTGCTGCCAGTAAGGCACTAAAAGCTTCGGAAGCTAAAGCGTTAAAACTTGCCGCTGAATTGAAATCAACTAAAGAAGGTCAATTGTCTGCCGCCAAAGGAGAGATTGACAAGCGTGAAGCAAAAATTGCTGAACTTAAGAATGCGGCTAAAGATTTACAAACTAAACTTGCAACATTGAATAAACAACTTGAATCTTCACAGGCTGATCTTGATGCTAAAGACAAAAAAGTGGCCAACTTGAACCAGGTTATTACCGGAAAAGATTCGAAAATTGCTGAACTCAACAAAACTGTGAATTCTTGGAAAGAAAAGGAAAAAGCCGCTTCTAATCTTGCCGAAACATACAAGAAATTACTTCTTAAAAATAAAATAGCAATCGAACCTAAAAAGAAATTTGCAGGTCATGTACTTACAATTCATAAAGCCCCTGATTTTCTAATCATAGATATCGGCGTAAAAGAAGATCTGCCTGTCGGCCAGGAACTTAAAGTTATCCGCAATAATCATTTCATAGGCAAAATTACTGTTAAAAAATTATTGGATGAAGACGAAAGCCTTTCTTATGCTGTTGTTAAATCTTTGGTTGATGCTAACGATTCTGTAAAAGAAGGTGATATAGTCAGTAATTAATTTTCAATCAAACTAATTCCATGTTAGCCGGATTGTATATTAAGAACATTTTTAAGGCATTGTGGAAAGTGATGATTGTATTTGTAGTTTTAACTATTTCTGCTTGCAGTTCTATGGATGATAAACGAAGAAGTGAAGCAGGTAGTACAATTCCATGGAATAGGCCGGCACCTTGGGAGGATAATCCTGGTATTACTTCGCCAATTCGCTGGTAGCGGACGGGATAAGACTTTAAAAAGAGCAGAACCGCTTCCGCGGTTCTGCTCTTTTTATTTTATTAATAAATAACGAATAACAAATAACAAATAACGAATAACAATGAACCAATTAACTTACGTACTTATTAATCCTTACATAATATATAAATCTCGCACAGGCAGCGTTATAAGCAGACTACTTTCACGTTCAACAAATATGCATATTGTAGGTGCAAGAATGTTTGCGCCGAGTCAGGAACTTGTGGATGACTATTTGGATGCGTTGAATTATGATCATAAAGATGGTGATACAAATCGAATTGACGGCTTTATATATGATTATGTTAAAAAAAGATATGCACCGTCAAGCGACGGCAGCAAAAGACGTGTTATGTTGCTGCTGCTGGAAGGTGAAAATGCTATTGAAGAACTTAAAGAAAATGTGGTTGGCGCTATTATTCGTGAAAATGTCGGTGAAACGATCAGAGATACTTTTGGCGATTATATTGAAAATGAAAATGGGGACGTGATTTATTTTGAGCCGGCTGTTCTTATTCCCCGAACAGTTGAATCTGCTAAAAAACACATTGATGTTTGGATGAAACACGCAGATAATGATAGTGGAATTCTTGAAAATGTGGCCTTCCCTAAAAATGCTGATGTTCAAAAAACTCTCGTTATGATTAAACCTGATACACTTGCTCAATCAAGAACACGCACGGGCGCTGTTATTGATATTTTTGCGAAAACAGGTTTGAAAATCATCGCTATTAAAATTATACACATGACCGTTGCGCAGGCAATGGAATTCTATGGCCCGGTTCGGCAGTTCTTTATAAATAAGTTTGCCGATAAAGTAGGTGATAAAGTTAATCGTGCTTTATCAAATGCTTTTGAATTCGATATTCCGGCTGAAACTGTTGAAATGGTAAAAGAACAGTTGAAAGTGAAAAATGCAGATAATGAATTCGGTAAAATTGTGAACTTCATCACCGGATGTGATCCGTGGAATACACCGGAAAGCGAATGGTCGACCGCATCGAAAGAAACGTGTATCGCGCTGGTGTATCAAGGTGAAAACGCGATTGAAAAAATCAGAAATCAACTCGGTAGTACTGATCCTAATAAAGCTGCTCCGGCGACTGTTCGTAAAGAATTCGGTCAAAATGTCATGGTAAATACTGCTCATGCGTCTGATTCACCGGAAAATGCGGAACGGGAAATGGGTATTTTAAAAATCGCAGAAAATGATCTGGTTGAAATTGTAACACGGTAATCTAATTTTATCAGTAGGTTTTTAATCTACAGCTTGTCCCGATAACGAAGCGTATATCGGAAAAAACAATGAGAAAAAAGACAACAGCAAATATCGTAAAACCTGCACGTTGGCGTGAGTATTTATCTATCGCGCTTTTCATTTGTGCCGTTTTATTATCCTTTGCATTGTTGACTTATCATAATAATGAAGCCGGCAATGACTCTTCTTCACCGCAAGTATGTAGCAATGCGGTTGGAACAATCGGCTTGCATACCTCTGACTGGTTATTTAAAATTTTTGGTGTTTCAGTTTATATTTTTCCTATTTTGCTTGTTTCTTTTGCTGCTATGATGTTTATGCGATTTGCTTTTCCAAAAATCAAAAATTTAATATTAAGATTGCTTGCTCTTTTCGGATTATTAATTACATCGGCATGTCTGTCAGATGTTTTTTACAGTTCTCGAGTTGACTTCTTGAATATTGACAGCGCAGGCGGAATTGTAGGTAAAATTATTAACGGCTCTTTTTTAAGAGTTTACTTCGGAAATATAGGTTCTACAATTATCCTTATTGGCATTGCTTTGATTTTAGTCCTCTTTTTGTTCGATACCAGTTTGAGAAACGGATGGTATTTACTCACTTGGCTTAAAAATGTTATCGCCTGGTTTTTTAAAAAGAGTTATTTCTTTATAAAATGGATTTGTATTAAAGTTTATGCTTACACTACAGCGGCTGTAACTAAATTAAAAGAAAAGATTACTAAAGACAGAGCAGAAACACAAAGTAATATTAAGACCGTTATTGTTGTAACAGGTGATAAAAAGAACCGGAAAAAGAAAAATGTTACTGTCGTTGCACCCCCGCAAAAAACAGTACAAACATCTGTAAGCACTCAGGAAATTGAAATACCTGTCCCGATTTCTCATAAGGAAATTAATGAAAAAGTAGAAAAACAAGTCGAAGAAATATTGCCGCCGTATGAAATCCCTTCGCCTGATTCATTGGAAGATTTAACCGATGATGACATAGGTGAATTGGAACAGGAAGCAGAAGCAACAACGGAGAAACTTAAAGAGACATTTGTTGAATTTGGTGTTAAAGCCGATGTGGGTAACGTTATCTGCGGACCTGTTATTACTTGCTATGAAGTTCATCCGGCGCCAGGAGTGAAAGTTAATAAAATAACGAGTCTTGAGAATGAAATCGCGATGGCGATGCAGGCAAAAAGCATTCGTATTGTTGCCCCGATTCCCGGAAAAGATGCTGTGGGAATTGAGTTGCCTAATCAATCAAGAAGAATGGTTACTTATTCCCAGCTTGTTCATACAGATGAATACGACAAAGCCTATAAGGCAATGATATTACCATTGTCGTTAGGGCAAAGTATTGATGGCGAAGCATTTATTGACGACTTGACAAAAATGCCTCATTTACTTGTTGCCGGAGCTACCGGTTCGGGGAAATCTGTTTGTATTAATACTATTTTAATGAGCATACTTTTGAAATTTAAACCTAACGAACTTAAACTTATTCTTGTTGACCCTAAACACGTTGAATTAGTTCCTTATCATAATCTTCCTCATCTGCTTTTTCCGGTTCTTAACTCACCGGATAAGGTGCCTGACGCACTTGAATGGTTAATAGAAGAAATGACATTGCGATACAAATATTTCGCCAGATTTGGTGTTAGAAATATTCAAATGTTTAATGAAAAAAGAAAAAATGATAAACGTCCCCTTGAAATTAAGTCCGGAGCCGAAACTAGAGATGTGCCTGAATTCCTACCATATATCGTTATCATTATTGATGAATTGGCTGATCTTATGATGGTTGCCAAAAACGAAGTTGAAGGCAGAATTATCAGACTTGCTCAACTTGCCAGAGCAGCGGGTATTCATATGATTATCGCAACACAAAGACCTTCAACCAATGTTATTACCGGGCTTATTAAAGCTAATATTCCGGCACGTATCGCTTTCCGCACAACTTCGAACATTGATTCCAGAGTTATTTTGGATCAAATGGGAAGTGAAAAACTACTCAGTAGAGGTGATATGCTTTATAAATCGCCTAACGCGAGTTCTATTATCAGACTTCAAGGCGCTTTCGTTTCCGAAGATGAAGTTAAAAAAACTACTGATTTCATACGTGAACAAAGGCAACCTGACTATGTTGACCTTGAAATCGTTAAAGCCAAACAGCAAAATGATGAGGTCTTCCATGATGATAAAATCGATGAAGCTATTAGAGTTGTCGTTACTTCCGGCCAGGCAAGCGCTTCATATTTGCAAAGGTCGTTAAGAGTTGGATACGCGCGCGCCGCAAGTCTTATAGATATAATGGAAATGAAAGGGATAGTTGGACCTAAAAGGGGAGCTAAGCCTCGGGATATTTTAATTACGCCTGATGATTTACCGCCTATTGCTTAATATGATATAAATATTGAATAAAATTATGCAGAATAATAATTTGAATATATCTCTAAATGCCGATCCTGATTCAGTAAGGGAAGCTAATGAAACCATTGGAGAAATCATTAAAAGAACCCGTTTGCAAAAAGGAATTGAGATTGAAAAGGCATCAGCAAATACTAAACTTAAAATTCAATACCTTCATGCTATTGAAAATAACGACTTCGACACGATGCCAGCACCTATTTACGCTAAAAATTTTATTAGGATTTACGCTAATTATCTTGGACTTGATGGTGTCGAGATTTCAAAAAAATATGACTTGAAAAACATCGATGTAATTGGATTGCCACCTAAAAAAAAGATCGCGTTAACTTACTATATATCATCATTTTTTCATTTCTTATTTAGACATCCATTTGTTTTACTTGGCTTAGTAGTTGTTGTTATTATTCTGTTCTTTTATCCAAGCTTTTCTGATGATAATCAACATGACAGTGAAATTTCCAATCCGCCTCCCGTGACTCAATCTTTATCTCTTGACAACTATCAACCGGTATTCGACCTTAATGACCCGCTTCCAAAATCTTAATGATGCTTAAGTTATTTATTTTATCTCTCGGTTGCGCTAAAAATCAAGTTGATACAGAATCAATGATGGGATATCTTTTGCCAATAGGATTTTCTTTAACAAATTCCCCGCAATCCGCTGATGTTATGTTAATTAATACTTGCGCTTTCATTGAACCGGCAAGAGAAGAATCAATACAATCAATTCTTGAACTCGTGAATATTAAATCACATAATCAAAAATTGATTGTCGCGGGATGCCTAACTCAACGTTATGCTTCACAACTAAAAAAAGAAATCCCCGAAGTTGATTTGTGGTTAGACATTGCCTCTGAAAACTCCATCGCGGAAAATGTTGCCACATGGTTTCCCGAACAATTATCTCTTATTAACCATAAAATATCGGTTCGATTAACACCGCCGCATTACGCGTATTTGCGAGTTGCCGACGGGTGTGACCACTTATGCTCTTTTTGCGCTATACCAGGTATTCGTGGTTCGTATAACTCGGTTCCTCAAGCTGATGTCATTAATGCCGCGCGGCAAATGGCCGGACAGGGCGTTATTGAGTTGAACCTTATCGCTCAGGACACAAGTTTTTATGCTAATGATTTAGACACAGAATCCTCTCTTCCGAATTTGCTTAAACAACTGTGCAAAATCAATGGAATTAATTGGATTCGGCTTCAGTATCTTTTTCCCGCGTCTATAACTGATGAGCTTATTGATTTAATGGCGAGCGAAGCCAAAATTTGTCCTTATTTTGATATCCCGCTTCAGCATATTGCTGATAATGTTCTTAAAAGTATGAAGAGACCGGGTAAAAAATTTACTTTGAGGCTTCTCGATAAAATTAAAAAAACTATTCCGGGCGCGGCGATAAGAACATCTATGATTGTTGGCTATCCTAATGAGGGGGATGAAGAATTTAAGGAACTGAAACAATTTATTTCCGATTTTAAATTCAATCGCCTCGGCGTTTTCCAATACTCACGTGAAGAAGACACTTCGGCTTTTATTTTGGGGGATCCTGTACCGGAATCAGTAAAAAATGAACGCCAACAAATTATTATGGAACTTCAACAGAAAATTTCACTCGAACATAATAATAATCTAATTGGTAAATCCCTGCCGGTTATTATCGACTCTAATGAATGTAATAACGCTGTCGGAAGAACTGTTTGGGATGCACCTGAAGTTGACGGCTTGGTTTATATAGAAAATTCACCCGAGATTAAGCAGGGAACAATTGCTGATGTCGAAATTACTAAAGCGGATATTTATGATCTTTTTGGTACATCAATTCTACCACGCGCTTGCCTTGGCCATCAATCAACTAATCCATCAATCTATTCTTCATAATGAATGCTGCTAATAAAATTACTCTTTCTCGTATTCTTATTCCTTTTATCTTTTTACCGGTGCTTATGTCAGATATGCCATATGGCAAGACTATCGCGCTGTTTTTGTTCGTGATTGCCAGTATTTCCGATTGGCTCGACGGTTATATTGCCAGAAAGCTGAAAATAACAAGTGATTTCGGAAGTTTAATCGACCCGCTTGCCGATAAGATACTTATTTCCGCAGCTTTAATCTGCTTTATTATTATTACTCCGGATATTGTTAAACCATGGTATGTTGTCGTTATTATTTCAAGAGATTTTCTCGTTACCGGTTTGCGCCTGCTTGCAGCAAAGAAAGATACGATTATGGCAGCAGAATCTATTGGGAAGCATAAAACCGCCTGGCAAATGATTGCAGTTATTTCCACGCTTTCTTTTCTTTCATATATAGAATTCTCCCGTTATTTTCCCGAGAGGATATCAAACCTTGTTTTGGATTATGTCCCGTTTGTTTTAAGAATATTGTATGTTGTCATTGTTGCTTTAACGCTCATCTCGGGAGCTTTGTATCTTTGGCGTTACCGTTCGCTATATAAAAATAACCTGTGAAACAAAAAATATCGAAATTTATTGCTACTTTTGGCGGCATAGGACTCTTTCCTTTCGCGCCGGGCAGCGTTGGCTCTATCGCGGGGCTTATTATCTTAGGGGCAATCTCATTTGCTCCATCTGCCGCGTATCAAATTATTCTTCAAATTTTATTTCTGCTTATTTTTATCCCTCTTGGTGTGATTGCAAGCTCCGCTTACGAAAAATATTTTCGCAAAATCGACCCTAAAGAGGTGGTGATTGACGAAGTAGTCGGAATGGTAATTACTCTTTTCGCTCTGCCTTTCTCATTATTCAATGTTATTGCAGGATATCTGCTATTCAGATTTTTGGATATCGTTAAACCTTTCCCAATCGGGAAATTACAAAATATCAAAGGAGGGTGGGGGATTATGGCAGATGACATCGCTGCCGGGATTGTAAGCGCGGTAATTCTTCGGCTTTTGATATTTTTTATCGTAAGCTGATTAGGGGTTGGAAAACGCGCCTGTTGAGTTAATAAGTTATTAAATAACGAATTAGTCAGTTAGTAATTAGGCCGTCCCTTTCATTGACAAAATTTATGGTTCGCAAAATTTCTACTCTATCTTACTAAAATATTCACATATCTCTTCTGCCGCGTTTTCTCCCGCGTTTCCATGACATAAATCTTTATGTACTTTTTTTAGTTCCTTAATAGTTTTGTCATAATAGTTTTTGTCCAAAAGATATTTTTTCGCTACCGGTACAATACGTTTGCAAGTCATTTGGTGTTGAATAAACTCGGGAACAATTCTTTTGCCGGCAATTATGTTTGCAAGATTAATAAACGGTAATTTAAACAGCACGCGCGCAACACAAAAAGTTATGAAATTCACACGGTATAACACCAATGTCGGCTTTAATGATAACGCGGCTTCAAATGCAGCCGTACCTGATGTCGCAAGCGCTATTTCAGAGTTGTGAACAATATCGTACATCGAATCATCAATGATTCTCAGAAAATCCGACGGGAGTTGAATCTCTGACCGTTTGACTTCGGCAAGTATCAATCTTTTCAATCCCGGGCGCGCGCATGACAGAATAAAAAATAGATCAGGAACTTCTTTTCTTAATTGTAACGCACTTTCCAGCAGCACCGGAAGTATTTTTTTTATTTCATTTTCACGGCTGCCGGGAAGTAATGCGATAATTCTTTTGTTATCAGGAATGTTATTACTTTCTAAGAATATGGGATCAGGTTCAAAAGATTCTAATTTCGATATTAATGGATGACCAACATGTTTTACAATTAAATTTGTCTTTGTGTGAAATTTATGTGTGGCGATTGATATTGTATCATTATCATGAACAACCCATTTGCCGCCTTTGTTGTAAACATCAACTTCAAATGGAAAAAACACAAGCATTAAATCCACAACTTTTCTCACCGTGTGAATTCTGCGATGACCCCAAGCCCACAATTGAGGGCTTACAAAATATATTACCGGGATTTCAGGATGGGCTTTTTTAATCTTTTTCGCGAGACGAAGATTGAAACCGGGATAATCAATGAAAACTACCGCGTCGGGACGGTCATCATCAACATGCTTAAGTATATCATTAAACACCTTTTTTAATCTCGGATAACTTTTTGCGACTTCAATTAAACCGATAACCGATAATTCTGTGATATTATGAATTAATCGCAGCCCTTCCTTTTCCATTAATGGTCCGCCAACACCATAAGCATCCGTTTCCGGCAAGCGTTTTAAAAGTGATTTTACAAGATGAGAACCGTGTTCATCACCTGAAGGCTCTCCAGCCACAAAAAGTATTTTCATATTTAATTTAAAAATAAGTTTTAAATAATGGTACTACTTATAATACATTAATTCACCACCCACGCCAAACACTTTATTTCTTCCCACAATTTTCAGAACCGGAAAATATTTTACTTTTCCGCTTGGAAAACGAAGGCCCTGTTTGCCAAGCGCCTGAACTATCACTTCATCTGTGTCACCGTTTCTCAGAACATCGATTTTATGTGGATCGATTCCTAACAATACGTATTGTTTTAACACTTTGCCGACGGCATTTTTATGATAAACAAGAAATTTATTCGGACTAGTTCCAATCTTATAAAATGCGTCATAGCCGCTGAGCTTCAATTTGTACATAGTCCATTCTTTCACGCCGGAATTATCTTGCGCGTAAAGATTTTCTTCTTTGGACTTGGTTTGGTAAATATCTGCCCATAAACCTAATTTCTTTTTCCGGGCTTTTAATTCTTCTTTTTCGTATTTCCCGTCATCATCTTTGCGCCTCGCTAAACCAAGTGAAATAAGCTCCTTGCTCACATCACGAATCCCTTGAGCTTTAACTCTTCCTATGACATTATTATTATCCAAATCTTTTTCGATATAAACTGTAACTTTTTCACCGAGAAGAGCGCTATTTAAATAATTTTGCGCTTCTTCCACTATAATTGTCATCTTCTCGGGTGTGTAAATACCATATAACTTAACTGTTTTTGGTTTTCTCAACGATGAATTAAAATCCACCCGCGGAATCACACGCACAGTAATAGTGTTAGCGTCAATAATTTCTTTTACCTTTGCGTCTCGGAGGCTTGCAGCCTGCAAGGGAAGATTAACGATTAAAGCAAGCATCAATATAAAAAAGAATTTCATGGTCCCTCCGTTTTAAAAATAAAATAAAACTGAAAAAAATACCGGAAAAGTGATTTATTTATAGGTCCATTTTTGTGTTGCGGCAAAAAGAGAGTTTGCGAAAAAAGCAAAAGTTAATACGCATATCAAGGTTAAAGTTTTAGTTTTCATTTTTGCCTCCTTGATTAATGATATTTTGTTAAGTTTTTGTTGGAAATGTTTTTTAACAACCAACTTTCAACATATACATATTATACCACGAAATGATAAATTTTACAATGTTGCGAAAGCTGTACGGGAAAAGTTGACACAGATTATGGATATCCATTTATATTGCACACTATTATTCTTTAAAATCAACTATTATAAAATCTGTATACTCGTTCAAGAAATCGTGAAATTAAATACGAATATTTAGGGTATTCTACTAAAAACGCGTCATGCCCGTATTCAGACTCAATTTCATGATAATCCGCTTCCCGACCCGACTTTCTTATCGCGTCAACTAATTCCGCCGTCTCGCGTGGAGAGAATAGCCAGTCGGACCTGAAGGAAATAAACAAAGCTTTAGACTTTATTTTCGATGCTCCTTCTTCAAATGTATCACAATCTTCCGCTATATCATAGAAATCCATTGCCTTTGTAAGATAAATATAACTGTTGGCATCAAACCGAGTTACAAACTTATCTCCCTGATAATGAAGGTAACTCTCAATCTCAAATTGCTTGCCGAACCTTGAACTTACATCGTCATTTCGTGTTCGGCGACCGAATTTCTTTAACATTGATTCGGAAGAAAGATAAGTAATATGACCTATCATTCTTGCTATAGCCAGACCATCAACGGGTAATTCTTTGCCATAATAATTTCCTCCGTTCCAATGTGGATCACTAATTATTGATTGCCTCTCAACCTCTGAAAATGCAATTCCCTGAGGCGATAACCTACCGCAGGTTGATATTGGAATTATGCTCCTGACTTTTTCAGGGTAAACAGCTGCCCACTCAAGAACATTCATTCCGCCCATTGAGCCACCGGATACGGCAAGCAGTTTATCAATCCCAAGGTAATCAAGCAATTTCCGCTGTGTATTTACCATATCTCTGATTGTAATTACAGGAAAAGATAATGCGTAAGATTTGCCGGTTTTCGGATCGATTGATGAAGGACCTGTCGTTCCTTTGCATCCTCCAAGACAGTTTGAGCAGACTATAAAATATTTGTTGGTATCAAATGCTTTTCCGGGGCCGATAAGAGGATCCCACCAACCCGGCTTCTCATCTCCTTCAGTGTAATATCCCGCACAATGACTATCACCGGTGAGCGCGTGAGTGATAAGAATGACGTTGTCTTTCTTTGGAGCAAGAGTACCGAACGTTTCATAAGCAACAGATAGCGGGGAGAACTGTTTGCCTGATGTTAATTGAATTCCTTCATCAAAAGTAATAGACTTCTTTTTGGTAAATGTTTTATTACCAACGGATAAAGTTGAGGCGATACTGGGATCCGCCCAACTTTCAGGTTTTATTTTTATATCTTGTGTCATATAAAATAGAAAAAGCGCCCGCTAAAAAGCAGGACGCTTACAACTTTTTAGCACATTTTTAACGTGGAGCAATTCGTAAAATCACCACAATATAATTTAATGATTGAAATAATATGATGATTTCAATCTTCTTAATTATTCAATCATAATGGTGGGGAGAGGAGGATTCGAACCTCCGAAGGCGAAAGCCAACAGATTTACAGTCTGCCCCGTTTGACCGCTTCGGTATCTCCCCAC